>Ga0256829_1000736_pt1 | contig 30376 bp, 31 predicted proteins | sample 131447metaG_FD_185979 | JGI IMG/M metagenome (GOLD analysis project Ga0256829, IMG submission 185979) | Hydrothermal vent microbial communities from Lau Basin, Pacific Ocean - 131-447 | ecosystem: Environmental > Aquatic > Marine > Hydrothermal vents | place: Pacific Ocean: Lau Basin | collected... | reverse complement strand
CAAGTGTCGCTTCTCTTCTAAAATGTGATTCTACTTTTGCTAGTAACTCTTTAGGGCTAAAAGGTTTTGTGATGTAGTCATCTGCACCATAGGCATAGCCTTTTAGTTTAGTCTCTTCTTCATCTAATGCACTCACTAAAATAAGAAAAGTTTGAGGAGAGTATTCTCTAAATTTTTTGCAAAGAGTAAGCCCGTCAATATGAGGGAGCATTATATCAACTGTTGCTAGGTCATATCTGTTTGTTCTTAGAAGTGCAAGAGCCTCTTTACCATCAATTGCTACATCAACATCATACAAAGAAGTTTTAAATCTTTGTATGATTAAATCTGCTATAGCTTTTTCATCTTCGATAATAAGGAGTCTTTTTTTCATCTGTTATTTAAAATGTTTTTTGAAAATGAGTAAAGAGATAGTCATCATTTTTTACACTAGCATGACATGAGATACAGCCTTTTGTTCCTTTTGTCCAAGGTTTATATCCATCTTTGCTTGTCACAAAACGAGCATAACCCCAATGGTCACCATTGTGATTAAAATTTGTACTATCTTTTATCATATACTCAACTCTTTGGATTTTATCTGCTTCTAAAGCACCTGCCCATGTTGGCATTTTTTTCACACTCCAGCCAATCTTAACAACCTTACTTCCCTCAGGCATAACTTTTGCATGATGAGTTAGGGCATTATAAGCCACTGGATTTGCTAAGATATATCGTATCTCATTTTTGTCAGTTCTAAAGTGAGTAGCAATAATTTTATAATTTTGATACCCCTCTATCTCTTTAAATGCCAATTTATTTTTTGGCATTTTTAAATTTGGCACTTGAGAGTTATTTGTTAAATAAACATCAGATTGTGCAAAAAGAGATGAAACTAAAACTGTTGAGAGTAGAATTTTTGTTACTGTTTTCATAAAATATTTCCTTGTGTTTTTAGGCTAATCGTATTATAAAAACAAGTTGTGGAGATTTTCTAAAGATTGGACATAATTTAAAATATATATGAGATTAGAATTGAGCCATACTTATGATTTTCTGTTTGTAGTTTAAACTCTTTTGTAGTATCTGTTAGTATATATTCCATGGCTATATGTTTATATCTAGCACTAAATCCATAAGAGGCATAGCCGACAAATGGTTCTTTTTCTACTGAATGACTACTCTCAAAAGTATTTCCATCTAAGAATACATCATGAGCGACTGCAGTAACGGCAAGAGCTAGGTTTAGACTAAAACTCCACTTTTTACCATCAGTTAGCAAACTTCCAGTTGAAGTAGGGATACCATTTTCTCCACCTACATCTATGGAAGATGAGCCAAAATCACGACCAGGGTTTAGCCCAAAACGCATCAAAGCACCTGCCCTTGCGTATGTTTTAACATTACCTAAACTTGCTTCAACAAAAGGAATAAAGTTACTGTCCATGCCAGACATTGTATCAGTTTTTAAAAGCCATTTATGTTGAGCTATCAAGTTTATACCGAGTTCATCTTTTAGCTGATTGTCCCATCCTTGGGGGATGTAAAGATGTCTTATTCTATGAATCTCTTTTTGTGATTGTTCAGCCAAAGAACCAGAACCCACAACACCAAGTTGTAAGTTTAAAGAGTAAAGTTCATCTCCTGTACTCTCATGAAGTCCAAAATCCATATATAACCATCCAGCGTAAGGACGATCATTTAAAACCACTTGTTTACTTGTGGTATCTTTTGGTGTAAAGATTTGTTGTGAAATCCTTATAGAAGTAAAATGATAGTTTTTTTCATCATAATAAAATGGTATCTTTAACCATGAGGAGGATATATTTTTTATAGAATAAATATTTTCCAGTTTAATTCCTGAGGTATATTGACTATCACTGTTAAAAACAAGGTCATTCTCATACTGAAAATTGCTGCGTTGCAACACCCAAGAGTTGTCTGCCTCTGAAGTTTTTAACTCATTAGCAGACAGATTAACATAAACAAATATAAAAGCTAAGATAATAATTGATTTCATAACTTGTATTTTACTGTAAATTTCTTAAAAGTTATAAAAACAAATCATAATAATCAAAAGGCTTTTAATTTTTTTCGCCAAAGATAAGTCTATCTAGTGAAAATTTTCCTGCACCTTGGGTAAGAAGTACAAACAAAAATAGTATATAGTAAAGTGGCATTTCAAAACCATTTTGTAGAGTAACAATAGTGCCTATAAAATGATGACCATTTATCCAAGGATTTACGATTTCACTACCATCAACAATCACATTAAATCCATTTGCTCCATGAACAGTAGCTATAGCTACAAACATAATAATAATAAGAGGAATAGCAATCGCTCTTGTCATGAGTCCAAGTGTAAGTAACACAACACCTACGATTTCTGTACTTGCTGACATGTAAGCATTTAGTGTTGGAAAAGGAATCCCCATACTTCCAAACCACATCGCTACAGAGTCAATATCTGCCCATTTCATCATAGCAGGACCATAAAAAGTATAAGCAACAATAAAACGAACAAGTAACAAGCTCAACGACTTTCCATATTCACTTAAGTGTGAATATTCTGTATATATTTTTTTGAGTAACATAACCGACTCCTTAATTTGTCTGATAGTCTAATTGTAACTTTTATCTGTGTAGTCTCTGTGCATAAACTTTACACAAGGAGTACACATTTTTTGTGATATACTATCCATAAAATTTTATAGGAAGTCCAAAATGTTTGAAAAAACACAATGTAACATGACAAATAAAGATTCATATATCAGAGCTATAATTGCTTCTCTTATAATGATTTTTGCTTTTTTTACAGACTCATTTTTGTTAGCTATTATTTCTACTATTATTTTTTATACTGCTTATACAAAGTTTTGTTTTGTATATTTTATTTTTAAAATCAACAACCGTTTCAGTAAAGATAACTACTATCTGTCTTTGCTTCCAAAGTATAGAAGCTCTCCTGTGTTTATATTTGATAATGATGGAAAGATACTTTTTCAAAATAACCCAGCTAAATCTCTTGTAAAAGATATTGTCGTATATGATGATTTGCTAAAATACAACAAAGCAAAAGCACTAAACTTTAAAGAAAATAAGCACATTGTTTACAAAAGCAATAAAAAATATTTTCAAATAGAACTTGTACCTGTAGTCCAAGAGAGGTTAATATTAGCCTATTTTATTGATATAACTGAAGCCTTAGAATTAAATGATGAGATAGAAGATACACAAAGAGAAATCATATATGCCATGGGTGAGATTGGAGAGACTCGCTCAAAAGAGACAGGCAATCATGTAAAACGAGTAGCACTTTATTCTAAAAAACTAGCTCTTTTATATGGGTTAGCAAGTAGCGAAGCAGATATTTTACATATGGCAAGTCCTATGCATGATATAGGTAAGGTTGGTATCCCTGATGACATTTTAAATGCTCCTCGTAAACTTAGTAAAGATGAGTTTGAGACTATGAAAACTCATGCAAAACTTGGTTACAATATGCTCAAACACTCTGACAAACCTATCTTAAAAGCTGCTGCAACGGTAGCTGGTGAACATCATGAAAAGTGGGATGGTTCTGGGTATCCAAATGCTAAAAAAGGAGAGGATATTCATATATACGGTCGAATTACTGCTGTAGCTGATGTTTTTGATGCACTTGGAAGTGAGAGAGTATATAAAAAAGCGTGGGAACTTGATAGGATTTTGACTCTTTTTAAAGAGGAAAGAGGAAAACATTTTGATCCAAAACTTGTTGATTTATTTATAAACAACATTGACTCATTTTTAAAAATCCGTGATAAGTTTCAAGACATAGCACCAACTGAGGATAGATAAAATGAGATTATTTATAGCTATACTTTTACTATCTACCATGCTTTTTGCAAGTAAAATAGAGTTACAAATCTTAGGTTCTGGTGGTCCTGAGATAGATGGTAGAGCTAGTAGTGCTTACCTTTTATGGATAAATAATAAAGCAAAACTTATGATTGATATGGGAAGTGGCTCTATGCTTCGTTTTGAACAGAGTGGGGCTAAGCTAGAAACACTTGAAGCTGTTGTTCTTACACATCTTCATATTGACCATAGTGCTGACCTGCCTAGTTTTGTAAAAGCTGGTTTTTTTAGTAATCGAAAAGATAGTTTAGATATTATTGCACCCTATGGCAATGAATTTTTCCCTTCTATTAACGAATTTTTAACTGACCTATTTGGTAGTCATGGAGCTTATAGATATATGCAAGATGTTTTAAGAGAAGATAGTGATTCATTTCAAATCATCCCTATAGAAGTGAATGCGAAAACAGTTCAGACAATAAAATATAAAAGTTTTACTCTTAAGCTGATAAATGTTAATCATGGAAGAGTACCCGCCTTAGCAGTTGTCATTGAGGTACAAGGAAAAAAGATACTCATCAGTGGTGATACAAATGATAAAAATCATAACTTGGAAAAACTAGCAACAAATGCAGACCTATTTATAGCCCACCATGCCATCACTGAACACTCAAATAAATTTGCTAAAGAACTACATATGACACCATCAACTATTGCCACTATTGCAAAAAAGGCAAAGGTTAAAGAAGTTGTTCTCTCTCACATCATGAAGCGTACAGAGAATAAAAAAGCACAAAGTTTAAAGATTATGAAAGATATTTATAAGGGTAAAATTATATTTGCGAAAGATATGATGATGATAAAATTATGATGTGGAAACTCCCAAGTAAAACTTGAGAGTGGCTAAAACTTACTTACTTCCACATTTACCCGCACCACATTTTTTTGCAGGAGCTTTTTTAGCATCACCACATTTTTTTGCTGAAGCTTTTTTTGCATCACCACATTTTGCATCACCGCATTTTTTTGCTGGTTTTTCCATTTTAGAGCCACATTTACCTGCTCCACATTTGTCGCCTGCACTTAGTGACACTGCACCAAGACCTGTAAATAACGCTGCTCCTAAAAGAAGAGCTGTAAGATTTAACTTTTTCATTTTGTATCCTTTGGGTTTGAGTTGAAACAATTGTAGCATAACAATCACTAATAGTTATGCTACTTAAGTTACATTAGAGAAATTATATAAAAAAAGTGTGTAGTAATTGTGTAACAAATTATTGTATAATTGCATATATTATAAAAAGGTTCTATTATAAAAACACTTACCCAACATTTTAAATCATTTTACAAAGACCATCAGCCAAAAAACTTTGAAGATGCAATTGAAAAATTTGCAATATTTGGTGGTATGAATTGGGGTGAGATAGATACCTCTAAACCAGCTTATCCTCTTGTGGAAAAACTTATACTTGATGACTATAGATACATTAGAAACGATATAACAGAACTTACATCTGGAGCACCACTCTATCACTCTGTTTTATCTGCCATAGCCATAGGTGATGGTCGTACTCACTCTACTTTTAAAAGAGCTAAGGTTGATAATGAGGCTGGAGGAAATGCTGTAGAAGAACTTGTAAGTAGAGGCATTATAAGAGTAGATAAGGCTAAAAATATTTTCTCTTCATGGGATGAGAATGAAAAAGTAGATAACAAACTGTTTTTCAATTCACCTTTTATCCGTTTTTGGTTTGCCTTTGTATCTCCTTTATTTAAAGGAGTTCGAGATGGCGACTACGAAGAAGTAAAAACAAGATTTCAAAATCGCCAAAGCGAGTTTGTTCAGCTTACTTTTGTCCAACTTTCTCATGAGCTTTTAAAGCAAAATTTTCAAGATGATAAGATAGTAGAGATTGGAACTTATTGGGATAGAAATATTGAACTTGATATTTATGCTAAAACAGCATCTGGAAAAACTATTGTCGGAACTTGTAAATATACTAACTCAAAAGTTAAAAAAAGTGAACTAACAAAACTAAAAGATAGTTGTACTCAAAATAATATCAAGGCCGATATATTTATCATCTTTAGTAAAAGAGGGTTTTCAAGTGAACTAAAATCACTAAAACAAGAGACTCTTAAGCTTTTTACTATCAAAAATTTTAAATCACTTGTAGAATAAAAAGAGGATAAACTTAAAACTATTTACGCAGTTATATCCAAAATATTTGTAGATGGAGTATTTGTGCTAACACTTGGTTTAACTGCTTGTTTTTGTGTTTGTGTAAACTCTTGTGCTTTTTGTTGCGTTTGATCCTCAACTGTAGCCTGTGTATTAGAGCTACTTTGACTTGAACTAGGGTCTAATCTTCCAACCTGTACAGCAGATGTGTAAGGTGATTGGAATAAATATTGTGCTACTTGCATAATCTCCTCCTATTCACTAAAAATTTTCCTTTTAGCATCTGTTGTAATTATATCACAAATTTTTTTTAAAAATATTAAGTTATAATTTCACTAAAAAGAGTTCACTTGATACAACTACAAAACATCTCAAAAATTTTCGCTTCACAAGAACTTTTTGACAGTCTTAACCTAAAGCTAAATGCAGGAAATAGAACAGGTTTAGTCGGACGAAACGGAAGTGGTAAATCAACACTTTTTAAAATCATCTTAGGTGAAGAGAGTGCGGATAGTGGTGAAGTTATCATCCCTAAAAACTATAAGATAGGGACACTTAAACAACATCTTTCATTTAGTGAATCCACACTCAGAGAAGAAGCAGCCCTTGCTCTTGAAGAGGAGATGAAGTATGATGTTTATAGAGTTGAAAAGATTTTGTTTGGTCTTGGATTTACTCAAAATGACCTTGAGTCTGACCCTCTCTCTTTTTCTGGTGGTTATCAAATACGCATCAACCTTGCTAAACTTTTAGTGACCCAGCCAAATCTTCTTCTACTTGATGAGCCTACCAACTATCTTGATATTGTATCTTTGAGATGGCTCACTAACTTTTTAAGAAGTTTTGAGGGTGAGGTTATACTTATAACACACAACCGTAACTTTATGGATGGCGTTTGTACACACACCATGGGGATAGTTAGAAAAAATATAGAGATTATACAAGGAAACACTCATAAGTTTTATGAACAACTAGCATCAAGTGATGAACATTATCAAAAACAAAAACTCTCTCAAGAGAAAAAAGTGAAAGAGCTTGAAGAATTTATCGCTAAAAATAAAGCTCGTGCATCAACTGCTGCACTAGCACAATCAAAAGTCAAACAGTTAGAAAAGATGAATATTATGGATGATTTGGCTTTTGATAACACTTTAGCCTTTGATTTTAACTTTAAAGACACACCTACAAAAGTTTTGCTTGAAGTAAAAGAGCTTAGTTTCGGCTACACTTCCCAAAATATCCTTTTTGAAAACATCAGTTTTAACATAAAAAAAGGTGAATGCATAGGGATTATCGGTAAAAATGGTAAAGGAAAATCAACTCTACTAAATACTATAGCAGGTGAGTTAAAACAGCTAAAAGGTGAAATTAGCTCACACCCATCAGTTGAGTTTGCACACTTTGGACAAACAAATATACAAAGGCTTAGCCCAAACGCTACTGTAACTGATGAGATACACTCTGCTAACACAAAACTATCTACTCAAGTTATAAGAAGTATAGCAGGGGCTATGATGTTTAGTGGAGATAGTGCAGACAAGAAGGTCTCTTTGCTCTCAGGAGGAGAGAAATCCCGTGTTATGCTTGGACAAATTTTAGCTAGAGATGTAAATCTACTTTTTCTTGATGAGCCTACCAATCACCTTGATATTGAGTCTATTGAAGCACTAACAGAAGCTATAACAAACTTTGAGGGTGGCGTTATGATTGTTACTCACTCAGAGGAGATGCTTCGTCGTGTTTGTGATAGACTTATTATCTTTGCTAAAGATGGTGCTGAGTATTTTGATGGTGGGTATGATGACTTTCTTTCTAAAATAGGTTGGGAAGATGAAGAGGAAATTAAAAAAGTAAAATCAACTCCAAAATCAAACAATAAAGAGAGTAAAAAACTGCGTGCTGAGCTAGTAAGAGAAAGAAACAAACTAAACTCTCCACTAAAAAAAGAGGTAGAAAAACTAGAAACAAAAATAATGAAGATTGAAGATACTTTATCCTTGCATCATCAAGAACTTATAGAAGTCTCGAACTCTGGAGTTAGTGCCTCTCTTATGGAACTTTCAAAACTTGTATCAAGTGAAGAGACTCAGATAGAGGAACTTTTTGAGTCACTAGAAATCGCTCAAACACAACTAGATGATATAAATGAAGAGTATGATAAAAAGATAGAAGATTTAGACTAACTTATCCCAACATCTATATATCGACGCATAAGATTGATTTCTTCTTTACTAAAGGGGATTTCTAGTAACTCTTTGTCTTCATTTCTTTGTGTTTCACCTTTTGGATTTATAACTCCACTCATCTTTGTACATGAGCTATTTAAAGAATCACTTGCGACTACAAAACATTGGTTCATGATAGCTAATGCTTGAGTTAAAGATGTAAAATGTTCTACTCTAAGTAAGCCCCACCATGAAGGTATTGCCACAATATCTGCACCCTCTATCTGCATCCAAAGCTTTTTAAAACGCAACTCAAAACATACTAAAAGTGCTATCTTTATGCCATCTACTTCTATCACTTTTACCTCTTCATCATCTGCTTCTGCGAAATGTTTATGTTCTCCACCGAAACGAAAAAGTTTTGCTTTTGGTCTTTGATGAACTATCTCTCCATTATGAAATACTTTTACAAGATTAAAAACTTCATCACCTATTTTTTCTATGATTGTTAAGATAATAATTTTATCTTGTGAAGCTTCTTTTAAGGCTTCATTTGCCTCAGATGCAAAGGCTAAAACCTCTTCAAAATTATCATAATCAAAACCAGTCAAACATACTTCAGGAGCAACAAGGATAGAGTCATTTTTTGAGGTTTTTATAAGTTTTAAGAGTGTTTGTAAGTTAGTGTTATAGTTAGATGTTGTTTTAAAAAGTAAAGAGCAAAGGGTATGCTCTTTTGTCTTAGAAGTCATCATCAAAAGAGAGACTACCCTTAGAGTAGTTGCTCACGGTTGCTTCAAAGAAGTTTGTTTTTTGGTCATTAAACCTTGAAAAGTCATCAACCCACTTTATAGGGTTTTCAACATTGTATAATTTTTCAAAACCAACAGAAGTAAGTCTATCATCAGCTAGATATTTGATGTACTGCTCAACAATATCATCCGTTAAACCTAAAATCTGCCCCTGAGTGATATATTTACCCCAACTTGCTTCAAGTTCTACTGCTTCTTTAAACATCTCTATAACTTCAGCCTTTAGTTTATCTGTAAAAAGGTCTGCTCTCTCTTTTCTCAAAGTGTTGATAAGATTTTTAAAAAGTACCAGGTGAGTTACTTCATCTCTTTGGATAAAACGAATCATCTGTGCAGAACCTAGCATTTTTCCAGAACGAGCAAGTGTATATAGATATGTAAAACCACTATAAAAGTAGATGCCTTCTAGGATTTGGTTTGCAAAACAGGCTTTTACAAAGTTAGTCTCACTAGGATTTTTAGCAAGTTCTTGATAAACTTTAGCGATAGAATCATTTTTATTTTTAAGCATCATATCTCTACGCCATAGCTCATATATCTCCTCAGAGTTTGTTGAGATACTATCTACCATAACAGCATAAGACTGAGAGTGAAGTGCCTCTTCAAAACTTTGACGAACTAAGATAAGGTTTACTTCTGGTGAAGTCACATAAGGATTGACATTGTCGATAAGGTTGTTTGTTTGGAGTGAATCCATAAAGATAAGTTGTGACAATGCTTTATCATAAGCTGTTTTTTCTGCCTCTGAAAGTAACTTATAGTCATTTACATCACGAGTCATATCAACTTCTTTTGGAAACCATGTATTGTTTAACATGACTTCCCAAAGATTGTATGCCCATTGGTACTTTATATTGTTTAATTCAAAGATACCAGTTGGGTCACCACCAAAAATTTTTCTGTCATTGACATTTTCTGTTGAGTTTGGATTGTATATTTTTTTTCTATTCATGAGTGATGGCTCCGTCTTTTAAGTATCCGTGATTATATCCTCCTAAAGATTGTATTATCTTGAATTTAATATACAATTTAGAATTTATAAGATAGAATAATCCCAAGAAATATAAGGAAGTATTATGAGTATATTTGGAAGTGCAAAAGTTAGCAAGGTAGAGTATGATAAACTAAAGAGCTACAATGACAAATTGATTCAAGAAAATGATGAGTTAAAGAACCATATATCTCAACTTGAAAGTATGCAACAAGAGCAAGAAGTTGTGCATACTGATTTAAAACCATTGATGATGATGCAAAATGCACGACTTAAAGCAAATATTATGGACTTACAAGGAAATCTTGCTGAGTCTGTTAGCTCTTCAAAAGCTAGTTTAAAAACAACTAATGAACTAGCAGAAAATATAAAAGCTTCACTCGAAAGGACTGATGAGATTGTAAAAAGTCTAGATGGGCTAAATCAACTATCAGAGGATTCTCTTCAAACTGTTTCTGGTTTATCTGAAAGAACAGAAGATATTGGTAATATTTTGACACTTATCAAAGATATATCTGATCAAACAAATCTACTTGCCTTAAATGCTGCCATAGAAGCGGCCAGAGCAGGAGAGCATGGAAGAGGTTTTGCTGTTGTAGCTGATGAAGTAAGAAAGTTAGCTGATAGAACGGATAAGGCAGTAGGAGAGATAAACATTTCATTACAATCAATGAAGCAAGATGTTGATAGCGTCTCTGAACAATCCAAAAATATTCAAGGTCAGATTATCGAAGCTAATGACTCTATTGCTAGGCTTAGCAAATATCTAACAAAAGACTCTGATGGATTGATAGACACATTTACAACTATCTCTTTTTCAAACGATAGAGTATTTATGTCCTTAGCAAAACTTGATCACATCTTATGGAAAGTAAATACCTATTACTCAGCTATTACCAAAAAAGAGCAGTTTAAATTTGTTGATCATCATAACTGTAGGCTTGGTAAGTGGTACTATGAAGGGGATGGAAAAGAGAACTTTTCAAATTGCCAAAATTACTCTAAGCTTGAGATGCCTCACTCTGTTGTACATAATGGTACGCATAAAGTTTTTGACTTAATGGTTAAAGATGGCATAGAAGTCAATGAACTTATAAAAGCTTTTGAAGAGATGGAGAGTGGTAGTGACTCAGTCTTTGAAACACTCGATGCCATACTCAACGATAGGCACTAATATATCTAACTTTAAACCTGCGTTTGGACTTGCTAACAGGCATGTTCAGACTGTTTATGCCACACTTTTTAGAAAACTATTTCCTATAAACTATAAAATTGAAACTTTTAGACTAGATGATGGCGATTTTATAGAATGCTACTATTCAAATATAAAAAACAATACACAATCAACTCCCTTTGTAATACTTTTTCATGGATTAGCTGGTTCTTATAAATCCCCATATATCAATGGAGCTGTAAAATCATTGAATGAAGCTGGATTTAACACTGTAATAATGCATTATAGAGGAACATCTGGGAAAGAAAACAATCTTGCTAGGTCTTATCATAGTGGGGATACTTCTGATGCCTTGAGCTTTATATCATTCTTAAAAAGTAGGTATCCTAAAGCGAAACTTTATGCAGTTGCTTACTCTTTAGGTGCTAATATGCTCTTAAAACTGCTAGGGGAAAAGGGGCTTAATTCCAAGTTGGAAGCTGCTGTTTGTGTATCTGCACCAATGCAACTTGATATATGTGCAGATAGCATGAACAAAGGATTTTCTAGGTTATATCAAACAAATCTTCTTAAAGATTTAAAAGTAAGCCTTGATAAAAAATACGATAAACATGACATGCAGTCACTTATCGCTTTTAAGAGAAAAGATATAAAAAACTTAAAAACATTTTGGGAGTTTGATGATGCTTATACAGCACCAATTCATGGTTTTAGTTCTGCAAAAGATTATTACACTTCAAGTAGTTCAAAACAGTTTTTAAAAGATATAAAAACACCAACACTTATCATTCATTCGCTTGATGATCCATTTATGACATCAGAAGTTCTACCAAAAGAGAATGAAGTATCAAAATATGTAACTCTTGAAATAAGTGAAAAAGGTGGTCATGTTGGGTTTATATCTGGAAGTTTCTTTAAACCACAATACTGGTTAGAAAAAAGGATTTTAAAGTTTTTTATCTCTTAGGTAGAAGTAATCACATGCCATAAGACATGTGATTTAAGTTACTATTTACGAGAAAATCTTTTTCTTTCACTTTCTGTAAGAAATTTTTTACGGATACGAATCATCTTAGGAGTTACTTCAAGAAGTTCATCATCTTCAATCCACTCTAAGGCACGCTCTAAAGACATATCACGAGGTGGAATAAGTTTGATAGCTTCATCCGCTCCAGAAGAACGAACATTTGATTGGGCTTTTCCTTTGATAGGATTTACAACTAAGTCATTTTGACGAGAGTGTTCTCCGACAATCATTCCTTCATATACTTCTGTTTGTACACCGATAAACAATGCACCACGGTCTTGAATACCAAACAGTGAGAAACCAAGAGTAGAACCAGCAGTCATAGAAACAAGTGCACCGTAGCTTCTTGAATCTACAGCACCACTAAATGGACGGAATTCTAAGAAAGAGTGGTTCATGATACCTTCACCTTTTGTATCAGTCAAGAATTGTCCACGGAAACCAATCAATGCACGAGCAGGAATTTCAAACTCAATTCTTTGGAAACCTTGACCCATTGGCATCATTGATTTCATTTCTGCTTTTCTTTTTCCAAGACGCTCGATAACACTTCCACCAAGTTCTTCAGGAACATCAATCACAAGATGTTCAAATGGTTCACATTTCACACCTTCAATCTCTTTAACAATAACTTCTGGACGAGAGATAGAAAATTCATAATCTTCACGACGCATATTTTCAGCAAGTACAGTAATCTGAAGTTCCCCACGACCTGAAACTTTAAATTTACCCTCACCAACAATTTCAAGCTTCATAGCAACATTTGTTGTCATCTCTGCTTCAAGTCTATCTTTGAGTTTATTTGATGTTACATGTTTTCCTTCTTTACCTGCTAAAGGAGAGTCATTTACTGCAAATACAACAGTAAGTGTAGGCTCTTCAACATGCATAGGGTCAAGTGCTACTGGGTTTACAGGGTCTGCAACAGTATCTCCAACATCAACAGTCTCCATCCCAGCAAATGCAACAATATCACCAGCTTCAGCTTGTTCAATTTCCATACGGTTAAGTCCCATAAAACCTATAAGTTTAGAGATCTTACCTTTAACCATTGCACCATCAGCTTTTGCAAGCATAATATTATCGCCTTTTTTCACACGACCATTAAAAATACGGCTAATACCGATTTTTCCTACATAGTTATCGTAATCAAGTGTAAATACTTGTGCTTGAAAATCATTTTCTGGTGAACCTTCTGGTTCTGGAACATGTTCAAGGATTGTTTCAAAGATACATTGAAAATCTCCACCCTCTTCATCCATATCTAGTTTTGCAATCCCATCACGAGCTGCTGCATAGATAACTGGGAAATCTTGTTGATCATCAGTTGCACCCATATCTGCAAATAGGTCAAACATCTCATCAACAACACGGTCGGGTTCTGCTGATGGTTTATCTATCTTATTGATAACAACAATAGGCTTTTTACCAAGTGCAAGCATTTTCTTTACAACAAATTTTGTTTGTGGCATAACACCTTCATAAGCATCAACAAGGACTAAAACACCATCAACCATTTTAAGAACTCGTTCAACTTCACCACCAAAATCGGCGTGACCCGGAGTGTCAATAATGTTAATTTTGTGGTCTTTATAACGAATTGCTGTATTTTTAGAAAGGATTGTGATACCACGCTCTTTTTCTAAATCATTACTATCCATAGCTCTTTCGTCATGTTGTTCGTGTGAACCAAATGTTCCAGACTGTTCTAAAAGTCCATCAACCAATGTAGTTTTACCGTGGTCAACATGGGCGATAACGGCAATATTTCTTATTTTTTGCATAGAGGTTTCCTTCTTTGTGGGAAAATTTTTCGCAATTATACCCAAATAAAAGTTATATCTCAGTAAAATACTTATTATAATCTTAAATAAAAATAAAGGTGTTAGCATTATTCACTATCCAAAAAGACTAAATCATATTTTTGACAAACTATTATCACTAAATATTAAGCCTATTATTGTTGGTGGATATATTAGAGACTCTCTACTTGAGATTGATTCTAAAGATATAGATATTGAACTTTATGGTATATCTTCATTTACCCAACTTGAAAAAATTTTAAAAGAGTTTGGTAGTGTAAATAGTGTTGGTAAAAGTTTTGGTGTTTGTAAGTTAGAGTTTGATGGCTTAGACTTGGATTTTTCATTTCCTAGACATGATTCTAAGGTATCAAAGGGACATAAAGGGTTTAGGGTTGAGATAGACCAAAACTTAGACTTTAAAACTGCATCTAGTAGAAGAGATTTTACTATTAACTCTATGGGATATGATGTTAAAACTAAAAAACTACTAGACCCTTTTGATGGAGCAAAAGATTTAAAAAGAAAGATGTTAAAAGCAGTCGATACTAACAAATTTCAAGAAGACCCACTTAGACTCTTTAGAGCTGTGCAGTTTAGTGCTAGGTTTGATTTTGATATTGATAAGAACTTATTTGATACTTGTCAATACATGGTTAAAAATGGGCTTATTGATGAACTTGCAAAAGAGAGGATTTTTGAAGAGTTGAAAAAACTTTTCTTAAAATCAGAAAAAATATCTAAAGGAATTTTATTTTTGCATGAGATGGGTATTTTTAAAAAGTATCATATATCTGATGAAAATTTAGATGCTATCGACAAAGCCACCTCCTTAAAGTTTACAAACGATAAACAAAAGTTACTTATCATATTAGCTATCTACTCTCATGAGTTTACTCTTGATAAGGCTAAAAAATTTATAAATCTTTTAACAAATGAGAGTTCAATACTGAACTCTGTTTCTATGATTATCAAAAACAAAAACACTATCTCTTTAAAAGTATTTGATGACTTTGACTTATATATCCTCGCTAGAGAGGTAAAACTAGAAGAGTTTATCCTTTTTTTAAAGGCTATAAAAAAGTCTGATATTGATTTATCAAACATTAAAAGGCTAGAAAAAAGAGCAAAAGAGTTAAATATTTTTACTCAAGAAGCTCCTGCCATTATAAGAGGTAAAGATTTAATTGCACTAGGACTTAAACCATCAAAAGAGTTTTCAATTATCTTAGAAAAAGCATATATCGCACAACTAAAAGCTGTTTTCACAACTCATCAAGATGGAGTAAAGTATCTTAAAAAGTTACTATCTACTCATTTTTGAACTATCTATCTCTATGACAGTATGAACATTTCCTCTTGGATTGAAGTCAGCTACTACTTTCATATATTTTGGTTTTAACTTTCTCTCTAAAAGTTCATAAATCTCATTTGCTGAGTTTTCATGTGAAACATGTCTGTTACGAAAAGAGTTTATATATAATTTTATAGCTTTTAACTCAACAACAAACTCATCAGGAGTATATTCTAAGTAAATCGTTGCAAAGTCAGGATACCCACTTCTTGGACAAAGACAAGAGAACTCAGGGAGAGTCATCTTGATAAGATAGTCTCGTTTATGTTTGTTTGGCCATATTTCTAAGTCCTTATCTACATCAAATTCATCTACTATTTTTTCACCATATTTACGGTTTGACATTACATTTCCTCTATTTTGTTTTAACAATTTTCTAATTGGGCTAAATATTTACCCTGCATATAGTCAATCTTCATCTCTTTTGCGAGTGAAACAGCTAAATCATCTTCTAAGTTTTTTATCCAAGTTTTTACACCCTTTTCTTTTGCCATTAGATTAAAACCTTCTATTATATTGCGATTTTCCGTCATCTTGTTAGCAGTTGAGTAGTAAGTATCATATCGTATCATATCAATATCAAGTTCCCTAAGATATAAAAAACTTGTATGAAGTGAAGCAATTTTATCTATAACAATCTTAACTCCCAGCCTACGCAATGTATTTAAAATATTGTTGTATCGAGCTGTAAAAGAGTAATATTCTTGTTCAAAGAGTATAAAAACTATTCTGTTTTCAAGCTCTGGATTTACTTTAAATATGGAGATTACAGAAGATAAGAACTTTTCATTTCTCAAAGATGTTGGAGAGATATTGAGTGCAAATACTTTATCCTTATCACTCAATAGTTTAGAAACACTCTCTTCTAAAACCATCAAATCAAAGTCAATCCAAAGTCCAAGTTTTTTAATAACTTTTGTGTAAGTTTTTGGGTAGATAAATCTACCATCTTCTCTTTTTAGTTTTATAAAACATTCATTAAAGATAAGTTCATCTGCATTAAAAATATTTTGTGAACTCATGATAATATCTCTTCTTTTAATAGCATCAATGACTATAGATTCAAGTTCATTTGGATCGATATTTTCTTCATAATGTTTTGACTTTTTATTTTTTTCTTGAAGTTCAAAAAGCTTATCTACTAAGAAGTTTAAGTCAAAAGAGTAGTCAGTATCAACAAGAGCTCCCGATATTTTCACTTCCATATCATCGACTTTAAGCTCACTTGATTTTAAACATAAAAGGTCTAGCATAGTAGTATATTTATCTTTAGAACCTTGCAAACCTAAGATATAGTCTCCACCTTTAATATGCCCTATTGGAAAGTTTTCAATCTTTTCTTGTTTAAAATAAGTATCGATATATTTAGTTACAAAAGCAAATACTTTATCTCCATTTTTTATCCCATAAAGATGGTTAATATCATTTAGATTGTCTATGCTTATTAGCATAAGTGTGTATTCTTTATTTTCTTTAAGCTCTTTTAGCAAATATTTATACAAGTATTCTCTTGTAAAAGCACCACTTATATCATCTCTAATCTTCACATTAAAACCACTATATATAATATAGAGAATAAAGTAGATACTAAAAGCCAAAAGGACAAGTGCCTCTACATAAAAAGATGGCTCTAAGGAGTTATAACTTGTGATAAGGGTATGAGAGACAAGAGCAAAAACAAGAGCAAAGATAGGAAGACCTATCCTTAATGCTAAAGCGAAACGATATTCTCTCTCTTTTGTTTGAGGAAGTAGCATATAGTTTAACTGCGTTTATACATCTAAGTGTTTAACATCTTTTGCGTGTTTTTCTATGTAGTTACGACGAGGCTCAACCTCATCACCCATAAACAGAGTAAAAGCATCACTTGCTATCTCAGCATCTTCTATAGTTACTTGAAGTAGTACACGGTTTTCAGGTGTCATAGTTGTTTCCCAAAGTTGTTCAGGATTCATCTCACCAAGACCTTTATAGCGTTGAATATAAGCACCTTTTCTAGCATAATCTTTGATAGACTCTAGCACATCTACAACATCACCATCAAATGACAAATCCCACTCTTGCATCTTTTTATAAACATAATTTGCTTCTGTAAAATGTGGTGCAGAAAAAAGTTCATCATTTATAAGTAACTCTTCCATTCCACCCTTTGTTTGAACAAAAAGGTGAATCTCATTCTTCTCCTCATTAATTGTTTTTGTCAAAATATTGTTATTAATACTCTCTAAAAATGTTTCAACTTCAGCATACAATTCTTTTGCACCAAGACTGATAAGGTCTGGATTTTCTATAAAGTGACGGATAAGATCAACAAGTGCGTAACGGCGTTCAAGTGAGTCGAGTGAACCAACATAATGATCAACCATTTTAAAGTAAGATACAAGGTCGTTGTGTCCTAGAGTTTGGTTTTCTAGTAACTCCATCCCATTGTCAATCAAAAAGTCATTCATATCTCTTTGGTCTTTAAAATAAATCTCTTTTTTACCTTTTTTATATCTAAAAAGTGGTGGTTGTGCTAAGTATAAGTAACCCTTTTCAACTACATCTCTAAAATGACGAAAGAAGAAAGTAAGTAAAAGTGTCTGGATATGAGAACCATCAACATCGGCATCGGTCATGATAACAAGTTTATGATAGCGAAGTTTTTCTTCTTTATACTCTTCGCCTATACCACAGCCCATAGCTGTTATCATGTTAGTAATCTCATCAGATTTGAGTATCTTCTCTAGTCGTGCTTTTTCAACATTTAAAATCTTACCCTTAAGTGGCAAGATAGCTTGAAAAACTCTATCTCGTCCCATCTTAGCTGAACCACCTGCTGAGTCCCCTTCCACTAGATAAAGTTCACAGATACTAGCATCTTTACTCTGACAATCAGCAAGTTTACCAGGTAGTGTTCCAACTGACATATTATCTTTTCTACGAGTAAGTTCACGAGCTTTTTTAGCAGCTTCACGCCCACGAGCAGCCATAAGAGCTTTTGAAACTATGGCTTTAGCTTGGATAGGGTTCTCTTCAAAATATTTTGATAGAAGTTCATAAGTCTGTTTTTGGACTAAAGGTCTAACATAAGTATTTCCAAGCTTACCCTTTGTTTGTCCTTCAAACTGTGGTTCAGGTACACGAGCAGAAACTATAGCGATAAGTCCCTCTTTCACATCATCACCAGATATTTTCACATCTTTTTCTTTTGCAGCACCATTTTTAGAGTTATAGTTTGAGACTACACGAGTCAAACCAGCACGGAAACCAGCTTCATGAGTTCCACCATTTGGTGTTCTGATGTTATTTACAAAAGATGAAAGTTTTTCATCATAAGCATCATTGTACATAAGAGCCACATCAAATTCTATATCTTCTATTTTAGCTGAAAAAGAAAAAACATCTGCTACTTTAGTCTTTTTATTCATGTCTTCTACATACTGAGCAATACCACCTTCGAAGTGATACTCCTCTTTTTTATCTGTTCTCTCATCATTAAATTTTATAGTGATAAAAGGGTTTAAGTATGCTAACTCTTTAAATCTTTTAGATAGATATTCATACTCAAAAGTGATAGTATCGGTAAAGATAGATGGGTCGGCTGCAAACTCAATAGTCGTACCAGTTTTACGAGTTTTCCCAATGACTGCTAAAGCTTCTTGAGGGATACCCTCTTTAAAGTTCTGTTCATGGATTTGACCCTCTCTGTAGATTGTCATTTTCAGATCAGCTGAGAGAGCATTTACAACAGAAACACCAACACCATGGAGACCACCAGAGACTTTATAAGTGTCTTTATCAAACTTACCACCAGCATGAAGAACTGTTAAAACAACAGTTGCAGCGGACATGCCTTCAGTTGGGTGCATGTCAGTAGGGATACCACGACCATTATCCGTTACCTTACAAGTTCCTTTCTTTGTTAAAGTAACGGTGATAGTATCACAATGACCTGCCATTGCTTCATCTATAGAGTTGTCTATAACTTCATATACAAGATGATGCAAACCACGATGACTAGTATCACCGATATACATACCAGGTCGTTTTCTAACAGCTTCTAATCCCTTAAGGACTTTAATATTACTAGCACCATAATTTTCCATCAACATCTCCATAAAAGCATAATTGGACTTATTTTATCTAAGTTTTACTAAAAACAAGATTTAAAGTAAAAATAGTGTAAAATAAATTTAAATAATAAACTCCAAAAGGACTATTTTGCAAGATTCACAAGCATATAAAGATAAAAAAGCATTTTTTGATAAGGTTATCACGCTCTATGGTAGAAATGTAGTTATAGAAGTTCTTCAAGATGAGAGCATAGATATACATAAGATTCACTTAGCTGACTCAAATAAAACTGATGGGGCTATCAAAGAGATTTTATCTTTGGCTGAGAAAAGAGGACTTGAAGTATTTTATCACAACAAAAATGCTCTCTCTCGCATAAGTAAAAATGCAAAACAAGACCAAGGTGTAGCTATTGATATCATCGCTAAAAGCTACTTAAATGCAAATGAGATACAAAAACTAAGCTCTTATCGACTTATAGCACTTGATGGCATACAAAATCCACAAAATTTAGGGATGATTATAAGAAGTTGTGCAGCGGGGGAGATAGATGGCATCATCCTACCTAAAAAAAATAGTGCAAAAATCTCTCCTCTTGTGATAAAAGCAAGTGCAGGAACGCTTTTTAAACTTCCTATATACTTTTGTAATAGCTTAGATGAGATACTACCAAAGCTAAAAGAGACAAAGATATACTCTCTTTCTTCTTATGCAAAAAATAGTCTATATGATGTTAAACACCATGATAAAAGTATATTTGTTTTAGGAAACGAGAGTGATGGTATAAGTAGTGAAGTAGAAAAACTTTGTAACGACTCTATCTCTATAAAAATGAACAGAGGAGTAGAGTCGTTAAATGTGGCTGTAACAGCCTCACTTATTGCATTTATGCAATAAGTCTAATCTTAGATATGAACATCAGGATTACCCTCTGTTACCATATCTTTAAACAGTTCAAAAAGCTTAAAACTTTCGGCTTCAGCTAAAGCCATATCTCTAATCATGTCCTCTCTCTTAGTTATTAAACAATTTTTTGTAGAAGTACACGAAAGAGCTGAAAGTACATTTTTATGCACTAAAGAGTGTGGAAGTTCTACTGCCTTGTAAGCTTTTGTGCCACCAAAGAGTTTTTTGCCATCTCCTTCGTACCATTTGCCCAATCTACAACTATGATGATCTCCGAAAGATGCGGCTTTTTCTATATTTTCTTCTAAAAGAGTGCTATACGCATTATGCTTAAAGACTATATGATCAACTTTCGTAAGTGTTGTAAAGAGATACTCAGAAACATATTTTGCTTCTTTTGCAGACCTATCAGTATTGTTAGCCAATCTGTTTAAAGTGTTATAAAAGTTTCCTACATCCTCCTGTGAATTTATCGCTATCTCTGTAATATTTTCTGAGTTTGATTGTATCTCACTTGTCTCTTGTTTAAGTGTATTTGTAGTTATGGCTATCTCTTGTGTTGCTTTTTGTGTCCTCTCAGCAAGTTTTCTTACCTCATCAGCCACAACAGCAAAACCTCGTCCATGTTCACCCGCTCTTGCTGCTTCTATAGCTGCATTTAGAGCAAGAAGGTTTGTTTGGTCTGCAATATCTTTAATGAGATCAACCACTACTGAAATCTCATTTGTTCTCTCATTTAGGGAGATGATTGATTCATTTGAATTTGTGATAAGTTGTGTTAGCTCTTCAAGTCTGTTTGTAATATTTTGGACAACCTCTTGTGCAGAAGTTGCTTCTTGAGCAATCGCCTGTGCAGAAGAAGATATCTTACTTACTGTATCAGAATTTATGTTTATATCTTCTTGAATAATACTGAGTCCTTTCGATATACCACCCTGTGAATTTTCATTAAATGCTTGAGATATAGAAGTTCTTTGAGCAGCTTTATATGAAATAGCAACTGCCACAATGGCTTTGTTTAGTTCAGGAATAGCACTTTTAAAGTCTCCGTGATACCCTTCGCCTATGATGTCTCTGTTGGATCGACCTTTATTTGCAAAATTTATAGAAGTTTGAACATCTCTTATAAACTGTTCAGTTTGGTCAAGGAGGTCATTTATACCCCATGCAACGCCCTGCATAACATGCGTCTCTTCTATATTCGTGATTCTATGAGAAAGTTCTCCCCTTCCAGCTTTAAGTAAAACATCTCGAATCTGTCCAATCAGCTCATCTGAAAAAAGTTTATCACAAGCCTCACCTTCAAACAGTGTCAAAAGCAGTGTAGCAACTATACCAGCAAAAACAACTCCAGCGGCAATATAATTTCCCATAGAAATAAAATAAGCTACTACAGCAATAAGAAGAAGATGTAGCCCTAGATGTTGCTTAGTGCTGTAAATCGAAGATAAAATCGTCATAACTTACTCCTTTTTCGTTTAATATTGAATTTAACATTTTTACTGAGCCATCCATGCCAGACCTTTTTTCTTCTTGCAATAGTTTTGCATAAAGCTCAGGGATAACTTGCATAGATTTTTGAGACGGTTTTCGTCTAACAGCATGAAGGTCAATCAGAGACCCATTTGCATCTAAAGTAACTGTCATATTTGCTAAAACCCAGTAAAAAGAGCCATCCTTACAAAGGTTTTTTACATAAGCAAATATTTCACCCTTTGCGTGTAGTCTTTCCCATAAAAGTTTAAAAATTGCTTTTGGCATATCGGGATGTCGCAAAATTGAGTGGGGTTGCCCTAAGAGTTCTCTCTCTTGATAACCAGAGATTTTTATAAAAATCTTATTGCCATAAAGAATCTTACCTTTTGCATCTGTTTTAGAGACGATAAACTCACTATCAGAAAGTGATTTTTCATTGTTAGTTGGGGTTGGTCTAGACATTGACAATCCTTAGATTAGATTAGATTAGATTAGATTAGATTAGTAAATTGTATAACCAAAATTTATAAACTAAGCTTAAAAACCAAGAAAAAAGTGAAGTTTTTTACGAAAGCATAATTTCGTATGGTCTCTTTATCTCACGCATGACTTCATCCACACTCATATGACGAGATTTTCTTAAAAATTCTCGTCCATCTAAGAAGATTAAAACAGTAGGAATGGCAAAAACACCAAACTCTGCAGCCACATCTTGTTCTTGTGAAACATCAACACTCTCAACTATAAATTTATCAAAATTTTTATCAAGTGCTTCAAGGAGTTTTGGTTTTAGTGCATGACACACATTACAAGTAGGTGCAGAGAAGTAAACCATCACTGCTAAGTTTTCTTTTATCGTATTATTTATATTTTCAATTGTTTGCATGTTAAAATTATATTATAATTAGCTCATGAATTCAATTATTTTGAGTATTTTAAGCATCTATGTTTTTATCTTAATGGGTTTTCTTGCCAAAATGAGTTTCAAAGAGCAGATAGATGATAAAACCATCACACTTCTTAATGTTTACTTTTTACAGGTTTTTTTAACTTTTTGGGGACTTTTGCTACACCCCATAGATATAACTCTACTTTACGCACCTAGTGTCTATTTTGTTATTGTTATGATTGTCATTGTCATATCTGCTTTTGGAGCTAAGATGCTTTTTGATGACAAAAAAGAGTATTCAATCGCAAGTGTTGCTGCTATCATAGGAAACACTGGCAATCTTGGTATTCCTATAAACATAGCTATCTTTGGTGAGGAGTCCATCCCCTACACAACAGTTGTAAACCTCGTAAATGTATTTGTAGTTTACAGCATAGGTGTATTTTACTACTCTCGTGGTAGTTTTGACACAAAAACATCACTAACAAACATCATAAAACTTCCCATACTTTGGGCTGCACTTATTGCCATAATGTTAAGTGCTTATCATGTAAGGCTAAATGCAGTAGTTATGAATATGCTCATGATGGGTGCTTATGCATCTATGACTATGCAACTGTTTTTGTTTGGTATCTATCTTTATGGGACTAAAATGAAAGAGATAAGCAAGAAACTTATTGTCTGGGTTTTAGCTTTTAAGTTTATCCTACTACCACTGATAGCGTTTTTTGTTTTATCAAACTTAGACTTAGAACCTATGATAAAAGGTGTAGTTTTCATAGAACTCATGATGCCTTTAGCTGTAGCAAATGTAAACCTAGCTTCTTTGTATGAGTGCAAACCAAAGCTAGTTACAGCCTTAGTCTTTTTATCCTCTTTTTTATTTTTGGGAGTTATTTTTGTAGGGGTCAGGGTTTTAAACTATTTGTAAATAACTACCTGAGCAAAATAAACTACTTTAAAGTAGGAATATATTTTGAAAGACTGTCTATATCTTTATCGCTAAGTCTGCTCACTTGACCTTTCATAAGACCTTTCATAGCTCCACCGTAAGTTCCAGCTTTATAACCTTTAAGTGCAGTTACTATCTCAGCAGAAGTAAAATTGTTAATCACTTTAGACTTACCTAGTGCTTTTTTCTCAGCATGTTGTCCATGACATCCTGCACACTTTTTAAATAAATCTGCATCTGCCATCACTGAACTTGTAGCTAACATTGCACCTACTAAAACTAAACCTTTAACCATTGAACTTATATTTGTAGTTTTCATCTGAAACTCCTTTTTTTTCTTTTGATAGTCGTAGTGTAACAACTAATCGTGGAGTGATTGTGGATTATTTCAACTTACCAAAAACTTTATATATTTCCCAATATTCTCTTAGAGCTTTCTTTATATCTGCATGACTTAAAGAGCTTTTTTTCTTTACTCCAAAACGGTTTATAAAGGATTCACCCATCACACTTTTAGCTTTTGAAGGTAAAACAAGATAAGAATACATGGCTTTTTTTACATCTGTTTCACTGCTGTACTTTAAAAGATACCTATAAAAATATTTATCTATACTAACTGGAAGTTTGTTATGACAACTAACACAGTTTGTTTTATATATATCTGCATTTAACAAAACAGCACTTAAGGATAAAACAAAAACTATTTTTTTTACCATGAGACACTCACTTTTGTTCCCTCTTTTTCTATGGACTTTATATCTACTACAAGATTATACTCATCTGCTATACTTGAAACTATACTAAGCCCCAGCCCAAAACCTCCACTACTTTTGTTAAACCTTGCATATCTATCTTTCATTTTAGAGATATTTTCTTCTGCTATTCCTATACCTGTATCTTCAACTATTAGAGTGTTCTTCTTGAGTATAACTTTTATAGAACCCTTTATCTTGTTGTATTTGATAGCATTTGAGATGAGATTGTCCAAGAGCTTTGAAAACTTTGCTTTATCCATATAAAGTTTACAAGAGACTAAAATTTCACTACTTAAATGCACTTTCTTAGCCTCTGCTAAAGATTTAAAATACTCAACCCTCTCATGTATTACATGAGCTATATCCAACTCTTCATCATTAGTTACTATTTTATTGCCAAGTGTGAGATAGGTCAAATCCTGATAAATATTTGAAATGGTCTTAGCTCCTATATCTATACGATTTATCTTTTTTTTCAGATTTTCATCAAGTCTGCTTTTGTCTATCATCTCTATATTTGTAACTATGGTACTAACTGGGGTGTTAAGCTCATGAGTAGTATCTTTTATAAATCTATCTAACAAACTAATAGCATCACGCATAGGTTTTAAAAACAAACGAAGTAAAACATAACCCAAACCTAACATAAAAATAAATGCTAAAATATTAAAAAGTATAATATCTTTTTTTGTATTTTTCAGCCAAACCCCATCATCTTTCATCTCAACTATAACATACTTTGAACCAAGATAATAAGACTCGGGAATATTTACAAGGTGTATAAAACCATCTTGTAAATATAAAATCTTATCTAGTCTCAAATCTGTTGGCAGTGTTTGAAAAATAAGTTTTTTATCACTATCAAAGATAGCAGACTCAAACTTTTTATCTCGTGGATATATTTGTGTCTTATCAAAATTGATATGCAGGTATTTAAGTTCTTTGAGTAACTTTTTTGAGTAGTTTTGTAAAGTTGATTTTTTCTCTTGCAACATCAGCTCTTTTTGAGTTTCATAATACATGAAAGAGAAGATAGAAATGATGACTACACTAAGAAGTATGTACAGAGTAGAGAAGCGAAAAAGAGTCTTTTTCTCACTCCTTAGTAAATCTGTATCCAAGCTTTTTGATACTAACAATCCTATCCTTACCTATAATTTTTCTAAGATTTTTGATATAAGTTCGCAGTGAACTCTCACTAGGTGTCTCTTCATACTGCCAAAGATGTTCATAAATAACTTCATGAGAAACTACTTCATCTAAGTGTTGTAAAAAAAGTTTTAAAAGTAATGACTCTTTAGAGCTTAGTTTCACTTCTTTCTTATCTACAAAAAGAAGGTTTAAATCTGCATCATATTTTATGTGCTTATCAATCTCTATCTTAGAACTATTTTCATGAAAAAATTCACGCTTCAAGATGGTCTCTACTCTAAAAAGAAGTTCTTTTAAAGCAAATGGTTTTCTTATATAATCATCACATCCACTTTTGTAACCATCTTCTAGGGAGTCTATGGAGTCAAGTGAGGTTATATAGATAGCAGGTGTTGTAACACCATCTTTGCGTTTTTGCTTTAAGAGTTCAAAGCCGTTAATAAGGGGAACATTAACATCAAGTAAAAAGAGGTCAAAATTTTTCTCGTAAATAATATCTGAAGCCTCTTCTCCATCATAAACAGAGTTTACTTCAAAACCATTCTCTTCTAAAAATTCACTAAGTGTTTCATTTAGAGTTAAGTCATCTTCAAGTAAAAGAATCTTAGCTCTCAATTTTAGCTCACTTTAACTTTTGAAGATTTTTTTGATATTTATCTTTTTCATCTGCACTCATAGATGAAATGCGTGAGTTTAGCTCTTTTTCAAATGCACCTTTTTCATGGGCTTTTACATATCCCATGATAGCTATAAGCTCTTGTGTACTCATCTCACTAAAGTTTTCACCAGCAAATAAAAAACTGATGAAAACAATAGAGAGTAAAAAAGTTTTTAGTATTGTTTTCATATCTGACTCTTTATTGGTTTAAAATTTTAACACTTAATCGTGAAATAATTGTGTATTATCTAAATCTCTCTTCCTTAGGTGCATCTTTAGGAACTAAGCCATACTTTGCCAAATCAACCAAAATATCTTTGCGTTTATCTTTGAGAAGTTTTATCATGACTGGATTTCTATCCATCTTGTAGGTCTCCGTTCTAACAACATTTCCTTTATGGTCAAAGTATTTTTTTAGCCCTACTTTATAGTTATTTTTGTAAAAAACTTCTGCACTCTTGTAACCATCATAATCCCAGTCTGTCATAACGCCTTCTCTGCGTCCCATGACATAATTGACTTGACTTCCAAGTTGTCCGTTGTCATAGTAGATTTTTTGGATACCATCTTTTTGTCCATCTACATAATTTACAACTATCTTTTTTTGACCATTTGTATGATAAGAAGTATATAAACCATTCTCTTTACCATCTATAAAGTTTACTTTTGACTTGATATTGCCATCATCTTTATACCAGTAAGTCATACCATTACGAACACAATTTTTATATTTCGATGCTTGTGCATGGTCTTTTACTATATAAGGTGCAGGATGTGTGCATAAAGTTGCCCCAAACATAAGAGTCGATACTGCTGTTAAAAGTAGTAGTTTTTTCATAATTATCCCTTTACTATCTTATCTTTTTAACGATACTATCAACAGAAAAACCAAACTTTTCAAAAAGCTGACCTGCTGGAGCTGATGCACCAAAACTATCCATACCGATAACTTCATCAGCGAGTCTATACCATTCTAAACCACGGGCTGCTTCTATAGCCACCTTTTTTGTATCTGCTTTTATGATAGAGTCTATATATGTTTTATCTTGCTCTATAAAAAGGTCGTAACATGGAACAGAAACAACGCTCACAGGTACATCACTCTCATTTAGTTTTGCTTTTACATTAAGAGCAAGTTCAACTTCACTTCCTGATGCTATTAGTGTTATAACCGCATTTTCATCTGATGCTAAAAGATAGCCTCCATGACTAGCATCACCAACTATAGCTTTTGGCAATACAGAAAGGTTTTGACGAGAACAGACAAAAGCAGAAGGTGATTTTCTCATCACAAGAGCTGTTTTCCACGCCTCTATATTTTCCCCACCATCAGCTGGACGCCATACATAAAAGTTAGGAAGTGCGCGAAACTGTGAAAGTTGTTCTATGGGTTGATGAGTTGGTCCATCTTCACCTACACCGATACTGTCATGAGTCCAGATAAAAAACTGTTGGATTCCTGCAAGTGCTGCGATACGAGCCGCTGGTTTTAAGTAATCTGAAAAGACAAAAAATGTAGCTGAAAATGGTAGAAGAGGACCATAAAGTGCCATAGCATTTGTTATAGACGCCATCGCATGTTCACGGATACCAAAGTATATATTTCTACCCTTTGGATAAACACCCATATCGTTTAAGTTAGTCTTATTTGATGGACTCAAATCTGCCGAACCACCCAAAAAGCTAGGAACACCACGAGCAATGGCATTCATGACCTTACCATTAGTTGAACGAGTAGCTTCTGCTTTTTCAAACTCTGGATAATTTATACGAGAAAAGTCAGGGTTTTGTAGTGCTGCTAAAACCTCATTTTGTTCCATAAGTGGTAGTGTTTTTTGTCTATGTATCCACTCTCTCTCAAGTAAATCACCCTCTTCTATAGCACATCTAAAACGAACCAAAACATCATCCGAAACAAAGAACTTTTTCTCTGGGTCAAAACCTGCATCTTTTTTTGCTTTAGCTATAATATCTTCACCAAGAGGAGCACCATGGGCATGATGTGAACCTTCTAATTTTCCTGCACCCTTAGCAATGATAGTGTTAGCGATAATAATAACAGGTTTGTTACTTGTTTTTGCTTTAGTTATAGACTTATCTATATCATCAAAATCATGACCATCGCACTCTAAAACATCCCAGCCTTGAGCCTCAAAACGCAAACGAATATTTTCACTTATACTTAGGTCTGTACTACCTTCTATCGTTATACGATTTGAATCATAAATCAAAACAAGGTTATCTAGTTTGTTATGTCCAGCGATAGAACATGCTTCATAGCTTAGTCCCTCTTCTAAGTCTCCATCACCACAAAGACAGTAAACATTATGATCAATCAAGTCCGCTGTATCAGAATTTACTTGCGACCCAACAAACTTAGAAGCCATAGAAAAACCGACAGCATTTGCTATACCTTGACCTAAAGGACCTGTTGTTATCTCTATACCTGCCGTGTGTCCATACTCAGGATGACCAGGGGTTTTAGAGTCAAGTTGACGAAAGTTTTTTAAGTCATTTATCTCTAAACCATATCCCCAAAGATAATAAAGAGAGTAGATAAGACCAGTCGCATGACCACCTGAGAAAACAAGTCTATCACGATTTAACCACTCTGGGTTTTTTGGATTGTGATTTAAGTGTTCGCTTAAAACAACTGCAATATCTGCAAGTCCCATAGGAGCACCAGGGTGTCCACTATTTGCCGCTTGTACCATATCTGCCGCTAAAAATCTTATGCTATCTGCCATCTTTTGACGAGTTTTATTCATATCTTTTATCTTCCTGTATCTTAGTTTTTTTATGTCTATTTATGCATTAGACTCGTTCCCATTGTCCTCAATGGGAATGCATATAGAAGTTATTTTACTTTCATATACATTCCCACACAGAGTGTGGTAACGAGAGTTAATTAGTTTTTATGTCGATTTATATATCTAGTTAGTAAAGATGACAACTTACTCTGTAAATTCTCATCAAAACTATTCATCTCTTTTGTTAGTTCTTCTGCTAACTCATCTGCTTGTCTCATAGACTCTTCTAGCCCCAAAATAGTTACAAAACTATTTTTATCCTCATCATTGTTTGTTAGTTTTCCAGCTTCTTCGCTTGTTTGTGTTACATCAAGTATATCATCTTGTATCTGAAAAAGTAGCCCAAGTTTTATACCAAACTCATAAAGCTTATCTCCTAGATTTTCTTTACCTACAATAATTGCACCCATCTTGAGTGAGGCTGCTATGAGTTTTGCTGTTTTATTTGTGTGTAAAACTCTAATATCTTCTACCTTAAGAGCTTTATTTTCAAAATAACAATCAATAGCTTGACCTAAGACCATACCATTAAGACCACCATTACTTGCAAGTTCTCTTATAAGTTGAACTCTTGTGGTATCTGAAAATGGTGCATTTGATAAAACTTCAAAAGAGTAAGTGTTTAGTGCATCACCCACTAAAATAGCAGTAACCTCATCAAATAAAACATGAAGAGTTGGATTACCTCGGCGAAGTGGTGAGTCATCCATAGCAGGTAAATCATCATGAATAAGTGAATAAGTGTGCAAAAGCTCAACTGCATAAGCAGCATGTCTTGCACTCTCGAGCATTAAAGGGTTGATAGCATCCACAACACCGAGCATAAGTGCAGGACGAAATCGCTTTCCACCTGCAAGAAGCATATTTTGTAAGGCACTCTCGTAATTTGGATGAATGCTACTAGATGTTGGTAAATGTTCTTTTAAAAATTGCTCAAACTTTTTCATGTGAAATTATATACTCTTAATTGTCACAAAAAACTGAAAGTCATTTCTTTGGAAGAGAAGATGAGAGGAGTCTTTACTTTTAGAGATCTGTTTTAGTATCTCATTTTGCGTCGTAATATCTTTTTTATTTACTTGAAGTAGTCTATCTCCAAGTTTTAGTTGATATTTTTTCGCTTTTTCTTCTATCTTGATTATTCTTAGTTGTTTATCAAAAGATATACCCAAAAATTCTAAAAAAGTATCGCTAAGATAGCCACCACCATCTCGTTTTGAACTTTTCATTTTAAGAGTCAAGATTTTAGAAGCTCTTTTGATTTGTACTTTATGTGAAGAACCAATCTTACTAAATAATATCCACTTCATAAGGTTGGATGCATTTTTTACTTTTTTACCATCAAACCTAAGTATGCAATCACCCACTTTAAAGTCATTTCCATCTAAAAATGGGT
>Ga0256829_1000735_pt1 | contig 30396 bp, 25 predicted proteins | sample 131447metaG_FD_185979 | JGI IMG/M metagenome (GOLD analysis project Ga0256829, IMG submission 185979) | Hydrothermal vent microbial communities from Lau Basin, Pacific Ocean - 131-447 | ecosystem: Environmental > Aquatic > Marine > Hydrothermal vents | place: Pacific Ocean: Lau Basin | collected... | reverse complement strand
TTCATCGTGGCCAGAGAACCCCTCGCGGGTCCTCACCAACAGGCCGAATATACGGACGCAACCTGTCCCTGCCATCGACCCGCTCACGGCCTTGCAAAATGGGAGGAGACCATATACGGGCTACATCTCCTCCGTATCTTCGGGTCGGCGTGGCGGGGTCAGTCCCCGGATTGCTACATCGTTATCGTAGCCCGGATGCAGGCCGCAGGCCGGAATCCGGGGATCGCGGTGGTGGAGGAAATTCCGTTCCCGGATTGCGCTGCGCTTCATCCGGGCTACATCTCCTCCGTATCTTCGGGTCGGCGTGGCGGGGTCAGTCCCCGGATTGCTACATCGTTATCGTAGCCCGGATGCAGGCCGCAGGCCGGAATCCGGGGATCGCGGTGGTGGAGGAAATTCCGTTCCCGGATTGCGATGTGCTCCATCCGGGCTACGTCTTCTGTATCTTCGCGTCGGTGTGACGGGGTCAGCCGCGCCCGCGCTGCACCATCTCCTCGGCGTGGGCGAGGGTCTGCGGGGTGATCTCGAGGCCGCCGAGCATGCGCGCGACCTCGCCCACGCGTTCGGCCGCCTCGAGCAATCGCACCTGCATGCGGGTGCGGCCGCGGCGGGTCTGCTTGTCGATCTGCAGGTGGTGGTGCGCGAGCGCTGCCACCTGGGGTAGATGGGTGACGCACAGCACCTGATGGCGATCGCCGAGCGCGCGCAGATGGCGCCCGACGGTCTCGGCCACGGCGCCGCCGATGCCGCTGTCGACCTCGTCGAAGATCAGCGTCGGCAGCGCCCCTTCGCCGACGGCCGTGACCTGCACGGCGAGGCTGATGCGCGAGAGTTCGCCGCCGGAGGCGACCTTGCGCAGCGCCCGCGGCGGCTGGCCGGGGTTGGCGCTGACCAGGAACTCGACCGCCTCGACCCCGCCCGGTCCGGCGTCGGCGGGGCGCAGCGCCACCTCGAAGCGCCCGCCGCGCATCCCGAGCCCCTGCATCGCCTCGGTGATGCGGCGCGCGAGCCGCGCCGCCGCCGCGGCGCGCGCCGCGCTCAGGTGCGCCGCGGCCTCTTCGTAGGCGCGCCGCGCGCGCGCGATCTCCCGCTCCAGCTCTTCGCGCCGCCGGCCGGCGCCGCTCAGCGCCTGCAGCTCGCTCTCGAGCCCTGCGCGTCGTGCCGGCAGCTCCGCGGGCGCGACCCGGTGCTTGCGCGCGAGGTCGTGGATGGTCGCCAGACGCTCGTCGAGACGGCGCAGGCGCTCGGGGTCGAGGTCGATGCGATCGAGGTAGCGGCGCAGCTCGTCGGCGGCCTCGTCCACCTGGATGCGCGCCGTGTCGAGGTATTCGCCGACGCCGGCCAGTTGCGCGTCGAGGTCGCGAAGCCCCTGCACCGCGGTCTGGGCGTGGCCGAGCAGGGCGGCCACGGAGTGCTCGTCGTCCTCGTAGAGCAGCGCCAGGGTCTCGCGCGCGGTTTCGATCAGCCGTCCGGCGTTGGCGAGGCGGCGATGCTCCTCCTCGAGGGCGGGCAGTTCGTCGGGACCCAGGGCGAGGGCCTCGAGTTCGCGCAGCTGATAGGTGAGCAGGTCGACGCGTGCCTCGGCATCGGCGCCACCGGCGCCGAGCGCCCGGTGCTCCCGCTCCAAGGCCCGCCACCCGCGCCAGGCCCGCTCGACCTCCCGCGCCGCGTCGGCGTGCCCGCCGCAGGCGTCCAGCCAGTCGCGCTGGACCTCGGGGCGCAGCAGCGACTGATGTTCGTGCTGGCCGTGAATGTCGACCAGCAGAGCACCGAGTTCCTTGAGCGCCTGCACCGGAACCGCCCGGCCGTTGACGTAGGCGCGCGAGCGCCCTTCGCGGGATACGGTGCGCCGCAGCAGGCACTCGCCGTCGGCGTCGAGTTCCTGCGCCTTAAGCCAGGCCCGCGCCGCGGGGTTGCCGCCCGGGTCGAACGCCGCCGAGACCTCGGCGCGCTCGGCGCCGTGGCGCACCACGTCGGCGTCGGCGCGATCCCCGAGCACGAGACCCACGGCGCCGACGAGAATCGACTTTCCGGCGCCGGTCTCCCCCGTCAAGACGGTCATGCCGGATTCCAGCTCCAGGTCGGCCGCCTCGACGATCGCGAAGTCGCGGATCTGCAGCTGCGTCAACATTCGGTGTCTTCCGCGCTCATGGCTGGAACGGCTCGGGGACCACGGCGCGCGCGCCGCACGCACGCGCTCATCGGCGTTCCGGGTTGTGCGCCCATCCGAGCTTGGCCCGTAGCAGGTCGAAGTAGTCGTGCCGTTCGGTGTGCAGGAGGCGCACCGGGTGCGGCCGGCGCCGGATTACGACCTCGTCGCCGGGCTGCAGCTCGACGCCGACCTGGCCGTCGCAGGTGACCTGCGCCGGCGGCGGGTGTCCGTCCCGTACGGCGATGCGGACCTCGCTCGAGGCGGGGACCACGATCGGGCGGTTGCTCAGCGTATGCGGGCAGATCGGCACCAGGACGATCGCCTCCAGGGAGGGGTGGAGGATCGGCCCGCCGCCCGAAAGGGCATAGGCGGTGGAGCCGGTCGGCGTGGCGACGATGAGGCCGTCGGAGCGCTGGGTATAGAGGTCGCGCCCGTCGACGCGGGCGTCGAACTCGATCATCCGCGCGACACAGCCCTTGTGCAGGATGACGTCGTTGAGGGCGTCGCTCTCCATCGCTGCGCGGCCGTTGCGTTGCACTTCCATGCGCAGCAGGAAGCGCTGTTCCTCGACGTAACGCCCGGCGAGGATCTCCCCGATGCGCTCGGTGACCTCGCGCGGCGAGATGTCCACCAGGAAGCCGAGCCGGCCCAGATTGACGCCTACCAGCGGGACGTCGTGGCCGGCGAGGCTGCGCGCGGCGCCGAGGAGGGTGCCGTCGCCGCCGATGACCACCACCAGGTCGCAGGCGCGGACCAGCTCCTCGCGTTCGCGCTCCGCCCCCGGGTCCGTAGACCCGGCGAGGCCGCGGTCCACGAGCACGCGCCGGCCGCGGTCCTCCAGAAACGCGCGCAACCCCGCGGCGGTGCCGGCGACGCCCGGGTCACCCTGCTTGCCGATCAGGCCGACGGTCGCGAAGCGCCGGTTCACTGCGCGTATCCGACCGGACTGCCGCCGGGCGGCGCCGGGAATCGGTGCATACCGGATACCTCCTGCGAGCGCCCCCCGGGACGCGCCGGATGCTCCGCGCCCGGCCGCGCCGGGGCGGCCGCGCTCGGCGGCGTAAACTTCGGGGGAATCTGCCGAATCGCTGCACGTTAGCATGCGACCGTGGGGGCGCCAAGCGGGCTGCGGAGCCGGCGCGTCCGAGAGTTGACACCGGCCCGTTAGCACTCTAACCTGGAGAGTGCTAACCACAGCGGCGTACGAGCATTTTCACCCATGGCCCACACCAACGACAGTCCCGCCGGCGTCCTCGGCGACCGCGCCCAGCGGGTGCTGAAGGCGCTGGTGGAGCAATATATCGAAGACGGCGAGCCGGTGGGCTCGCGCACGCTCGCGCGCGACGGGGGCCTCGCACTCAGTCCGGCCACGATCCGCAACGTCATGTCGGATCTGGAGGACCTCGGCTACGTCCATTCCCCACATACCTCTGCCGGGCGGGTGCCGACCGTACGGGGTTACCGGTTCTTCGTCGATTCGCTGCTCGAGGTGCGCCCCCTGGACGGGGAGGAACTCTCGCGCCTGCGCCGCTCGCTCGCGCCCGGCACCGGGACGCAGGAGGTGGTGGGGATCGCCTCCGACCTGCTCTCGGCGATCACGCGGATGGCGGGGGTGGTGACGTTGCCGCGCGGGCGGAGCGACTCGCTGCGTCACGTCGAGTTTCTGCCGCTGGAGGGACGCCGGGTGCTGGCGATCCTGGTCATCGACGAGGAGCGCGTGGAGAATCGGATCATCCGCACGGCGCGCGAGTACAGCGCCGCGGAACTCGAGCAGGCGGGTAATTACCTGACCCGAAACTTCGCCGGCAAGACCCTCAGGGAGGTGCGTCGCCAACTGGTGCGCGAGATGCGCGAGGCGCGCGAACACCTGGATCGCGTGATGCTCGCGGCGATCGATATGGCCGAGAAGTCCTTCGAGCCCGCCGACGGGGGCGGCGACTTCGTGCTCGCCGGGCAGACCAACCTGATGGACTTTCGCGAGCTGTCCGGCAGCGTCGAGCGGCTGCGCCTGCTGTTCGACGCCTTCAACCAGAAGCGCGAGATTCTCCACCTCCTCGACGAGTGCGCCCGTGCCGAGGGGGTCCGGATCTTCATCGGCGAGGAGTCCGGCTACGAGGTACTGGACGGATGCAGCGTGGTGACCGCCCCCTACCAGCGGGAGGGGCGGGTCCTCGGCGTCCTGGGCGTGATCGGACCGACGCGGATGGCCTACGAGCGGGTGATCCCGATCGTCGACGCCACCGCGCGCCTGCTCAGCGCGGCCTTGAATTCGCGCTGATGCACCCCATCTGAGGAACAGTTCGAATGCCCCCGACCGGCGACGCCGCGGGCCGGATCGGGAGGGGGCGGGCACGAGAGGGACGGGAAACCGATGGCGAATACCGAGGATCCACAGGCCGAGACCGGGGTCGCCTCCGGCGAGGGCGGCGCGGGTGCCGCTGCGGGGACCGAACTCGAGGAGCGTCCGCTCGAGGAACTCCCGGCCGCGGAGCTGGCCGCCCTGGTGCGTGAGGCGCGCGCCAAGGCCGAGGAGAACTGGAACCAGTTCCTGCGGCTGAAGGCCGAGATGGAGAATTTCCGCCGGCGCAGCGAGCGGGAGCTGGAAAACGCCCACAAGTACGGCGTCGAGAAGTTCGCCGGCGAGCTCCTGGGGGTGCGCGACAGCCTGGAGCTGGGACTGGCCGCCGCGCAGGAGCCCTCGGCGGACGTCGCCAAGCTGCGCGAAGGCGGCGAGCTTACATTGAAGCTGCTCGGGCAGGTGTTCGAGCGTTTCGGCATCGAGGAGATCGATCCCGCCGGGCAGCGCTTCGACCCCGCCTTCCACGAGGCGATGGCGATGCAGGAGCGGGCCGACGTCGAGCCCAATACCGTGCTCAACGTCGTCCAGAAGGGCTATCGCATCAACGGGCGTCTGCTGCGCCCGGCGATGGTGATCGTCTCGAAGGGGCCCGCCGCGGGCGGCGGGCCGGGTGAACCGGGCGGGCCGGGCGCGGGTTGAAAAGCCGCGCAGCGGCCACCAGATAGGCACTGACGCCGCGGCGATTCCGTGTCCGCGCCGGGCGCCGGCGTAGAGTGGGACGAAGGCGGGCGGAAAATTTCGGGCATCCTGGAGAATGTGAGCCATGGCTAAGACGATCGGAATCGATCTCGGGACCACGAATTCGTGCGTGGCGGTGATGGAGGCGGGCAAGCCGAAGGTCATCGAGAACAGCGAAGGTGCGCGTACCACCCCCTCCGTGGTGGCCTATGCGGAGGACGGGGAGGTGCTGGTCGGGCAGCCGGCCAAGCGCCAGGCGGTGACCAACCCCCACAATACCCTGTATGCCATCAAGCGGCTGATCGGCCGCCGCTTCGACGAGGACGTGGTCCAGCGCGACATCAAGCTGATGCCCTACAAGATCGTCAAGGCCGACAACGGCGACGCCTGGGTCGAGGTGCGCGGCAAGCGCATGGCGCCCCCGGAGGTCTCCGCGCGGGTGCTGATGAAGCTCAAGAAGGACGCCGAGGCCTATCTGGGCGAGGAGGTCAAGGAGGCGGTCATCACGGTGCCGGCCTACTTCAACGACTCGCAGCGCCAGGCGACCAAGGACGCCGGGCGCATCGCCGGCCTCGAGGTCAAGCGCATCATCAACGAGCCCACGGCGGCGGCGCTGGCCTACGGTCTCGACAAGGCCAAGGGTGACCAGAAGGTCGCGGTCTACGACCTCGGCGGCGGGACCTTCGACATCTCCATCATCGAGATCGCCGAGGTCGACGGGGAGCATCAGTTCGAGGTGCTCGCCACCAACGGCGACACCTTCCTCGGCGGCGAGGACTTCGACAACCGGTTGATGGACTATCTGGTCGACGAGTTCAAGAAGGACCAGGGCATCGACCTGCGCGGGGATCCCCTGGCGATGCAGCGCCTCAAGGAGGCGGCGGAGAAGGCCAAGATCGAGCTGTCCTCGACGCAGCAGACGGAGATCAACCTGCCCTACATCACGGCCGACCAGACCGGCCCCAAGCACATGAACTACAAGGTGACCCGCGCCAAGCTCGAGGCGCTGGTCGAGGATCTGATCGCGCGCACCGTGGAACCGTGCCGGACCGCCATCAAGGATGCCGGGCTGAGCGTGAACGACATCCACGAGGTCATCCTCGTCGGCGGACAGACGCGCATGCCCAAGGTGCAGGAGACGGTCAAGTCGTTCTTCGGCAAGGAGCCGCGCAAGGACGTCAACCCGGACGAGGCGGTCGCGGTCGGCGCCGCGGTGCAGGCGGCGGTGCTCTCGGGCGAGGTCAAGGACGTCCTGCTGCTCGACGTCACGCCGCTCTCGCTCGGGATCGAGACGCTCGGCGGGGTCATGACCAAGCTCATCGAGAAGAACACCACGATCCCGACGCGCGCCAACCAGGTGTTCTCGACCGCGGATGACAACCAGACCGCGGTGACCGTGCACGTGCTCCAGGGCGAGCGCGAGATGGCCTCGGCGAACAAGTCGCTCGGCAAGTTCGACCTCGCCGGGATCCCGCCGGCGCCGCGCGGCGTACCGCAGATCGAGGTCACTTTCGATATCGACGCCAACGGCATTCTGCACGTCTCGGCCAAGGACAAGGCCACCGGCAAGGAGCAGTCCATCGTCATCAAGGCCTCCAGCGGCCTGAGCGAGGACGAGATCCAGAAGATGGTCAAGGACGCCGAGGCGCACGCCGACGAGGACCGCAAGTTCCACGAGCTGGTGGAGGCGCGCAATCACGCCGACAACCTGATCCACGCGGCCAACAAGTCGGTGAAGGAGTTGGGCGACAAGGCCACGGAGGCCGAGAAGAAGGAGATCGAGGAGGCGGTCGCGGCGTTGCAGGCGGCCATGAAGGGCGAGGACAAAGCCGAGATCGAGGCCAAGACCCAGCGGCTGACCGAGATCTCGGGCAAGCTCGCCGAGCGCCTCTATCAGCAGCAGGGGCAGTCGCAGGGACAGCAGGATGGCGGCGCGCAGGCGGCGGGTCCCGAGGCGGCGGCGGGCGGCGCGCGGTCCGCCGGGGCGGATGCCAAGGGCGGCGACGACGAAGTGGTGGATGCGGAGTTCGAGGAAGTCAAGGAAGACCGCAAGTAACCGACAATACACAGCGCCCGCCGCGCCCGGCTGAGGGAGCGGGCGGGCGTAGCGACCCCGGGGTGTGCCCGTTGCGGCCTCCCGGGGCGTCGGTGTGTCTGTCGGCGCAACGGTGACCCGAGCCCCCGGGCGCGGAAAGCAGGGTGCGATGGCGAAACGCGACTACTACGAGATTCTCGGCATCGGGCGCAACGCCTCGGATGCGGAGTTGAAGAAGGCCTACCGTCGCTTGGCGATGAAGCTGCACCCCGACCGCAATCCCGGGGATCAGAAGGCCGAGGAGCGGTTCAAGGAGGTCAAGGAGGCCTACGAGGTCCTGAGCGACCCGCGCAAGCGTTCGGCCTACGACCAGTTCGGGCATGCCGGTGTCGGTGGTGCGGGTGCCGGCGGGTTCGGCGCCGGCGGCGGGTTCGGCGCCGGCGCGAGTTTCGGCGACATCTTCGGCGACATCTTCGGGGACATCTTCGGCGGCGGTGCCGGGCGCGCCGGGGGTTCGCGTGCCCAGCGCGGCGCCGACCTGCGCTACAACCTCGAACTGTCCCTCGAGGACGCGGTGTTCGGCACCACCGTGAAGATCCGCGTCCCGACCTACGTGACCTGCACCACGTGCGGTGGCAGCGGCGCGCGCAAGGGCAGCAAGCCCACCCGTTGCGCGACCTGTGGGGGTCACGGGCAGGTGCGCATGCAGCAGGGCTTCTTCTCCATCCAGCAGACCTGCCCCCATTGCCGCGGGACCGGGACGGTGATCGCGGACCCCTGCCCGGACTGCCGTGGGGCCGGGCGCGTCCAGGAGCAGAAGACCCTGTCGGTGAAGGTGCCCCCCGGGGTCGACAGCGGCGACCGCATCCGTCTCGCCGGCGAGGGCGAGGCGGGCGAGGCCGGCGGCCCCCCGGGTGACCTCTATGTCCAGATCCGCGTGCGCCCGCACCCGATCTTCACGCGCGACGGTAACGACCTGGCCTGCGAGGTGCCGATCAGCTTCGTCACCGCCGCCCTCGGCGGCGAGCTGGAGGTGCCGACGCTTGACGGGCGCGTGGTGCTCAAGATCCCGCCGGAGACGCAGAGCGGGCGCCTGTTCCGCCTGCGCGGCAAGGGCGTCACACCGGTGCGCGGCGGCGCCCCCGGCGATCTGCTGGCGCGGGTCATCGTCGAGACCCCGGTGAATCTCACCGCGCGCCAGAAGGAGCTGTTGCGCGAGTTCGAGGGGCACGTTCGCGAGGGCGGCACGCGCCACAGCCCGCGCGAGAGCACGTGGCTGGATGGCGTAAAGAAATTTTTTGAGAATATGCGGTTATAGAGACTGCTTAAACCTAGAAATAACATGAACCCGGGATGCGGCGGGCGGCATCCCGGAGAGGGGCCCGTATCATGACCCGAATCGCCGTCCCCGGTGCCGCCGGCCGCATGGGCCGCACCCTCCTGCAGGCCGCCCGGGAGACCCCGGGGGTCGAATGCACCGTCGCGACCGAGCGCGTGGGCAGCCCCGCCCTGGGGGTGGACGCGGGCACGCTCGCCGGGTTGGAACCGTCGGGCGTGACCGTCGGCTCGGACCTGGCGGCCCGCGTCGGGGACTTCGACGTTCTGGTCGACTTCACCCGCCCCGAGGTCACGCTCGCGCACCTGGAGGTGTGCCGCGCGGCCGGGCGCGCGATGGTCATCGGCACGACCGGCTTCACGCCGGAACAGCGTGCACGCATCGAGGCCGCCGCCGCGGCCCTGCCGATCGTCCTGGCGCCCAACATGAGCGTCGGGGTCAACCTCTGCCTGCGCCTGCTGGAGACGGCCGCGGCGGTGCTGGGCGAGGAGTTCGACGTCGAGATCGTCGAGGCCCACCACCGCCACAAGGTCGACGCCCCTTCGGGTACCGCCCTCGCCATGGGGGAGGTGGTCGCGCGCACCCTCGGGCGTGACCTGGCGCAGTGTGCGGTCTACGGGCGCCAGGGCCATACCGGGGAACGGGCCCCCGGGACGATCGGCTTCGAGACGATCCGGGCGGGCGACATCGTCGGCGAGCACACGGTGCTGTTCGCCGGCAGCGGCGAGCGGGTGGAGATCACCCACAAGGCCGCCAGCCGCATGACCTTCGCCCGCGGCGCGGTGCGTGCCGCCCTCTGGCTGGGCGCTCGCGGGCCCGGGCTCTATGACATGCAGGACGTGCTCGGCCTGCGCTGAGGCGCGTGGACACCCCCGGGGCCCGTCCAGTAGAATTCCCTCGATTTCCACGGGCGTCGCCGCAGCAAGCACCGCGGGTTGGAGCGCACGGGACCGGTTCGCGCCCGTCGTCCCCCCCGCGCGCGGCTGCGCGCGCCGCCGGCGGGACGTGTCCGTCCCACCCCCATGGGGCCCCTGCACCGGCGCCGCGCGGCGCGCGCCGGTGCGCTCGGGGCCGACCGGAAGGAGGCACCTTGCGTACACCGGCCCTGCTGGCCCTAGAGGATGGCAGCCTGTTCCGCGGCGAGGCGGTCGGCGCCGACGGGCAGACCGTCGGTGAGGTCGTGTTCAACACGGCGTTGAGCGGCTATCAGGAGATCCTGACCGACCCCTCCTATTTCCGCCAGATCGTGACGCTGACCTGCCCGCATATCGGCAACGTCGGGACCAACGCCGAGGACGAGGAATCGCAGCGGGTGTTCGCGGCCGGCCTCGTGGTACGGGACGTGCCGGCACAGCCGAGCAGCTGGCGCAGCACGCGGGCGCTGCCCGATTACCTGCGCGCGCACGGCGTGGTGGCGATCTCCGGGATCGACACCCGCCGTCTCACCCGCATCCTGCGCGAGCGCGGCGCGCAGAACGGCTGCATCCAGGCCGGCGAGGGCGCCATCGACGAGGCCGCGGCGCTCGCCGCCGCGCGTGCCTTTCCCGGTCTCAAGGGCATGGACCTCGCGCGCGAGGTCAGCACGGAGCGGCCCTATCCCTGGACGCAGGGCGGCTGGCGTTGGTCCGCGGGCATGCCCGCGCCGCTGGCGCTCGACGACCCGGCCGTGACGCGCCACGTGGTCGCGGTCGACTACGGCGTCAAGCGCAACATCCTGCGCCTGCTCGTCGACCGCGGTTGCCGCGTCTCGGTGGTGGGCGCGCGCACCCCTGCGCGCGAGATCCTGGCGCTGAACCCGGATGGGGTATTCCTCTCCAACGGGCCGGGGGATCCCGAGCCGTGCGACTACGCCATCGAGGCGATCGGCGCCATCGTCGAGTCCGGCGTCCCGACCTTCGGCATCTGCCTGGGCCATCAGCTCCTCGGCCTCGCCTGCGGCGCGCGCACGGTGAAGATGAAGTTCGGCCATCACGGGGCCAACCACCCGGTCCTCGACCTCGACAGCGGCCGGGTGATGATCAGCAGCCAGAACCACGGCTTCATGGTCGACGAGGCCAGCCTGCCGGCGTCGCTGCGCCCGACCCACCGCTCGCTCTTCGACGGCTCGCTGCAGGGGATGCACCATACCGGGCGCCCCGCGTTCGGGTTCCAGGGCCACCCCGAGGCGAGCCCGGGGCCGCACGACGTGGCGCCGCTCTTCGACCACTTCATCGACCTGATGCGGCGCCCGCACCGGTGAGCGCGCCGGCTGCGGCGTCTCCCCGACCCCGCGCACACGGATAGACGCAGATGCCCAGACGCACGGACATCCACAGCATCCTCATCGTCGGCGCCGGCCCGATCGTGATCGGTCAGGCCTGCGAATTCGACTACTCCGGCGTGCAGGCCTGCAAGGCCCTGCGCGAGGAGGGCTACCGGGTGATCCTGGTGAACTCCAATCCGGCGACGATCATGACCGACCCGGACACCGCCGATTCGGTCTACATCGAGCCGGTGCGCTGGCAGACGGTGGCGCGCATCATCGAGAAGGAGCGACCCGACGCGCTGCTGCCGACGATGGGCGGGCAGACCGCGCTCAACTGCGCCCTCGACCTGGTCCGCGAGGGGGTGCTCGAGCGCTTCGGTGTGGAGATGATCGGCGCCTCCCGCGAGGCCATCGACATGGCCGAGGACCGCGAGCTGTTCCGCCGCGCGATGATCGAGATCGGCCTGGAGGTCCCGCGCGCGGCACTCGCCCACAGCCTGGAGGAGGCAATGCAGCTTCAGGCCGGGATCGGCTTCCCGACCATCCTGCGCCCCTCTTTCACTCTCGGCGGCAGCGGCGGCGGGGTCGCCTACAACCGCGAGGAGTTCGTCGAGGTCTGCGAGCGCGGGCTCGATCTGTCCCCCACCCACGAGGTGCTGCTGGAGCAGTCGGTGCTCGGGTGGAAGGAATTCGAGATGGAGGTGGTGCGCGACCGCAACGACAACTGCATCATCGTCTGCTCGATCGAGAATGTCGATCCCATGGGCGTGCACACCGGCGATTCGATCACCGTGGCCCCGGCGCTCACGCTCACGGACAAGGAATACCAGCGCATGCGCGACGCGTCGATCGCGGTGCTGCGCAAGATCGGCGTGGATACCGGCGGCTCCAACGTCCAGTTCGCCGTCAACCCGCGCGACGGGCGTATGCTGGTGATCGAGATGAACCCGCGCGTCTCGCGCTCCTCGGCGCTCGCTTCCAAGGCCACCGGCTTCCCGATCGCCAAGGTCGCCGCCAAGCTCGCCGTCGGCTACAGCCTCGATGAGCTGCGCAACGAGATCACCGGCGGCGCCACGCCGGCCTCGTTCGAGCCCAGCATCGACTACGTCGTGACCAAGGTCCCGCGCTTCGCCTTCGAGAAGTTCCCGCGCGCCAAGGCGCGGCTCACCACCCAGATGAAATCGGTCGGCGAGGTCATGGCGATCGGCCGTACCTTCCAGGAGTCGTTCCAGAAGGCGCTGCGCGGGCTGGAGACCGGGATCGACGGGCTCGAAGAGCGCGTGCGCACGGAGGACCCGGAGGAGCGCAAGGCGGTGCTGCGGCGTGAGCTGCGCGAGCCCGGTCCCGAGCGCATCCTCTACCTCGCCGACGCCTTCCGCGCCGGTTGGGACCTCGCCGAGGTCCACGAACTCAGCGGTATCGACCCGTGGTTTCTCGCGCAGATCGAGGAGCTGGTGCGCCGGGAGGAGGCCCTGCGCGGGCGCGATTGCGACACGCTCGCGCCCGCGGAGTTGCGCGATCTCAAACGCTGCGGATTCTCCGACCGCAGGCTCGCCGCGTTGCTCGGGACCGACGAGGATCGTATCCGGGCGCGGCGCCGCGAGTGCGGCGTACGCCCGGTGTTCAAGCGCGTCGATACCTGTGCCGGGGAGTTCGCCACCGCCACTGCGTATCTCTACTCGACCTACGAGGAGGAGTGCGAGGCCGAGCCCACGCAGCGGCGCAAGATCATGGTGCTGGGCGGTGGCCCGAACCGGATCGGCCAGGGGATCGAGTTCGACTACTGCTGCGTCCACGCCGCCCTCGCGTTGCGCGAAGACGGCTACGAGACCATCATGGTCAACTGCAATCCCGAGACCGTCTCGACCGACTACGATACCTCGGACCGGCTCTACTTCGAACCGCTGACGCTCGAGGATGTGCTCGAGATCATCGACAAGGAGCGCCCCGAGGGTGTGATCGTCCAATACGGCGGCCAGACGCCGCTGCAGCTCGCGCGCGCCCTCGAGGCCAACGGCGCGCCGATCATCGGCACCTCGCCCGATTCGATCGACCTCGCCGAGGACCGCGAGCGGTTTCAGGGCATGATCGAGCGCCTGGGGCTGCGCCAGCCGCCCAACCGCACGGCGCGCAGCGTCGAGGATGCCGCGCGCCTCGCCGGCGAGATCGGCTACCCGCTGGTGGTGCGGCCTTCCTACGTCCTGGGCGGGCGGGCGATGGAGATCGTCTATAATGAAGAGGACCTGCGCCGCTACATGCGCGAGGCGGTCCAGGTCTCCCGCGAGTGCCCGGTGCTCCTCGATCGCTTCCTGTCCGACGCGGTGGAGGTCGACGTGGACGCCGTATGTGATGGGCAGCGGGTGCTCATCGGCGGCATCATGGAGCATATCGAACAGGCCGGCATTCATTCCGGCGACTCGGCCTGCTCGATCCCGCCGTATTCGCTCGACGCGGATGTGCAGCAACGGATGCGCGAGCAGGTGGCGGAACTCGCGCGCGCGCTCAACGTCGTGGGCCTGATGAACACCCAGTTCGCGATCCAGGACGGAACGATCTATGTCCTCGAGGTCAATCCGCGCGCCTCGCGCACCGTGCCCTTCGTGTCCAAGGCGACCGGGCTGCCCCTGGCGAAGATCGCCGCCCGCTGCATGAGCGGGCGCGGACTCGACGCGCAGGGGGTGGGCGGGGAGGTCGTGCCGCGGTTCTTCTCGGTCAAGGAAGCGGTGTTCCCGTTCATCAAGTTCCCCGGCGTCGATCCGCTGCTGGGCCCCGAGATGAAGTCCACCGGCGAGGTCATGGGGGTGGGCGAGAGCTTCGGCGAGGCGTTCGCCAAGGCCCAGCTCGCCGCCGGGGGGGACCTGCCGCGCAGCGGGCGCGTCTTTCTGAGCGTGCGCGACGCTGATAAGCCGGGTGCCGCCGAACTCGGCCGGGCCCTGGTCGCGCGCGGACTGGAGGTCCTCGCCACGCGCGGGACGGCCGCCGTGCTGGAACAGGCGGGAGTGCCGTGCGTGCGGGTGAACAAGGTCACCGAGGGCCGCCCGCACATCGTGGACATGATCAAGAACGACGAGATCGGTCTGATCGTCAATACCACCGAGGGCAAGCAGGCGATCGCGGACTCCTACGAGATCCGGCGCGAGGCTCTGAACCACAAGGTGAGCTACACCACCACGCTCGCCGGCGCGCGGGCGACCTGCCTGGCGCTCGGCTATCTCGATGCGCAAAACGTCAACCGGTTGCAGGATCTACACCGGGAGGTGAGCCTATGAAGAAGGTCCCCCTGACGGTGCGCGGCGCACAGCGGCTGCGTGAGGAACTCCAGCGGCTCAAGAGCGTGGATCGCCCGCAGGTGATCCGCGCGATCAGCGAGGCGCGCGCCCACGGCGATCTCAAGGAGAACGCCGAGTACCACGCCGCACGCGAGCAGCAGAGCTTCATCGAGGGGCGCATCGCCGATATCGAGGCCAAGCTGGCGCACGCACAGATCATCGATCTGTCGACCGTCAACGCCAACGGCAAGGTCGTCTTCGGCGCCACCGTCTCGTTGCTCGAGACGGGCAGTGAGACGGAGGTTACCTACCAGATCGTCGGCGAGGACGAGGCCGACATCCAGGCGGGGATGATCTCGGTGACTTCCCCTATCGCGCGGGCCATGATCGGCCACGAGGAGGGCGACGTCGTTGTCGTGCAGACCCCGAGCGGTGCGAAGGAATTCGAGATCGTCGAGGTGCGCTACGTCTGAATCCGCGCGCCGGCGGGTACGGGGCGGTGGCGGCTGAACCGGCGCCGGTCCCGGGTCCGCGCGCCCCCGGGCCGGCCGGCTGGCCGCTGCTCGGGGTGTTGCCGCGCCTGCGCCGCGATCCGCTGGCCTTCCTGACCGGGGCGGCCGCGCGCTACGGCGACGCCGTGACGCTGCGGCTCGGCCCGCGCCGGGTCGTGCTGATCAACCGGCCCGAGTGGATCCACCGGATCCTGCACGAGACCGAGGGCCGCTACGGCAAGGCGGCCTTCTACGACAAGCTCGTGCCGGTCCTCGGCTACGGGCTGGTGACGAGCGAGGGCGCGTTCTGGCGCCGCCAGCGCCGGCTCGTGCAGCCCGCGTTTCAGCGCGCGCGCCTTGCCGAGCTGTGCACCGGCGTCGCCGAGGTGATCGAGGCGCGGGTACGCGCCTGGGGCGCGCTCGCCGGGCGCGGCGCGGCGCTCGAGGTCTCGCGCGAGAGTACGGCGCTGACCCTGGAGATCGCGTTGCGCGCCTTTTTCGGCGCCGGGATCGGGGACGAGGAGTTCCGGGCGCTGCGCGGGGCGGTGGCGCAGCTCCAGGCCGCCCTCAACCGTCGTCTGTGGTCCCTGACCGATCTCGGCACCCGCCTGCCCACCCCTGCCAACCGCCGCTTCCGCGCGTCCTGCGCGGTACTCGACGACATCGTCTACCGGCTCATCCGCGCGGGGCGCGCGGGCGGGGCGTCGCGGGGCGTGCTGCTCGGGCTGCTGCTCGAGGCGCGCGATGAGGAGAGCGGCGCGGGGATGGAGGATCGCGAGCTGCGCGACGAGGTGCTCACCCTGCTCCTCGCCGGGCACGAGACCAGCGCCAACGTCCTGGCCTGGGCGTGGTACCGGCTCGCGCGCCACCCGGACTGGGCGCGCCGCGTGGCCCTGGAGGCGCGCGCGGTCCTCGGTTCGCGCGCGCCGGAGTTCGATGACCTCCCGCGCCTGACGACGGCGCGGATGGTCCTGGAGGAGACGATGCGCCTTTACCCGCCGGCGTGGTTCCTGGCGCGCACCGCGCGCGAGGACGACTCCCTCGACGGGTTGCGCCTGCGCGCCGGGACCACGGTCCTGATCAGCCCCTACGTCACCCATCGGCACCCGCGTTACTGGGAGTCCCCGGAGGAGTTCCGCCCGGAGCGCTTCGCGCCCGAGGCCGTACGTGCGCGCCCGCGTTACGCCTATTTCCCTTTCGGCGGAGGACCGCGCCGCTGCGTCGGCGAGGCCTTCGCCATGATGGAGATGCAACTCGCCCTGGCGCTCAGCGCGCGCCGCCTGCGCATGGCCACCGCCCCGGGTGTGCGCCCGGTCCCGCGCGCCTACGTCACCCTGCGCCCCAGCGAGGAGATCCGTCTGCACCCCGCTCCGCGCGACGACTGACGGCGGTCCGGTGCGGTGGAGGCGACCCTTTTCGGTGTGCGGCGGGCGGGGGCTGGAGTCCGATGCGGCGGGGGGTCGGAGTCGGCGTCCGGAGGAGGGTGTTCGGGTCCGGCGGTCGGCCGACGGGCGCCGACTCTGACCCCGGTCGGGTCGGTGGACAAGGCCGTTTTTGGCGTATGGCGGTCGGGGGTCGGAGTCACCGCCCGTGCGCGGCGGCGGTGACCCGCGACCGTTTCCCGCGGGCGCTGACTCCGACCCCGGGATCCGGCGCGGCGGTTTTTTGCAGGCGCCGGCTCTGGCCGCGGGTCGATTTTCGCTCGTCCGTTTCGGTGCGCGATTCCGCTGGTCTCCGTCGGGTCAATCTGCAGCCGCGGCCTCGCTTTTCTATACTGCGGTGGTCGCGTCTGCGGCGGGGCGCGTATCGAATCCGCCGCACCGGACATATGGAGGACGCCGATGCACGTGGAAAGACTTCCCGATGGACGACTGCGGCTTTCGTTTGAGATCGACGAAGGGGACCGGCTGGCCGAAGCCGTGATCAAGCACGCGGAGGAGGCTTCGTCGGCGGCACTGGCCCTGTCGAGTATTCTTCGCGAGGCACGTTACGAGGCGCGGAACGATTTTCGCCAGCCGCGCAATGCGTGGGCGCCGGGGATACGTCATCCGAGCGCCTGAGAACGGGTGGCCCTAGGGGTGTGGCGCGAGGGGTCGGAGTCACCGCCTATCCGCGGCGGCGGTGATCCGCGACCGTTTCCCGCGGGCGCTGATTCCGACCGCGGGATGCGGCGCCGACTCAGGCGTTGGCCCGGACGCAGAAGGAGGTTCTTTATGCACGTGGAGACACAGGACGGCACCCAGGTTACGGTGATCCTGAGCGCGGATGAGGCGGTCTGGACATTGCATAGCCTGCGCACCCTCGGTGCCGACGCCGGGAAGGAGGGTACGGCCCTGGCGGAAGCCCTCGAGGCGGCGGGTGTGAAAAGCCCGCCGCGTCCGGATCACGAGCGCAGCGAGTACATGCCGCCGAAAGACTGAACGGTCCCGGAACCGACTGCGGGGCTGGGCAGGGCACGGCGGGCGGGGGTCGGAGTCACCGCCCATCCGCTGGCGGCGGTGACCCGCGACCGTCTCCCGCGGGCGCTGACTCCGACCCCGGGGTAAGACGCGGCGGGGGGTCGGAGTCGGCGTCCGGCGGAGGGTGTCGGGGCTCGGCGGGCGGCGGACGGACGCCGACTCTGACCCCGGTCGGGTGCGGTGGACAAGGCCCTTTTGGCGTGTGGCGGCCGGGGGTCGGAGTCACCGCCCATCCGCTGGCGGCGGTGACCCGCGACCGTCTCCCGCGGGCGCTGACTCCGACCCCGGGGTAAGACGCGGCGCGGGGTCGGAGTCGGCGTCCGGCGGAGGGTGTCGGGGTTCGGCGGGTGGCGGACGGGCGCCGACTCTGACCCCGACCATGAACGCCGGCGCCGGGAGTCGGTACCGGATCGATTCCGGGTTACTCTTTCAGGATCGGCGGGCGCTCGGGATTCGCCCGGTAGAGGGTCGCGACGTGGCCGACGCGCGCGACGAGTTCGGCGCGGGTGGCCGCGCGGATGCGCTCGATCAGGCCCTCGCGCTGCGCGCGGTCGGCGGCGTTGACCCGCACCTTGACGAGCTGGTGATGTGCGAGGCAGCGGTCGATCTCGCGGATCACGCCGTCGGCGGCGCCGCCCTCGCCGACGATGACGAGCGGCTTCAGGCCGTGGGCGCGGGCGCGCAGGGCATGCCGCTGTCTTGCGGTGAGTTCGGTCACGACGGGAGATCCGGAAACGATGGCCAGGCGATCGACGCAGAGAATAGCACGCGCGGGCGGCGGATTCCGCATCGCGCCCAGTCCGTTCAACGGCGTGAAACTCGAACTCGGGGTCATTCTTCTCGTCGGACTGCTCCTGCTCGCGGTGCACGACCGGCTCCTCACCGGACTCGGCCCGCAACTGGCGCTGCTCGGCGGCTACGGGGCGGTGTCCGCGGCGTGGCTGCTGGTGCGCACGCGCCGCATCCTGCGCCGCGAGGCGCGACGGGCCGCGGGCGCGCCGTCGTCCGGCGGGGCGGCCTGAGCCGGGGCCTCCCATGGCGCGCACCCCCAGCAGCCGGCGCTGGCTCCGGGAACACCATGAGGATCCCTATGTCCAGCGCGCCCGCCGGGAGGGCTTCCGTTCGCGTGCGGCATACAAGCTGCAGGAGATCCAGGCGCGCGAACGCATCCTGCGACCGGGCCGGGTGGTGGTCGACCTGGGCGCCGCACCGGGGGGCTGGTCGCAGGTCGCCGCGGCCGCGGTCGCCCCGGGTGGACGCGTCATCGCCCTCGACCTGCTGGAGATGGCCCCGCTGCCGGGGGTGGATTTCATCCGCGGCGATTTCCGCGAACCCGGACCGCTGGAGGCCCTGCGCGGGTGCCTCGCGGGGCGCTGCGTCGACCTTGTAATGTCGGATATGGCCCCCAATATCACCGGTATGCGCAGCGTCGACCAGCCCCGTGGCGCGTATCTGGCGGAACTGGCGGTGGATTTGGCCGACGAGATCCTGTGCCCGGGCGGCGACCTGCTGGTCAAGGTGTTCCAGGGCGCGGGTTTCGATCCCCTGCTTAAGGCGTTGCGTGCGGGCTTCGAGCGGGTGGCGGTGCGCAAGCCGAAGGCCTCGCGCGCGCGCAGCGCCGAGGTCTACCTCCTGGCCCGGGGTCGGAAGGTATAGTATGGTGCCATACAGGGTCCTGCGGGCCACGGCGTTGCCGCGGCCCCGGGCGCCGCAGCGGAGGTGGGCGTTTTGAACGACATGGCCAAGAATCTGATTCTCTGGGTGATCATCGCGATCGTCCTGATGTCCGTATTCAACAACTTCGGACCGCGGACCACGCCCACCCAGCAGGTTCCCTACTCGCAGTTCCTGCACGACGTCAACAACGGCCAGGTGACGCGGGTGGTCATCGACGGGCGCACCATCCGCGGCGTCCTCTCCTCCGGGGACAAGTTCACCACCTACAGCCCCGAGACCGACAACCGCTCGATGGTCGGCGACCTGCTCAAGAACGGCGTGCAGATCCAGGCGCAGCCGCCTGAGCAGCAGTCGCTGCTGATGCAGATCTTCATCTCCTGGTTCCCGATGCTGCTGCTGATCGGCGTGTGGATCTTCTTCATGCGCCAGATGCAGGGCGGGGGCGGCGGCCGCGGGGCGCTCTCCTTCGGCAAGAGCCGCGCGCGCATGCTCGGCGAGGATCAGGTCAAGGTCACCTTCGCCGACGTCGCCGGCGTCGAGGAGGCCAAGGAGGAGGTGGTGGAACTCGTGGAGTTCCTGCGCGACCCCTCCAAGTTCCAGCGCCTCGGCGGGAAGATCCCGCGCGGCGTGCTCATGGTCGGCTCGCCCGGCACCGGCAAGACGCTGCTCGCCAAGGCCATCGCCGGCGAGGCCAAGGTGCCGTTCTTCACCATCTCCGGTTCGGACTTCGTCGAGATGTTCGTGGGCGTGGGCGCCTCGCGCGTGCGCGACATGTTCGAGCAGGCGAAGAAGCACGCCCCGTGCATCATCTTCATCGACGAGATCGACGCCGTGGGCCGTCACCGCGGGGCCGGGCTCGGTGGCGGGCACGACGAGCGCGAGCAGACCCTCAATCAGCTCCTCGTCGAGATGGACGGTTTCGAGGGCAACGAAGGCGTCATCGTCATTGCCGCCACCAACCGCCCCGACGTGCTCGACCCGGCGCTGTTGCGCCCGGGGCGCTTCGACCGCCAGGTGGTGGTGCCGCTGCCCGACGTGCGCGGACGCGAGCAGATCCTCAAGGTCCACATGCGCAAGGTACCCATCTCCGACAACGTCAACGCGTCGATCATCGCGCGTGGGACCCCGGGCTTCTCGGGCGCGGATCTCGCCAACCTGGTCAACGAGGCGGCCCTGTTCGCCGCGCGCGCCAACAAGCGCACCGTGGAGATGCTCGACTTCGAGAAGGCCAAGGACAAGATCCTGATGGGCTCGGAGCGGCGCTCGATGGTGATGAGCGACGAGGAGAAGAAGCTCACCGCCTATCACGAGTCCGGGCACGCGATCGTCGGGCGCATGGTCCCGGATCACGACCCGATCCACAAGGTGAGCATCATCCCGCGCGGGCGCGCGCTCGGCGTGACGCTGTTCCTGCCCGAGAGCGACCGCTACAGCTTCAGCCGCCGGCGCCTGGAGAGCCAGATCTCGAGCCTGTTCGGCGGGCGCATCGCCGAGGAGCTGATCTTCGGGCCGGATTTCGTCACCACCGGGGCGCAGAACGACATCCAGCGCGCCACCGAGATCGCGCGCGGCATGGTCACCAAGTGGGGCCTGTCCGAGAAGCTCGGGCCGCTGACCTACAGCGAGGAGGAGGGCGAGGTCTTCCTCGGCCATTCGGTGGCCAAGCACAAGCAGGTCTCGGACGAGACCGCGCACGCCATCGACGAGGAGATCCGCGCGGTCATCGACCGCAACTACCGGCGCGCCGAGCAGATCCTCAAGGACAACATGGACAAGCTCCACGCCATGGCCGCGGCGCTGATCAAGTACGAGACCATCGACTCGTCGCAGATCGACGACATCATGGCCGGGCGCCCGCCGCGGCCGCCGGCGGACTGGGACGACTCCGAACCGAAGACGGGCGCTCCGGCGACGGCGTCCCCGCCGGCGGCGGAGCCGCGGCCGGACGGGAAGATCGGCGGTCCCGCCCAGCAGCACTGAGGCAGTCCGCGGACCCGCACGCCGCCGCCCGTCTGGGCGGCGGCGCCGTTTCGGGCCCGCCTCGCCGGGACGAGGTGCGAACGGTTCCCTGATGATCCTCGACTGTGCCGGCCGCCCCCTGGACCTCGGGACGCCCCGGGTCATGGGGGTCCTCAATGTCACTCCCGATTCGTTCTCCGACGGCGGGCGCTACCTGGCGCCCGCCGCCGCGCTCGCCCGCGCCGAGGCGATGGCCGCCGAGGGGGCCGCGGTGATCGATGTCGGCGCCGAATCCACCCGTCCCGGGGCGGCGCCGGTGAGCGCGGCCGAGGAGATCGCGCGGCTGCTCCCGGTCGTCGAGGCCTTGAGTTCCCGCCTCCCCCTGCCGATCTCCGTGGATACGGGCAAGCCGGAGGTGATGCGCGCGGCGGTCGGCGCCGGCGCCGGGCTGATCAACGACGTGCGCGCCCTGCGCCTGCCGGGGGCCCTGGGGGCGGCCGCCGAGCTGGGGGTGCCGGTCTGCCTGATGCACATGCAGGGCGAGCCCGGCACGATGCAGGCGGCGCCGCGCTACGGGGACGTGGTCGCGGAGGTCCGGGATTTCCTGGCGCAACGGCTGGCCGCCTGTGTCGCGGCGGGTATCCCGGAGGCGCGGATCCTCGTCGATCCGGGTTTCGGCTTCGGCAAGACGGCGGCACACAACCTCCTGCTGTTGCGCCACCTGGACGCGTTGCGGGCGCTGGGACGGCCGGTGTTGGTGGGTCTGTCGCGCAAATCGGTCTTCGGCGAGGTCCTCGGGCGGCCGGTCGGGGAGCGTCTGGCCGGCGGCCTCGCCGCCGCCGCCCTGGCGGTCTGGCAGGGGGCGGCGCTCGTGCGCAGCCACGATGTGGCCGCCACGGTGGACGCCGTGCGTTGGGCGGCGGCGGTGCGCGCGGCGGGGGTGCCGCCGGCGGGCGGCGGCGGGGGCGCGGAGCCCCTATAATCTTCGTGCCAATCGGATCGCCGGGCCGGACCCGGGCGGCCCGGTGACGGGGAGGGCGGGATGGCAAAAGGCGTGAAGCGCTATTTCGGGACCGACGGGATCCGCGGTCGCGTGGGGCAGTACCCGGCGACTGCGGAGTTCGTGCTCAAGCTGGGATGGGCCGTGGGCCGCGTGCTGGCGCCGGAGTGCGGCGGCAAGGTGCTGATTGGAAAGGATACCCGGATCTCGGGCTACATGTTCGAGTCGGCGCTGGAGGCGGGGTTGTCGGCGGCCGGCTGCGACGTCCTCCTCACCGGACCGATGCCCACGCCGGGCATCGCCTACCTCACGCGTACGCTGCACGCCTGCGCCGGGATCGTCGTCAGCGCCTCGCACAACCCCTACTACGACAACGGGATCAAGTTCTTCGGGGCCGACGGCAACAAGCTGCCGGACGAGCTGGAGGCGCGGATCGAGGCCGCGCTGGACGAGGACCTCGAGACCGTCGATCCCGCCCGCCTCGGCAAAGCGGAGCGGGTTGCCGACGCCGCCGGACGCTACATCGAGTTCTGCAAGAGCACCATTCCGCACAGCGTGGACCTGCGCGGCCTGAAGCTGGTCGTCGACTGTGCCAACGGCGCGAGCTACCACGTCGCCCCGAGCGTGTTCGACGAACTCGGCGCCGAGGTCGTGGAGATCGGCGTAGAGCCCGACGGGATCAACATCAATGCCGGTTGCGGTTCCACCGACCCGGCCGCGCTGCAGGCGGCGGTGCGCGAGCACGGCGCGGACCTGGGCATCGCCCTCGACGGCGACGGCGACCGCGCGATCCTGGTGGACGCCGAGGGCGACCTCGTGGACGGCGACGAGCTGCTCTACATCCTGGCGCGCTTCCGTAAGGAGCGCGGCATGCTCGGCGGGGCCGTGGTCGGCACGGTGATGAGCAACCTCGGCCTGGAGCATGCGCTGCGCGCCTGCGAGATCGACTTCCATCGCACGCCGGTGGGTGACCGCTACATCATGGAGATGCTGCTCGAACGCGGCTGGACGCTGGGCGGGGAGTCCTCGGGGCACATCATCTGCCTCGACCGCTCGCGCAGCGGCGACGGGATCGTCACCGCGCTCCAGGTCCTGTGGGCGATGCGCGAGACCGGGCGGGCGCTGCGCGATCTGCGTGCCGGCATGACCAAATACCCGCAGTGCATGATCAACGTGCGCGTGGCGCGCAACGGCGGACCGCCCGAAGTGCCGGCCCGGGTCGGGGAGGCGGTGCGCGCCGCCGAGGCCCGGCTCGACGGGCGCGGGCGCGTGCTGTTGCGCCCCTCCGGCACCGAGCCCCTGATCCGGGTGATGGTCGAGGGTTCCGATGCCGGCGAGGTCGAGCGCCTGGCGCGCGAGCTGGCCGGGGTGGTCGAGACCGCACTCGGAGCCGCCTGATCCGGCGCGGGCGTTTGATTTTCGGGGGCCCGCCCGCTAAGCTGGCGCCCGCTTTTTTCGGTGCGATGGGGATCCAATAGGGAGCGGGGGATGCGGCGCAAGCTGGTGGCGGGAAACTGGAAGCTCAACGGGACGCTCGCGGGTGTCGAGCGCCTGGCGCAGGCGGTGCGCGCGGGCACCCCGGCCGACGGCGGGGCCGAAGTCGCCGTCTGCCCGACCTTCGTCCACATCCCGAAGGTCGCCTCGGTCCTCGACGGCTCGCCCGTCGCCTGGGGTTCCCAGGACGTCTGCGACCGCGACGAGGGCGCGTTCACCGGAGAGGTTTCCGGCCCGATGCTGGCGGAGCTGGGCTGCCGCTACGCCATCGTCGGCCACTCCGAGCGGCGCAGCCTCTACGGCGAGGACGACGCCGTCGTCGCGGCCAAGTTCCTCGCCGCGCGCCGCGCCGGGCTGACGCCGATCCTGTGCGTGGGCGAACTGCTGGAGGAACGCGAGGGCGGAATCACCGAACAGGTCGTCGGCCGCCAGCTCGACGCCGTCCTCGGGGCCGCGGGGGTCGAGGGACTCGACGGCGCGGTCGTCGCCTACGAACCGGTCTGGGCGATCGGCACCGGCCGCACCGCGAGCCCGGAGCAGGCCCAGGAGGTCCACGCCTTCATCCGCGCGCGCATCGGGGCGCACGATGGTACAATCGCCGGGCGCACCCGGATCCTCTACGGGGGCAGCGTGAAGGCGGCCAACGCCGCCGAGCTGTTCGCCATGGAGGACATCGACGGCGGCCTCATCGGCGGGGCCTCCCTGAAGGCCGATGAGTTTCTCGCCATCTGCCGGGCCGCGGACTGAGCCGCGGACCCGCGGCGCGTGCGCGATCCCGATGGCTCACTGATCGATATGGTTTGACGGCGACTCATGCACGCCATCCTGTTGGGCATCCATTTCCTGCTGGCGATCGTACTCGTCGTGCTCATCCTGTTGCAGCACGGTAAAGGTGCGGACGCCGGCGCCGCGTTCGGAGCGGGCGCCTCGGGCACGGTGTTCGGTTCGCGCGGCTCGGCCTCGTTCCTCTCGCGCACGACCGCGGTGCTGGCGACGTTCTTCTTCATCACCAGTCTGACGCTGGCCTACCTCTCCGGTCAGAAGATCGAGCGCAAGAGCATCGCCGAGCAGAACCTCCCGCCGGTGCCGGCAAAGACCGTGCCTGCGGTCCCGGCCAAGACGGCGGCGCCCTCGGACCTGCCGCCCGCGGCACCGGGCGCACCCAAGGCCGCAACCGCCCCCGCGAAGCCCGCGGGCAAGGCGCCCGTATCCGCGCCGGGGCCGACATCGAAGGGGAGCAAGTAGCGGGCCGCCGCCGGTCCCCGGCCGCGGCATCATCGCCGACGTGGTGGAACTGGTAGACACGCCGTCTTGAGGGGGCGGTGGCGCAAGCCGTGCCGGTTCGAGTCCGGCCGTCGGCACCACTACATAAAATCGGTGGGTGTCACGAACACCCGAAAATCCAACTAAGCCCGCGAATAGCGGGTTTTTTTTCGGTTCGCGGCGGGCGTTGCATCGCACGCAATATCGCTTGTTCTCGCGGCACGTGCGGGTAACAATACGGGTAACTGGTATAGCGGACGGAGAGTTACCCACATGCCTTTAACGCTCGCAGAGATACGGCGGGCGCAGCCCCAAGACCGGTCATACAAGCTCACGGATGGAAAAGGGCTCACGCTGCTTATCACGCCCAACGGCGGCCGGTGGTGGCGCCTCCGATACCGGATCGGCGGGAAGGAGCGCATGCTCTCGTTGGGCACTTTTCCGGAGGTGGGGCTAGCCGAGGCCCGCCAGAGGCGAGACGATGCCCGGGCAATGATCAAACGGGGGGTGGACCCATCAGCGGTCCGCAAGACCGCGCGGACCTCAGCGGGCCTGGAGGATGGGCCCGGGACCTTTCGGGCCGTGGCTGCGGAATGGATTGCACGCCGGGAGGTGGTCTGGGCCGCGCGGACCAAGGGCAAGGTGATTGAGCGGCTGAACCGACACGTCTATCCCTACATTGGGTCCCGGCCCATCCGCGAAATCGAGCCGCCCGAAGTGTTGAGCGTAGTGCGCCGATGCGAGGGCCAGGGGACAGGAGAGATCGCGCACCGGTTGCTCTCCTATATCGGCCAAGTAATGAGGTATGCCGTGGCCACCGGCCAAGCGGGCCGCGATGCAACGGCGGACTTGCGCGGGGTGCTCACACCCGTAGTCGGCCACCACTACCCCGCCGTGACCAACCCAAAGCGCGTGGGCGAGATCCTGCGCATGATCGAGGAGCACACCGGCGAGCCCACGGTGCGCGCCGCGCTGCGGATCGCCCCGTATGTGTTCGTCCGCCCGGGGGAACTGCGTCACATGCGCTGGGCGGACGTGGACATCGAGGCGCGCGAGTGGCGCTACACCGTCACCAAAACGCGCACCGAGCACCTGGTGCCCTTGGCCGATCCGGTGGTGGCAATCCTCGAAGAACTGCGCCCGCTGACGGGGCACCAGGGGTGGGTGTTCCTCGGGCTGCGCGGGAATCGGCCGATCAGCGACATGGCCCTTGGTGCCGCCCTGCGTCGCCTGGGGATCGACACCCGCACCGAGCACACCATGCACGGGTGGCGGGCGACCGCCCGGACGCTGTTGCACGAGGTGTTGGGTTATGACCCCGCCGTCATCGAGCATCAGTTGGCTCACCGCGTGCCGGACATGCTGGGGCGCGCTTATAACCGCACGAAATTCCTGGGAAAGCGCCGGGAGATGATGGATCGGTGGGCAAAATATCTAGATACACTACGGGGTTAGGTGAACCGGTGCGACAAAATCCTACATAGGACTTCCCCGATTGCCTACGCACATGTAGGCAATGTGCCTACAAAAAATTCATACGCGGTCTTTCAATCTTAACACTCCACTTTAACTCGCGGCGGTTTCCCCTAGCGATTTTCGGTAAATGCGCGTTTTTTGGTGTCTGGTATACCAGACAAGTTGTTGATACGGTTAAAGATTTCTGGTGGCAGGTCCGATAACGTGTGGTAACATTGAGTGATACCGACAGGAAGGAGGGCTGAGATGAACGAGCAGGTGCAGGTGATGGCACTCGGAGCGCAGATCCACGCCGAGCGTGGGGGGCGCGGCTGGTCGCGCCGCAGGCTCGCACGCGAGGCCGGCGTGACAGAAGCGACCATCAGGTCGATCGAGCACGGCGCGCCAGCGACTATCGCGACGTTGACTCGACTGGCGGCGGCGCTCGAGCTGCGGCTCGTGCTACAGAAAGCGTCGGCGTGAAAGAAAACCCCCGGGGTAAAACCCGGGGGTTGATTCAGCTACCACTACCGCCAGTTGACGCTGGCGACCCGGACACAGATCGATCAGTACCGAGTGATGAGACACAGATCGAAAGGCCGAGTGATGAATAGTATACCAGATCAAGCGTCGACGTACAAGCAGGCCGTCCCACACGCTTGCCCGATCCCCGAGATCACAGACGCGCCCTGCTGGCTCGTCTGGCGCGCCGAGCCGCGTGGGGGCAAGATCGCCAAAGTCCCATACTACTGCGGCGGCGCGCGCCGGTCCGGCGACCTCGGCTCCCCCGGCGACCTCGCACGGCTGGCCGACTACCAGACCGCCGCCCAGGCCGCCCGGCGCGGGGGATATACCGGGGTCGGTGTTGCATGTGATGCACTCCCTGGCGTCGTCGCGCTCGACCTCGATCACTGCCTCGACGCATCCGGCGCGCCCGCGACGGCGGAGGCCCGCTGGCTCGTCGAGCAAGCCCGTGCCCAGCGTATATATATAGAGGTATCCCCCTCCGGCACCGGCCTGCGGGCGCTCGTGCGGGGGGCGCTTCCTGATGGGCGCGGCGGTATGTCCGGTGGTGGGATCGAGATGTACTCGCGGGGCCGGTATGTGACGATCACGGGCCGTGCGGTGGTTCCCGGCGGTATCCCGGAAGCGCAGGGCATCATCGCCCACCTGGCCGAGTGCATCGATGCCGCGCGTGCGGCCGCCCGGCGCACCCCGCGGGTGGCGCAGGGTGGCGGAAAACTCCGGCGCGTTGAAGCCAACGGGTTGCCCCGCTGGGTCGCCGAGGCCCTCGCCCACATCGACCCCGACTGCAGTTATGAGACTTGGGTATCGGTCGGCATGGCCCTGCATGCCGCCGACCCTGGAGAAGCGGGTCTCGCTGCTTGGCAGGCATGGGGGGCGGGCGCACGGCAGCAGGACCATGCGCACCGCCACCACGAGCGGACGTACACGTCCCGCTGGCGCACGTTCGGCGCCCGTCGGGGTGATGCCGCAAGCATCACCGCAGGCACTTTGTGGCATCTCGCTGTCGAGTATGGGTGGACGCCTCCCGCCTCTCGCTGGCCCATCGAGGGCGAGGCACGCGAAGTGCCTGGCCTGCCGCTCCAGGAGGCCCGCGAGCGGTTGGGTGTGGAGATCGCCGCGGCACTCGGGCGCGGTGGTCCGACCCTGATTCGGGCCTCGACCGGGACCGGAAAGACTCACGCATCAGTGCAGGCAGTCGCGGAGGGAGTGCGCGGGGGCGCGTCCTATCTTGTCGCGGTGCACAGCCGGCAGCAGCGGGACGCGTGGACAGACGCCCTGATCCGCGCGGGCGTGCCGGCTCATGACGTGCACGCTTGGACCGGACGCGCACGCGATACGGCGTGGGCGTGCCCTGCCGCCGATACGGCGGCGGAGATCGGCGCGGCACGGCACTTTGTCGCGCCCAGCAAATGCTTGCGCTGCCAGCACGGCCTCGCCCGTGCGCTTGTTCGCGCTGAGGACGAAATCATGCGCGCGCCTGATCGTGCGTCGGTGCCGCAGGGCCGAGGGCGGTTGTCTCCGGTCATGCGTCGAGACCGGGCAATCGATGTGCTGGCCCGACAATGGGGATGCGGAGATGACGAAGCCGCGCAGCGGGCGCGGGATCTGCACGCCGCGTCCCCGTGCACCTATCTCGATCAGCCCGACGCCGCGATGCAAGCTGCGGTGATAGTCGCGGACTATCGCGCGGTGACCCCCGAAATGCAGAGTCGGGAGGGGCAGGCGCGCGCGCTGATCCTCGATGATGCGCCGATGAGCGAGGACCCGGATGCGGTCAGCCATGACGACGTTCACCACTGGCTAGCTAGGATCGATTCGGACGCGGCGCAGACCGGCGGCGCGATGCCCGACGGTATCCCGGAAGTGCGCGCCGCCCTGGCGGCGGTCGCATCGATCCTCGGTACCGGCGAGGGAGACTACCCGGAGATCGACCGCGCCGTGCTCGATGCCGGACTCGCTGCGGCGCGGCGGATCGCTAAGCGCGAGCAAATCGAGGTCGCCGAGGGCATCAAATGGCGGCAAGATGGGACAATTGAAGACCTGCCCTTGCGCGCCATACTTGATCTGCTTTGCGCGCTGGAAACCGGTACTGCGGCGTGGGGGCGCACCGAGCAAGGTGCACCGGTGATCATCGTCGCGCCACCGGGGGTTGCGCAACGCGCGGCGCTGGACGGGCGCACGGCGCTCATCCTCGATGCGACCGCACCGGAGGCAGTCGCAGAGGCAGTGCGCCGCGCGGGTGGGCGGGTGATCGATCTCGCGGTGCGCCAAAGCGCGCGGGTGCTCCCGACCCGGGGGCGCACTCGAACTGCGGCGGTGCGTGATCCGCGTAAAGCGGCTGAAGATGCGGCGGCGCTCTTGCGTGGGTGCGAAATCGGCGAAGATGAGCGACCCGCGACAGTAGTCGTGCATCAACCTGTTGTCGAGCACGTCCCGGCGGGGGGCGGGTTGTCAGTGACGTGGCACGGCGCGCCAGACACTCGTGGATCTGACGTACACCGCGGACGCGACCTGCTGATCGTCGGCGCTCCGCTGCCCGGGGGAGAATCTGTATACCGGCAGCACTGCGCAGAGTCCGCGCTGCTGGGCGAGCGCCCCATCCCCCGCGCGCGCTTTTCATCTCGCGCGCGCGGACAGGTTGTAGATCTGGGCGATGGGCGGCGGCAAAAATGCGCTGTTTCGCTGCCGGCCGACCCTCGAGCCAGAGATATCGAAATTGAGCAAGTGTCACGGGCGGTCGCTCAGACTGTTGGGCGAGCCCGGGCCGCCGAGACCGGCGCGCGGGTGGTTGTTGCGACTGGGTATCCGCTGCGACTCTCCGGGTATGGGGTCGCGGTTGAGTATGCGCCCGAGCCGCGCACGACCGGGCCGACCGGTCGGCAAGCCGCGGATGTTGCCCGCGCGGTCACCCGGCGCGAGGCGGTCGAGCGGGCGATCGTGCGGGCGAAGGCTGCGGGACGGTGTTCACGCCGGACGATCGGTTGTTCCGGGACTACCTACAGCCGGTGGCATAGATACCTTGGGCTCGAGCCGGGCGCGCGCATCGCTGTAGAAATGCTGCGCCGGCTTCGCGACCAGCTCATTGCCGCAGGGGCGGCATGGGCGGAACGGCTGCGGGTCGATGATCAGGTGGCAGACGCCATGCGGGCCGGGCATGATCCATGGAGCGGTGGCGGCTGGGCGCTGGCAGCCTGGGCCACGGCGGCGGAGTCGGCAGAGGCCCGCCGGGCCTGGGCCGCACCGCCGCCCGCGCCCGCGCGCACGGGCTGAATTATTCCCCCACCCATTTAGTTTTTCAGAATCCGGGGTGCCGGAGGGGCCACCGCGCACGTTCGTCAAAAATCACCTATTTTCAAGCGTTTGTGGCCCGAGCTATTTCACTATACCGAACTGCAAGACCCTGATTTCAAAGCAAAAGTTCACTATACCGGACGCGAAACAGGCTTGCCCGCCCGCGGCGTTGGGCGGGGCGGTACACCGAACCGGGAGGTATATATCCGCCGCGTGTACCGCCTGGCCGGCACCAGGTCCGGAGCCGGCACGCGCGCGGGCACGCGCGCGAATGGGCGGCGGTGGTGACCACAACGCCGCAAGCGCGCTCCGCGCGCGGTTCGGCGGGCGGGAAATTGGGTCCGGACCGGAGGCGGCATCAGCCCCCCCAAGCATAGCGCTCCGACTCCGCGGCGGGGTACCGCCGCCGGCCCGGCGGCCGGCGGGACAAGCCGGTGCCAAGCGCGGGCTGAGCCTGCGGCGCGCCCGCGCTGGACATACCGCGGGCGGCGCGGTCCCTGCGCCCCAAAGCGCGCGCATCCGTGCGCGCGCCCTTCGGTTTCCGTCGGGTTTGGGGGGGGGCAGGCATTGATTCGATAAACCTAAAAACGTGTATTACCCTGCCCCTGCCAGGCGATTTGGCGGAGGCCGAAGCCAGTTCACCCCCGTCAGCATGGTCATCAGGTGTTCACACACCCGCCGCCAGACGGCAGTGGGGTCTAATGG
>Ga0256829_1000734_pt1 | contig 30404 bp, 31 predicted proteins | sample 131447metaG_FD_185979 | JGI IMG/M metagenome (GOLD analysis project Ga0256829, IMG submission 185979) | Hydrothermal vent microbial communities from Lau Basin, Pacific Ocean - 131-447 | ecosystem: Environmental > Aquatic > Marine > Hydrothermal vents | place: Pacific Ocean: Lau Basin | collected... | reverse complement strand
TATGGCCTTTCTGGCGGCCGTGGCCGCGTACTTCTGTCACCGTCAGTCCATTAACGCCGACCGACAGTAGTTTGTCTTTTACATCATCCAGCTTGAATGGCTTGATGATGGCTCGAATCATTTTCATACTCTTTTCTCCTTTTCAGTTTTGATGGTTTTCGTAAACTTGAGGATCCGGGGGGTAGTTGCAGCTATCCCCCTTCCGTTCGTCTGGAATCAGGCGATGATCAGTATGAGAAATTTACGCCTGCAACAATCTGGTTGGAGTTTCTTGGACGCTTGTTTGTAACTGCATCCTTCCATGTCGGAATGGAGACCATCAGTGATGGCGTCATAGTCACATGATCATTCAGAGCGACATCCTTACTGACCGACAAATCTACGTGACCCAGACCTTTTTTAGTCGTCGGGAACTCATTAATGTGATTGGCCGGTATGCTTGTGGATACTTTACCAAAGTAGAAACCAAAATCGGCTCCCAGGTCAAATCCCCCTACATTTTGAGACAATGCGACATCAAGGTATGAGTTCTTTTTCCAGCCACCAACATTTGAATTTGTAGCATAATAATATGTAGCGGACACAGGACCATAGCCCAGACCGAAATAGACTTCGCCCGTATTACTCGTTGCATTATTCAAATAAGAATAAAAAATGTACCCCAAGCTATAATTTAAGCCTGATATTTCTCTTGAGTAATCAATCGTCCAGTCAAACTCGGTATAATTAACTTGGCCTGCACGAGTACCCAGTGGCGCAGCAAACCAGACATTGGCAGACAGTCCATCAATAATATCTACACCCAGATCACCCTGAACTGATGCATTTGGCGTCTGCTGCATTCCACGCCACATGTACTGACTATATACGCCAATATCGCCGCTAATACCTGCATCTCCCGCCTGTGCTTCAACCGCACCTGTACTCATGCCCAGAACTCCGGCTATCAGTATCCCAAAAAATGTTTTTTTCATGATTTTCTCCTCATCTTCATTATATTGCCTACGTTAGACATATCAGAAAACAAAGCAGGCAATATGCCATGATTGCTTTTTTTACAAAAGTCATTTAAAAACAGTTAGTTATAAAATATCAAAATGGTGTATCTGGAGAAAAGTGCCTAAATTATAGGCTTTTATGCAATGATAATATGCACTACATCACGTGATGGCAGCGTTCACCACCCTGGTGATATAGTTCATCAGAGACCACCACAGCCACTGCATCATAGGCGATGCGTACACGCTCAATGCCCTGCTGACGCATGCGGTCTGCCTCGTCCGAGCTCGGCTCGCACGACATCATGCCGATACTGGGCGCCCATCCAGCATGGCTGCCGCCCCGATACCCGAACTGCCCCCAGCCAGCACGCCCATGCTCTCCAGTCGCTGACTGTGCTGAATCACTTCATCCACTATTGAGCCCCGTTTTTTCCCGCCAGCGGCGGATTTAGCACGTTTCTTGCTAGGTGCTGTATATCAGCACTGCTTGAGTAACTGAAATAGATATTTCCTGGGTTAGGGAGGTTGGCGTGGATATAGCAACAATTATCGGCATACTTGTAGCGTTCGGTCTGGTGGCCAGCGCCATCGGCAGCGGCATGTCCAGCTTTATCGATCCGCCATCCATGCTGATTGTGATTGGCGGCACGGTTGGCGTGCTATTGGTGGGCTACCCGTTGCCAAAATGCATCAGTGTTATCGGCATCGTTATGAAAACTTTTATGTATAAGGTCGATAAGGGTTCCGATGTGATCGCAAAGCTGGTGGAACTGGCTCAAACCGTACGCAAGGATGGTATTTTGGCGCTTGAAAGCGAAGTCGGGAATATCAAAAATGAGTTTATGGCCAAAGGGCTTCAAATGGCCATTGATGGACAGGAGCCGAATGCCATTGAGGAGATTCTGTACATGGAGATGGAGAAAGTAGCAGACCGCCATTCGCTCGGTGCCGATATGTTTACTGCAATTGGTACCTATGCGCCATCCATGGGCATGATCGGTACGCTGGTTGGCCTGGTGCTGATGCTTCAGAATATGTCCGACCCTTCTTCTATCGGGCCATCGATGTCGATTGCATTGCTGACTACATTTTACGGTGCCCTGATGGCCAATATTCTGTTCCTGCCCATGTCCGGCAAATTGAAGACACGAAGCAAGGAAGAGCTGCTCATTCGTGAAATTATTCTGGCTGGCATTCAATCACTTGTCGCCGGCGAAAACCCACGCGTCATGGAGCAGAAACTACTCGGCTACCTGCCACCGAAAGAACGTAAATCAGCCTTCGATTAACGCGGTATGAATCATATGGTGACAGACCATGGCTAAACGCGACAAAAAACCACCACTGCAACCATTCCCTAACGATCCGGGAGCGGCACTGTTTCTGGAACTGATGATGCAGATGCTGGCTTTCTTTATCCTGCTCACATCCTACGCCGTCATTGTGGACGACAAACGGCTGGCGGCCATCGGCTCTCTGGCTGGCACATTTAACACGTTGCCGCGTGGTGCAAATTTGACCCAAGGCAACGGGCCGAGCATGCCGACGCGAGACCTTGTCGAGGGATCCACTGCGCCAAAACGGACCGCCAAAGAATTGACATCCATAGCCAAGGCACTGGGTATGCAAGGTGCAGTAACCATTTTGCCACTGGATAAGCGGCAGGTTCGCATACGGTTTCCAGCCCAAATTGCTTTTCGACCCGGCCAGGTTGAACTCTCCGGGAAGGCGTTGAAACTCATGGATAAACTGGCTGTTACCTTCAGCAAGCCGGATGTGATCGAAGTAAGCATCGACGGATTTAGTGATAATAAACCTATGCATAATTCCATCTACCCTTCCAACTGGGAGCTTTCTGCAGCCAGAGCGATGAGCGTCTTTCATGCTTTGGCCGAGCGCGGCGTAGCCAAATCGCGTATGATTGCAGGTGGCATGGGTGGCAATCATCCGCTAAAGGGCCAGCCGGAACTTGATCGTCGTGTGGAAATCACATTGAAATTCCGTCCTGTTACTTCAAAAGAAAGTGATGATGGCCCTGTGATCAATCAATATAAAAAAGTATTGATTAAGCCTGTTAAGTTCTGATGGCCAGGAAGAAAAAATATCCTGTAGAATACATGCCCAATACCGAGGCATGGATGACGACATTTGCCGACCTGGTCAGTCTGATGCTGACATTTTTTATTCTGCTGATTTCCATGTCCACCATGGATAAAACCGGTTTGGCAGATATTGAAAGCTCATTCACCCAGGCCGTATCCGTGATGAATGCCGGCGCCGGAACTGAGCTCCAGATTGTGCCTCCTTTTGCCATGCAAAAAATGATTTCAGTGAAAGAAATGATGCTGGCTATGCGTCAAAATAGCCACATCATGCTCAAAAACAGCACGCTGGAGCACAAGATCAAGGGCGTGATCATCAAAAACAGATTGTACTTGCGCATTCCCGATTCCATCCTGTTTGATCAAGGCAGCGCCGCACTTAAACCAAAACATATTCAAGCATTGCGCAGACTGGCTCAAATGCTGGCTCTGGCCCCTGGAAAAATCCGTATTCAAGGGCATACTAATGTCAACCCGGATCTGAGGGGCTCAAAATTTTCCGATCCATGGTCGCTGTCACTGGCCAGAGCGGCATCAGTCTTGCATGTACTGGAAGATGAAGGCGTCAACCCGGCCCGGTTATCGCTGGTTGGTTACGGGCCATCACACCCTGTTTCCACCGAAGCCACGCCGTTCGGACGAAGTAAAAACAGGCGGGTAGATATTGTCATATATAAATGATAATAAATGATAAAATCTAATAACATACGCAACACAATGAACGAGGGAGACTATTATGGCTGATAAAGAAGAGAACGAAGATAAGAAAAAGTCCGGCGGCGGCCTGCTGCCTATTATCAATCTGGTGCTGCTGGTGCTGGTGCTGGCGGTCGGTGGCTTTGTGGCCTGGAAAATGATGAGCATGGAACAACCGCCCGAAACGCCCAAAACGGCAGTCGTCCAGCAGACAGATGACACGACCATTCCCGAAGCGGATAATGAAAGCGACGCTGCGCCGGTCTCTATAGATATCGATAATCTCACCATCAATCTGGCTGACACTGACAGGGATCGCTACCTGCGTGTCAAAATCACGCTGGAATTGCGCAGCGAAGAGGCAAAAACCAAGGTGTCGGAAAATATGGTCAAGATCAAAGACCTGCTTATCTCATCCATCAGTGGTAAAAAGTTTTCCGACATACGTACCCCGCAGGGTAAATACGAATTAAAAATGGATCTCATCTATCGCATTAATCGACTTGTTGGCGGTAAACCGGTCAAAAATCTCTACTTCGCCGACTTCGTGTCGCAATAAGGCCGGTTGCATCGCATGAGTCCCTTATCATGAGCGAACCGATTCTCGCCCCGGAAGAGCTTGAGGCGCTGATGGCCACAGTGGCCCCGTCAGAGCACGCCGATGCCCTGTTTGCAGCACTGCCGCCGATCAAACAGCCGGAGCAGGTGGATGCCTTTCATTTTGATGATGCCGACGAAGACAGGCCCGAACGCTATCCGATGTTTGTCAACCTGCAGGAGCGCATGGTTGAGATGCTGGACGAACAGTGGGATGAACTGTTTAAGCGGGATATCACCATTCAGGTGGAGCGCATGGAGACCAGTTTCTATAAAGATATTATCACAGTGGATGAGCCGCTGGTTTACTTTGTCTTTGAAGTAGAAGGATATGGACGCATTCTGTTTACCTTTGACACTGCCATTATTGTCGCCTTTGTCGACGCCATGCTGGGGGGAGAGGGTGAATCCACCGATAATCCGAAAACATTGTCACCGGTTGAGCTGCGTTTGTCTGAGCGTATCGCCGAAAAAATGGCTAATATGCTTAGCGAGTTGTGGGCACCTGTCCACGCCCTGGCTTTCAAACCCTACAAGCTGGATTACGACCCCCAGTTCCTGGCCGTAACCGGTGCCATGGAAAAGTGTTTTAGCACCTATTTTGATGCCAAATTGAGCGATGATCTGACCGGCAAACTGGGCATTCATTATCCGCGTCCGTTTCTGGAACCGATGCTGGAGATGCTGCGTGTCGCGCTCAGCGATGATACACCCGATAACGATGACGAATGGACAGGTGAATTGATGCAGAGCATTGCACACACGCCGGCTGAAGTACGTTTTGAACTGGGGCGCTGTCAGGTTGATATCGGCACATTCTTGACACTTAAACCCGGCGACGCCCTGCCCCTGAAAACAAGAGCCAGCGACCCGTGCACTCTGTGGATCGAGGACACGCCTCTGTTTCAGGCCATGCCGGGTGAAAAAGAGGGCATGCTGGCTGCAGAAATTACCAAACCTGCTGAACCCGGAGGCACATCATGACAGAAACCACTGCCACATCAGAAAACCAGTCAGGCACTCAGCCCGACCAGGCCCAGGCCGCCAACCTGGAGGCCATCATGCATGTACCTCTGGAAATCAGCGTGGAGCTTGGGCGCGTCAAAATGCCGCTGCACAAGATTGCCCGCATGAACAAGGGCATGGTCATCGAAATGAACAAAGAGGCTAATGCAGAGGTACAGATTCTTGCCAACGGTTCCATCTTCGCCAAAGGTGAGGTGGTCTCCACCGGCGACAAACTGGGCGTGCGCATTACCGAAATCGTACCTGCGTCGGCGCGCATCAGCAGCCTCTCCTGACCGCTGTTTCCGGAGACGACTGAATCATGCAACTTGTTTCATGTTAACCATGGCCCTGCAATCACTGCTCGGCCTCTGTATTGTACTGGGGCTATTCGCACTAATTATTTGGGGCGTGCGCCGCTTTCAGCAGCAGAGCAACAAAACGGTCAAACGGGATTTCAAAATGATCCAGCGCATCCATCTCGATAGCAAAAACTGCATCGTCGAAATAAGCCATCATGGACGCCATTATCTGCTAGGTCTCTCCCCCGGCGGTATGGTTCAACTGCACAGCGATCACGCACTGACTAAAGAATCGGCCACAGATATACAGGCAGAAGACCATGAAGCATAGTCAAAACCTTTCACCGCAAAGGACGCAAAGGAACGCAAAGGAAAACCATAAAGGCGATGGCCAGTCAGTCGTGGCATACAGGATTTGGATATTGCTTTTGACTTCTTTGCGTGCCTTTGCATCGATTGTGATGTACGGGATGCACAAATGCCACAGGCGCATGGATGCGCAGGCGTGGCCGGTAAAAAAATATGTACTCGCATCGCTCGCGGCCTTGTTACTACTGCCGGTCGTTGCGCATGCTGGTGATATTCCCACGCTTTCGTTCAGCCTGGGCGACAGTGAAGATCCTACTGCGTGGTTCACAGGGCTGAAAATTATCGCCATGCTGACGGTGCTGACGCTGGCGCCGTCGATTCTGGTGATGATGACCTCTTTCACACGCATCCTGATTGTGTTCGCCTTTTTAAGACAGGCGCTGGGCACGCAGCAGGCTCCCCCGAATCAGATTCTCATCGGCCTGGCCCTGTTTCTGACCCTGTTCATTATGATGCCGGTGTGGCAAAAAATTGACACCACAGCATTGACACCCTACCTGAATGAAGAGATCAGCCAGTCCACTGCGATTGATCGGGGTATTGCGCCACTGCGTACCTTCATGCTCAAACAGACCCGTGAAGATGATCTGATTCTGTTTCTTGATGCAGCCAAGCTAAAAAAACCGGCCAAAGCCGAAGATACGCCACTGTATGTGTTGATCCCATCGTTTGTCATCAGTGAACTGCGCACCGCATTTGAAATCGGTTTCCTGATCTACATTCCGTTTGTTGTACTTGATCTGATTGTAGCCAGTGTATTGATGAGTTTGGGCATGATGATGCTGCCGCCGGTGATGATTTCACTACCGTTGAAAATCATTCTGTTTGTATTGATCGATGGCTGGCATCTGGTCACGGCTAACCTTCTGGCCAGCTTCAAAATGTAATGCAGCCCGCCGGTTTTGCAATTGCCTCGATAGCCTATAGCTTTTGGCGTTATGTCTATTAATATGAAACAAATCATCCTCATGAAGCTGAATGCCCGCAACAGATGAACAGATCGCCAACCGACATTGAAAGCAGCATTGATAGCGCCATTGACAGGCAGATGTATACGGCTATTGGCACCTCAGCCCTACTGGCTCTGCTCATCGCTGCGGCGTTCAGACATCAGCTCAATATCGTAAGTCTGGGCGGCTGGCTGTCGGCTATATTGGCCATCTCCAGCGTGCGCCTGTTCCATGTCCACCGCTGTCTGCATCTGCACCGTCATAGCAGACTACAACTGCCTCTGACCATTGTGTCAGGCCTCGTCTGGGGCTTCAGCGCACCACTATTTCTGCCCGCTCTGGATGCAGGTTACCAGTCGATTCTTATTCTGGCGCTGATCGGCCTTGTCGCAGGCAGCAGTAATGCCTACGCAGGGCGCATGCAGATGTTTTATGCTTTCATGGTTCCAACGCTGACACCACTGGCACTGTGGCTGTTCATGCAGCAAACAGGCGTCTATGTCACATTGGGTATCGCTGTCCTGCTCTATACGGTCGGGCTCTCCGTCATCGCGCGGCGCAACACCCTGCTGCTGCACGCCACTGCAAAGCAGAATGAACAACTGACAGCAGAGATTGCCCTGCGTCAAACCCACAAACAACGTCTTGAACTGCAACAACAGATTCTCGATGCCATCGCCCGCCACTACGGCGAACTGCCGGAAATTCTCGCCACCATCATCAACAGGGTCGAAAGCGAGCGCCCCGGCATGATCGCCTCGATATTGCTGCTGGATGATGATGGCAAACATATCCACACAGGCGCTGCACCCAGCCTGCCGAAGGCGTGGAACGATGCCGTTGACGGCGCTGAAATCGGCCCGGCTGCAGGCTCCTGCGGCACGGCCGTATTCCGTAACGAACGCGTGGTTGTCAGCGATATTGCCACAGACCCGTTATGGACGGATTATCGTGAGCCAGCTCTGGCCATCGGCTTAAAAGCGTGCTGGTCGGAACCGGTTCGCGATTATGAAGGTAGGGTGCTGGGTACGTTTGCGATGTATTATCACGACGTGCGCCACCCCTCTGATGATGACCTGAAACTGATCGGGCTTATCGCCAATCTGACTAGCCTGGCCATTGAAAACTGCCGCAATCGCTCGGCTCTGGAGTACGCCTGCCAGCAGGAAGCGCAGCTGGCTGCTATCGTCGAGCACAGCAATGATCTGATTTTCGCCCATGATCTGGATGGTGTGATTTTCACAGCCAATGCTGCCTGCAAAGAGCAGTTCGGTAGTGAAATTATCGGAAAAAATGTGTTCGATATCGTCGCCCCCGAACACCTGACACGAGCCAAAAGCATGCTGGCAACAAAACTCATTCAGGGCGGCAACACCATCTATGAGGCAGATGCCATCGATATGTCCGGTCGCCGCCATCATCTGGAGATTCATTCAAAGCTGATCAGTACAACAGGAAAATCGGTCGCGGTACATGCTATTGCACGTGATCTAACGGTACGAAAAGAAGCAGAAACAAAGCTGGATCTGCTGATCAAAGCCATCCATGCCAGCCATGAGGGGATTCTGGTGCTGGATGCCGAGGGGGTGGTAGAATTTGCCAATCCGGCGGCAGCGGTTCTCTATCGCAAACCGCTGAACCGGATGCTCGGCGCATCCGCCGCCGACCTGCGTGGCGGCCAACCTGGCGATGATATCTACAGGGAGATCATCAGCACCGTCAACCGTGGCGATATCTGGAGTGGAGAAATGCTGTTCCATCCGCACGACAATGAGGAGTGTCTGGTGGCCCGGCGTATCTCGCCGATCATGGATGAACACGGCAAAGTGCATCATCAAATCTGTATCGACCGCGATATCACCGAGGCCAAACAGCGCGACCGGCAGATGGAGCACACGCAGCGCCTGGAAAGTCTCGGCATCCTGGCCGGCGGTATCGCCCATGACTTCAACAATCTGCTCACAGCCATTCTCGGCAATGCCTCGATGGCCGAACGCAGCATGGATAGCGGCGGAAATGTACGCGCGCACCTTAACCGCATCAGCGAAGCCAGCCAGCGCGCCGCCGAACTGTGCAAACAGATGCTGGCCTATTCCGGCAAAGGCCACTTTGTCATCAAGCTGGTCAACCTCTCTGAACTGGTCGGCGAGATGACCCGACTGATGGAAGTCTCCATTAGCAAGCACGTGCAGATGCGCTATGATCTGCAGGCGGATCTGCCATCCATTGATGCCGATCCGGCCCAGATTCATCAGGTAATTCTCAATCTGATCACCAACGCCAATGAAGCAATCGGCGATCAGCATGGCGAGATTCTGTTTTCCACCGGTCTCATGAGAGCCAGACGAAAATACCTTGCTGCCACACGCACCGGGGAACAGTTGTCGGCCGGCGAGTATGTCTATTTTGAGGTATCGGACAGCGGCTGCGGCATGGACAAGGCTACCATGAAAAGAATGTTTGATCCATTCTTCACCACCAAGTTTACGGGCAGGGGACTGGGCATGAGCGCCATGCTGGGCATTATACGCGGTCACCATGGTGCCATTCTTGTCGATAGTAAACCCGGCAAAGGCAGCACATTCAGAGTGTTACTGCCGATCACCACCGCCAGCCCGCAACAACATGCAGCGCCCACCGCGAATGCCGGCAGTGAACATCGACAGGGTACCATTATGGTGGTGGATGATGAAGCGCAGATCTGCGAAATCGCCTGCCTGATGCTTGAGGAGGGCGGCTTTGATACCCTTGTCGCCTGCAACGGCGAGGAGGCGGTGACGCTCTACAGCCAGCACCCGGCCGAAATCGATGCAGTGCTACTGGATATGACCATGCCGAAAATGGATGGCAAAGCCTGTTTTGCCGCTCTCCTGACCATCAATCCGGAGGTAAAGGTGATCCTCTCCAGTGGTTACAGCGCTGAGGAGATCAACGAACAGTTCGCGGATCACCCGCCGGCAGGCTTCATCCAGAAGCCCTACACCCCCAAATCCCTGCAACAACACGTCAAACAAATCCTGAGCTAACATACAACCAGACAGTTCCAAATCACCTCTCGCAAAGGCGCCAAGAACGCCAAGAGAGGCAGATTACATGCTTTAAAATTATTCAAGATACACGGCGCCGTCGCTTTTGATCTTCTGCGTTCATCTGTGTCCATCCGTGGCTAGTTTCCTTTGGTTTTTGCTATTGGCATCGGGCTTGCTCAATATCTGGCATGGGACCGGACTCAGTTATTCAGGTTGGCAGCGAAGCCGTCAAAATGGTGTTATTTATTTCACTACCGATGCTCGGCGTGGCACTGGTGGTCGGCATTGCCATTTCATTGTTTCAGGCCGTGACACAGATTCAGGAACAGACCCTGACCTTTGTACCAAAAATTATTGCCGTTTTTGTTACCATGATTGTCGCCGCCCCGTGGATGACAGAGAAGATGGTCTCGTTCACGCATCATCTTTTTGATATGATTCCAACGCTGATCCAGTAGCACGGGCATGGATTTCCCCTGGTTCGATATCCAACACATCATTGTTGCCATCCTGGTACTGCTTCGCATTAGTGCCCTGATTATTCTGTTGCCCGTGCTCGGCCATCAGCTGATCCCCACACAGATCAAGGTCAGTATGATTATCATCCTGACAGTCTTGATCTATCCGCTGGTGGAGCATCAGGTGACAGCCATCACGCTGGAGCCGCTAAGCTTTACGCTGATCGCCATACAGGAAATACTGATTGCCGCAGCACTGGCCCTGTTCGCACAGATGATATTTACCGCCGCCCAGTTCGCCGGCCAGTTGATGAGTTTCCAGATGGGCATGACCGTGGCCAATGTATTTGATCCGGCCACGCATAGCCAGCAATCAATCATCTCACAACTGGCCATGACGCTGGCCATGCTGTTGTGGGTATCTTCCGGCGCCCACCATATGTTCCTGCATGCGCTGATCGACTCATTCACGCTGTTTCCTATCAACCACAGCTGGTCGTTCCCGGCCCTGATGGATCTCTCCGATGCCGCCGCCCGAATGTTTGTGCTGTCGCTGAAACTTGCCGCACCGATTATGCTGATGCTCACCTTTATCTATGTTGCGCTGGGACTGCTATCGCGCGCCGTGCCGCAAATTCAGGTGTTTTTTATCAGCTTTCCACTCACAGTCGGCCTCGGGCTGCTAACCTTTGCACTGGGATTACCTGCCTTCGTTTATCTGGTCAGTGATGCCTTCACCTCACTCTCCGCGCAGGGCCCCCTGTTCCTGCGCCATCTGGCAGGCGGCTAACCCATGCCTTGCCCCCGTGCCTGCCCGCTCTACCCGGCCGACCCGCGCCACCAAGGCCAATAACCCATGTCCGACGAACAGGACAAGAGCCAGCAAACCGAAGAGGCGTCCGATAAACGCATTGAGGATGCCCGCAAAAAGGGGCAGGTACCCAGCAGCAAAGAGCCCTCCACCGCCATCTCTTTTCTTGTCCTCCCCCTGATTGTCATGACCGGCCTGGGGGCATGGCTGGCTGAGAGTATCATGCAGATGATGATCTTTTACCTGTCAGGAAAATATCATCTGGATGCCACAGGCACAGGCATGCAAACGCTGTTAATCTCTACCTGTATTGATATGGCCAAAATCATTCTGCCCATCGCCCTGCCCATTATGCTGCTCGGAGTGCTGATTACATTTCTGGTCTCAGGCCCCGTATTCACCTTTGAAACCATGCAGCCGAAACTGGAAAAAATAAGTCCGCTAAAAGGATTCAAGAAGATTTTCTCAACCAAATCGCTGGCTGAATTTATCAAATCTATCCTTAAACTGGTGATCGTCAGCGTGGTCTGCTCAACCATTGTATCCGGCCTGTTCCCCGATATCCTGCGCTCTGCCCTGCATAACCCTGAAGATATTGCTACGCTGGCGGTATCAGGTAGCGAACAAATAATCACGCTGGTGGCCGTTATCTTCTGCTTCATGGCGCTGGCCGATGTGTTATATCAGCGCTGGGAGCATATGAAATCGATGCGTATGTCAAAAAAAGAGGTGCGCGACGAGCATAAGGAGAGCGAAGGCGACCCGCAGCAGAAGTCAAAAATCCGACAGATTCAGATGCAGCAGTCCCAGAATCGCATGATGGCCGATGTGCCAAATGCCGATGTAGTCATCACCAACCCGACCCGGCTCGCCGTCGCGCTGGCTTATGAGCCGGGCAGCATCAGCGCGCCACGCGTGCTGGCCAAGGGACAGGGCCATATTGCCGCCAAGATCAGAGAAATCGCCCGCGAAAATCGTATTCCGCTACGTGAAAACAAGCCTTTGGCAAGATCCTTGTTTAAGCATGTAGAGATTGGCGATGAAATCCCCGAAGAACTGTTTGAAGCCATCGCCGTAATTCTGGCCGAAATTTTCCGTCTCAAGCAGCGATGATCGCCGCACATGAGCGCCAACCATGACCATAATACAGGAGTAATATAACAAATGCAGTCAGCAGCGACCATGACATTGAAGCGTTTCAGCAATCAACCGGATATTATGCTGTCCATCGCTGTGCTCGGCGTATTGCTGGTGATGATGGTGCCATTACCAACCTGGCTAATGGATATTCTGCTGGCTGCGAATTTGACCATCGGTATCCTGATACTGCTCACCTCCATCTATGTACTCAAACCGCTGGAGTTCTCCGTCTTCCCCTCCCTGCTGCTGTTGACCACGCTGTTCCGGCTATCGTTGAATGTGGCTACGACACGTTTGATTTTGTTGCACGGGCAGGAAGGCTCTAACGCTGCAGGCCATGTGATTCAAGGCTTTGGCGAGTTTGTCGTCGGCGGCAATACCGTTGTCGGGCTGATTATTTTCCTCATTCTGGTGCTGATCAACTTCATCGTCATCACCAAAGGTTCGACCCGCATCGCTGAAGTGGCGGCACGTTTCACTTTGGACGCCATGCCGGGCAAACAGATGGCCATTGACGCCGATATGAATGCCGGCCTGATTGACGAACGCGAAGCGCGCACCCGGCGCGATAATGTGGCTCGCGAAGCAGAATTCTATGGCGCTATGGATGGCGCTTCAAAATTTGTGCGCGGCGACGCTGTCGCTGGTCTTATTATTACCATGATCAACCTGGTCGGCGGGCTGATTATCGGCGTCATGCAGTACGGTATGTCGGTTGGCGACGCTGTATCGGTATTCAGTCTTTTGACGGTCGGTGATGGTTTGGTGTCACAAATCCCCGCATTGGTGATCTCCACCGCTGCCGGTATCATCATTACCCGCGCCAGTGGCAATATCGCTTTGCCGGAAGAATTGAAAGCCCAGTTCACCCAGTATCCCAAAGTACACTGGGTGGCCAGCGGCTCGCTGCTGTTGCTCAGCCTGGTGCCTGGCCTGCCATTTTTTCCCTTTCTGGTGCTGGCGCTCGGGCTCGGCGCCAGCGGCTGGTATCTGCGTCTGGGCGAACAGAAAAAGGCGCTTGAAACTGTGGCTGAAGATGTCACCCCGGTCGCCGAGGCCGCGCCCGATGCCGATCTGGATGAACTACTGGTTGAAGATCCGATCCGGCTTGAAATCGGTTACGGCCTCATCGATATGGTGGAAAACAGCCGCGAAGGCAATCTGCTGGAGCGTATGAAAAAGGTACGTCGCCAGATCACTCAGGAGATTGGCTTTGTACTGCCGCCGGTGCATATCAAAGATAATCTCCAACTGGGCGTATCCGATTATCAGATTCTTATTCGCGGCGCCATCGTCGGCAAAGGAGAGATACGCCCGCGTAACCTGCTGGCGCTGGAAAGCCAGATCACCGGCCCCGCTGTTGAGGGCATCGCCACGCAGGAGCCTGCTTTCGGTCTGCCTGCTGTATGGATCTCGGAGGATAAACGCCAGCAGGCTGAACTCTCCGGCTATACGGTTGTGGAACCATCCACGGTCATCATCACCCACCTGACGGAACTACTGCGGGCTCAGGCCGCCGACATGCTTGATCGCACCCAGGTGCATGAACTGCTCGATAAATTCTCCCGCCAACATGCCAAAGTGGTGGAAGAGATCGTACCCTCGCAGGTCACCCCCGGTCTGTTGCAAAATGTATTACAACGGCTACTGGCTGAATGGGTGCCGATTCGTGATCTGATGCTGATTCTTGAATCCCTTTCCGATCATGCCGGCCAACAGTTAAGTCTGGACGATCTGGTCGAAAGAGTCCGGGAACGGCTGGGGCGCACCATCACCCAGCGCTATCTGAATCAACAGGGTGAATTGCCTGTATTCATGCTTGATAGCGAACTGGAACAGCGCATGAGTGAGCGCGTGATACAACAACAGGGCTGGTCATTGCCGCTGGAGATGGCCGAATGGCAGCGTTTTATGGCTCGCCTGAACGAGATCTCCAGCCAATTCGATGTCGATATGCCAGTCATATTGACCACACCACAGTTGCGCGGTGCGCTCTCCCATTCGCTGCGCAAGGTGATGACCCGAATCGTGGTGTTATCGATTGCCGAAATTCCGCCACAGACCAATATCCAGTCTCTGGCCAGAGTGAGCCTGTACGATGCGCATTAAAATATTCTCCGCTCCCCGACTGCATGAAGCCCTCGCCAAGGTGCGCCAGGAGATGGGCCCGGATGCGCTTATCCTGGATCGCCAGCAGAGCAAGGCCGCCAGCGGCGATACACTGTGGCATGTGCATGCCGCGCTGGATGAGGGCAGTAAACGCATCCAGCCTGCCGCTGCGGCCGATAGCGCGAGCGATGCTCAGAGGGCTGTATCGAGAGCCGGCTCCGCCACGCCATCGCAGGCGGAGCATCTATCAGCAGACAATATTCCGATCAACAACACTACGGATGCCACCCTTAAACGGCTGGAACGCATCGTCGAGGGGCTCGGCAACAGGGAATCAGACAATCTGCGTCAGACCCTGACTCATCCCGATGAACAGCAAGCCTTTGATCATCTCATGCAACTGGGCGTATCGGCCAGTCATGCTTTTGACATGGCTGCCGACTTCGCCAACAAAAAACCGTTGGGCCAGAAAAATATACTCTGGGGGATACGCATCAAGCCACAGCAGCAGCGCAGCACGCTGCTGTTCTCCGGCCCGTCCGGTTGTGGCAAGAGCACGTTGATAGCCAAACTGGCAGCGCACTACAGCATGAAAGGCGTTCGCGTGGCGCTGCTCTCCACCGATACCGAACGCATGGGCGGCATCGACTTGCTTAAAGCCTATGCTGCCACCCTGGGTATCGATTTTTTCCCCGTCAGAAAGACTTCCGATAGCGAGCAAATCCTGCATCAGGCACATTCGGCACAACTCCTGCTTATAGACACTGAAGGCTGGAGCCCACGCCGTGACACGATGCTGAAACGGCAAACAGATTTATGGGACGCACTGGGCTGCAACAGACGTTTCTTGTTGCTTCCGGCCAATATGGATGAGGAGGACGGTATGCAACAGTTGAAACATCCGGCCATGGCAAACATGACGGATATTGCATTCTCCAGGCTGGATGAGACACAGAAACCCGGTAAAATAATCAACTGGTCTTTCGCCTCCGGTCTGCCTATGAGCTATTGCAGTTTTGGCCCGGAAGTACCCGAACAGATGGGTTGGCTCAACGCACGTGGACTAACTACCCTGCTTAGCTCACATCATGGGAGCGCATCGGCATGAACGACCAACATCAGGCGCAATCATCACCACGGGTCATATCCGTCAGTAGCGGTAAAGGCGGCGTCGGTAAAACATTCACAGCGGTGCATCTGGCTGCGCATGCCGCCGCTGGTGGACAAAAAGTGCTGCTGATCGACGCCGATCTGGGGCTGGCCAATGTGGATGTAATGCTCGGCCTGAATGCCTCGCGCACCATGCGCAACCTGCTCTCCGGCGATGCCACGCTGAATGATCTGATTATGCCCTGCACTCAGGGTTTTGATCTCCTGCCCGGTGGCAGTGGCATGTATGAACTAACCAGTCTGAATGTCTCCGAACAGCAGACCATTCTCGATGGACTGCGTGAAGCCGGCAGTGACTACGATCTGATTCTGATAGATACGGCCGCCGGCATTGGTGAAAATGTCCTCTATTTTGCATCGGCGGCCGAAACGGCGCTGGTGGTACTAACGCCGGACCCTACATCGCTGACCGATGCCTACGCCCTGATCAAGGTGTTATCGCAGCAGCGCGATGTACGCCGGTTTATGATTGTGATCAACCAGGCTGATGAAATTGACGGTCACATCACCTTTAAACGTCTGCTTTCCGTCGCCGACCGCTATCTGGATGTCTATCTCGACTATATCGGTTATATCCCGCAGCACCCGTGCGTGCGTAAAACCATTCAACAGCAGCGTCTGCTCGATGATTCCGATCCCAATGTCTATCCGCATCTCTGCAAGCTGTTCGATCATCTGCTGGCGCGCCCGCGCAACAATTCTCGCTCCGGCGGCCTGCAATTTTTCTGGGAGCATAGTCTTGCAGCCGGGCTGGATATCGAGCCGGATACCGATGATGACAACCATGATGATTTCAACAACAGGACTGCATCCGCAGGAGCAGACGCAGCACAAAGCGGAGTGGCGCAATGAAACCGTTGCAAGCAGCTTTAAGCGGCATGTTGAGCGGCTTTCTGTTCGGCTGCGCCATCTGTCTGGTTCAGAATATCCCCGTCCCCGATGCACTGTTCCGGATTTTTATACTAACCTCGGCTGGTACATGGATGGGGGTATTGCTGGCCTGGCTCAATCAGATCCTGCCCAGTAAAATCGAACGCCATCCTGAACATACGGACAACAACGCATGAGCGCCCTGCCACAATATGAGCATGCACCGACACCGGACGAACTGCTGGAAGAATATCTGCCGCTGGTGCGCTATCACGCCGATCAGTTGATGCGCCGTACGCCGGATTCGATTGAACTGGATGACCTGATCAACGCCGGTGTGCTCGGGCTGCTCGATGGCGCACAACGCTTCGACTACAGCCGTGAAGTGCAGTTCAAAACCTTTGTCTCCTACCGCGTGCGTGGTGCCATGATCGACTATCTCAGAGCCTTCGACTGGATGCCGCGCGGACTACGGGATTCTGCCAAACAGATGCAGGGCGCGTTTCTTGAACTGGAACAGCTATACGGCAGGCCAGCCGATGAGGAAGAGATATCCAGTCACCTCGGCATCAGCCTGAATGAATATCGCGAACGCCTGAATCAGGTGCGTTACATGTCCGTCATCCATTTTGATGACCTGCCCGTGACTGACAATCAGGGCGATGAATACAGTATTCTCGAAACACTGGAAGCCGACCCGTTGTTAACGCCGGAATCACAAAACACCATGCTGGAGTTTGTACATCAGTTGGCCGAAGCGATTGCCGAGCTGCCGAAACGGGAGAATGTGCTGATCACCCTCTACTACTATGAAGAACTGACCATGAAAGAGATTGCTCTGATTCTCGGCCTGACTGAATCGCGCGTATCGCAACTGCATGCCCAGATGGTGCTACGTCTGCGCGCACTGATGGATCTGTAAGCGATGGATGCAAACACCATCAGCCTGTTTCTCAATAACTGGCTTGGCGTCACGCTGGATGCCGGTCTGACAGGTGCTGTATTGCTGCTCTGGCTCAGCTGGTTTCGCAATGGCAAGCGCCAGCAACGACTCGAACAGATGCTGGTTGAAACGTCCAGCCAACTGGAAGCAGCCACCCGCCACCTGTCACAGGCGAGCGAAGCCATCGAACAGCTCAGGCAACATGAGCAAGCTCTCCCGAGACGCGAGCCCGTCGAAAAGGCCGCTCCCGTTCCGCAACAGGCAACACGTCCGAGGCCTGTGACAACACAGACAAGTGCTTTGCCGGCGCAAAGCAGTACGCAGGCCACCATGATCCTGCGCATGCAGCGTGAGGGAGAAACTCCGCAAACCATTGCCGAACGCCTTGATATGCCGCTGGCTCAGGTGAAATTACTGCTCAAACTGAATGCGGCATCCGGTACTGTAAGCTAACCATGTCGGCTCCATCCATAGATGAAACAATCAGGATCGCACTGGCTGATGGCGAGGTGGATTTCCTTGAAGAGCGGTCAGTAAACAGTCTTGCCAGCGCTGAGCCAGCGCTGGCAACGGTAATGGCTTGACATAATCCACAAGATTAACTACATCCATCTGCAGGCCGCAGGGGTTAATGGCCGCAAACCAGCGGGGATTTACATCCACATTCAGGGCCATACCGTGATAGGCCACGCCGCAGCGGACGCGCACGCCCAGCGCCGCAATTTTCCCCTGTTCAGTCCACACACCGGTAAAGCCACAACGCCGATACGCTCTGACATGCCGGCTGGCCAGCAAATCGATACAGGATGCTTCAAGCAGTCGTACATACTGTTTCACCCCAATGCCGCGCCGGCGCAGGCAAATCACCGGATAGAGCATCAGTTGACCCGGACCATGAAAGGTAGTCTCTCCGCCCCGATCCGTACGCACCAGTTCGGCAGGTAACGAGGAACCACGACGATTATCAACGCCGCGCTTTCCGGTGGTATAAACGGGTTCGTGCTCGCATAGCCAGATCACTTCATCCGCTGCCGATGCACGCGCCAACCCGGCCTGCCTCTGCATCTGCCCCCACATTTCGCCATACGAAACCCGCCCCAACCAACCAACCTGCATCTGGCGTTTTGATTCATCTGACTTGCACATGCCGGGCAGCCTATCTTGCCACCGTTAGGGTGCAATGAAATCAGGGATCCCCAACCTGGCAAGCCGGAACCAAACAGGGAAATCTTGAACCACAGAGTACGCAAAGGTACGCAAAGTAAACCCATGCAAGAAACATCATGCTTTCATGTGAGCGTTTTCAATTTGAAAGAGATTTTGACTTTCTTTGCGTTCTTTGAGTCTTGGCGAGAGGCACTTTTGGAGGGTTTAAAGACTTGATCTCGCAAAGCCGCAAAGAACGCCAAGGAAACCCTATTCATCTTTTCCTCTGTGCCCTCTGTGGGGATAATCTTTTGATTTTATGGTTTTTACTTCTTGTACATTATATGAAATGTAGGATACCAACTCAGGAGGTTCAATCATGAAAACTTCACGCATGACGACAAAAGGCCAAGTCACCATTCCTGCCGCAGGTGCTGCCAACTGAGGTTCCCAGGGTTACTCACGTATCAGGGTAAAGAGACGCAATCAGATCGGCATAGCGTTCGGCAATCATGCGGCGCTTCAACTTCAGTGTTGGTGTCAATAATCCCGCATCCTGAGTCCATTCATCATCGACAAGAGCGAAGCGTTTGACCTGCATATAGCTGGGCAGATCGTACTCGTCGTGATGCATGCGGTTGAGCAACCATGCTACAACCGCACGGTCATTGCGCCACCCATCAGGTAAGGTTATGCGCTTCTCCTGACGCCAGTGACCGGCAATCGTGGCTGCATCGAGCACTACCAGCGCCCCCACATAAGGACGATTATCAGCAATCACCATCGTCTGAATAAAGCAGGGATCCTGATTCAGGTGCTGCTCAATGAGCGCCGGCGGCACATTCTCGCCATTGGATAACACCATCATTTCCTTCTTGCGATCCACAATCGTGATGTAGCCGTCAGCATCCATCTCGACAATGTCACCGGTGTGTAGCCATCCCTCTGCATCAATCACCTCGGCTGTCGCTTTCGGGTTATGCCAGTAGCCCTGCATCAGCATCGGTCCCTTAACCAGCAGTTCGCCATCATCCAGCAGCCTGAATTCCACGCCGGGAAGCGCTGGCCCGACTGTGGCCGGCTTGATTGCGCCCTGGCGATTTACCGACAGCACTGGCGATGTTTCCGTCAAACCGTAACCTGGCAACACCGTAATATCCGCAGCCAGCAGAAAACGGGCGATATCCGGATGCAGCGCCGCGCCGCCGGATATAAAACCGCGAATATGCCCGCCCATTTTTTCACGCAGTTTGGCATTAACCACTTTATCGAGCACGCCCCACAGCAGAGCATTCAGGCCAGACAGATCACCACCCTGCTGGCGCAATTCAAAGCGTTGCATGCCGAGCCGTTGGGCCAGATTGAACAATTTACGTTTGATGCCCGGCCCATCTGCCAGCTTGGCCTGCACGCCTGCATATATTTTTTCATACAATCGTGGCACCGAAATCATAATGGTCGGCTGCACTTCCGGCATATCCCTGAGCAGTGTCGTCACTGCTTCGGCATAGGCGATTTCCGCACCGCAGGCGGTCGGTAAAAAATGGCCGACCGTACGCTCGAAGGCGTGCGAGGCCGGCAGAAAAGAGAGAAACAGATCGTCGGGAAATACCGGCACGCCGCCAATACCCGCCGCCACATCGGCCAACAGATTACCATGCGTCAGCATCACGCCCTTGGGGTGGCCGGTGGTGCCGGATGTATAAATCAGCGTGGCCAGTTGTTTGCGTTCGGGACACGACGCCTCCAGACGATTATCCCAGCCTTCATCCAGCGCAATGGCGGCAATGCTTTCGCTGTCGCCATGAAAAGCGACGAATGGTTTATCAACACCCTCCAGCTTATCCTGCTGCTCGCCCTCCTCGACAAAAATCACCGACACATCGGCATCATCAAAGACATAACGAACAGCTTCGGGCGGATCGGTGAAATAGGCCGGCACCGTCACCGCGCCGAGCCGCAAAATGGCGAAATCGGCGATAAACCACTCCGGTGAATTATGACCAAGAATACCGACCCGGTCGCCCGGTTTAATCCCCATCGACTCCAGCCACGCCGCCACCCTGAGCACCGCCTGCTGTACTCGAATACGCGACCACGACTGCCATCTGCCATTGTCTTTTCTGAAACGCAACATCGGCTTATCCAGTAATTCAGGTGAGGAAGCTAATAACAGATCTGACAGGCATGTTGCCGCCTCTACATATTTCAGGCCGATGCACGCATGTTTATCGAAAGGCATGCAATACCTCCATATTTTCCGGAGAAGCCAGACCAAACGCTTCAATTTTCTGTGTTAAATCTTCGCTTCTGTACGAAGCGAAATAGCGCAATAATCCACCCCGGAATGGAGGAAATCCGATGCCGTACACAAAAGCGGCATCCAGATGTTGCGGATCTTCCACTACCCCATCACGCAGGCACTGCAACGCCTCTGTCAGCATCGGCAGCAGGCAGGCATCGACAATATCCGCAGCCGGCATTGCATCAGCTTTTGATGCGCTCAAATCAGCGTCAAATTCCTTCTCCTTAGTCACAGCATGCGGCAAATATTTGCCCAGTTCAGGATTTAATTCGCCCTGTTTGCCCTTGTCGTAGATAAAAAATCCCTTACCGGATTTTTCGCCCAGCAGCCCGTCCGCCACCATGCGATCGAACCATTCCGGCATGGCCTGCTGATGCGCAAACGCCTCGGACAATTGCGCCCCGACATGATGACAAATATCCAGACCCACCCGATCAGCCAGTTCAACTGCGCCCATCGGCATGCCGAAATGTTTTAATGCACCATCAATATGGACCGGTTTTTGGCCGCTCTCAAGCAGTTTCAACGCCGCGCTCATATATGGCATCAGGCAGCGATTGATCAAAAAACCGGGGCGATCCGCCACTACAATCGGATATTTACCCCACGATGCCGCCAGCGCGCAGGTTTTATCCAGCGTTTCAGATGATGTTTTTTCACCGGCAATCACTTCCACCAATGGCATCTTCGGGGCCGGATTAAAAAAGTGAAGACCGGCAATGCGCCCTGCATTGGCGCGGCGGTGCTGCATGTCGGAAATGGACAGTGATGAGGTATTGGACAACAACAATGCATCTTTCGACACATGTTTACCGACTTCGACCCACAGTTTGCGTTTGATCTTCATATCTTCCAGCACCGCTTCAATGACCACATCGGATTCATTCAAACCGCTGGTATCCAGCACCGGCCTGATCCGGCCCAAACGCGAGCTATCGGTTCGCCCACGGCGCGTAGCCAGACGCCCAATGCCTTTCATGCCGCGCGCCAACGGTTCAGCCGCCACTTCATGCAGGTCGACATCCATGGTCTTGGATGCCACCCAGGCTATGCCACCACCCATAACGCCAGCGCCATACACCGCTGTTTTATGGAAGCCACGGACCGCATCGCGCCCGCGTTTGGCGGCATCCTGCTTTTTCAGGGCGTCGCCCAGATGAAAAATGCGAATCAGGTTTTTGCAGGTCGGTGTTACCGCCATTCTGCCCAACGATTCCGCCTCGCGCGCCAGCGCCAGGCCGTCGGACATGCCGATAATCTCTTTGAACAGCGCAATCACGGCCGGAATAGCAGGGTAAGCTGATTCGACATCAATATGTTTTAGACGTGCATAGGTTTTTTTCTCCACCTGCTGGAAAAACAGCACGCGAGCTGGCCATAGCTTAAGCCACCACGGATTAAACTTGCGTGTTGTAACTTTGCCCTTTTTAGACAGGTAGGCAATGGCTGCATCCAGTTGCTCGGGTTTCGGACTTAATGCAGCCAGGCCGATACGTCTGGCCCGTTTGGCATCGACAGAGCGACCTGTGAGAATCATCTCGACAGCTTGCATCCAGCCGACCCGTTTGGGCAGGCGGATACAACCGCCGAAACCGGGGTGGATGCCGATTTTAATTTCCGGCAAAGCCAGTCGGGTAGATTGATCATCCACTGCCACGATATAATCGCAGGCCAGCGCCAGCTCCAAGCCGCCGCCCATACATGCTCCGTTGACCAGCGCAATCGATATTGATGGTAACACTTCGATGCGCCGACACAACGACTGGCCGCGCTCTGCCAGCTTGGCGGCGTCCTCTGCATCGGTCACCGCTTCGATGATGTCCAGATCAGCGCCGGCAATAAAACAACCGGCATTGCCGCTCTCTAACACCAGCGTTTTGGGCGGCTCGGCTTCCAGCGCTTCCAGATGCGCTTCGATCTCGGCAATACAGCCTTCATCGAGCACATTGACCGGTTTATCGGCTCGCTCGAAATGTAAACGGACGATGTTTTCTTGACGTGTTAAATTTACGACTTGCATGGTTCGCTCCCTACCAGCACCGCGCCGCCCTGACCGCCGCCAATGCATAATGTACCTACCGCCACACCGCCGCCGGTGTCGTCGCGCAATTGCCTGAGCAGGGTCAGCACCAGTCGCGCCCCGGTCATGCCAACCGGATGTCCGAATGCCACCGCACCGCCATGCACATTCAAAGCATCCATATTGGGCACGCCCATGGCTTTACCAAGCCCCAGTTTGTCGCTGGCAAAGGTATCAGAATCCATCGCTTTCAGGCAGGCCAACACCTGCACGGCAAAGGCTTCATTAATCTCCACCCTCGCCAGATCGGCCATACCTAGCCCCGAAGATGCCAACAAACGCCGCGTGGCAAATACCGGTCCCAGCCCCATGCGTTCCGGATCGCAACCGGCATAAGCCCAGTCATGCAGATAACCCATCACCGGCCAGCCTTCAGCTTCGGCTTTTTCACGGCTGGCCAGAATCAGCATAGCCGCGCCATCAGTAATCTGTGAGCTGTTGCCGGCCGTAACCGTGCCCAGCGGCTTGTCGAATACAGGCCTCAATTTGGCCAACGCTTCCACGCTCTGGCCGGCACGAATGCCTTCATCGCGATGTGCGTCGGCAAAAGAGGGCGGCGCAAAAACGTGCATCACCTCATCATCGAACCAGCCCGCATCCCATGATTCAGCGGCGCGCTGATGGCTTTGCACTGAAAATTCATCCTGCTCACGACGCGAAATCGAAAATTCGCGCGCCAGCACCTCCGCCGTCTGCCCCATGCCCATGCCAACGGTGGGATCGTTCAAGCCTTCGATCAGGGCAATGCGCGGCTTCCAGGGTGCTTTAGCAAGTTCCATCAATACAGGCAGCTTCTGCTGCAGGGTTTTAGCACGCGGCAATTTGGCCATGGCGGCGCGAAAGCGATCATGAAACAGCAACGGCGCGTGCGTCATGGATTCGACACCACCGGCCAGCACCACATCGGCACGCCCCAGTTGAATCGAGGAGGCGGCATCGGTGAGCGCCTGCATGCCCGACGCGCAGTTGCGATGCACGGTGTGCGCCGGCACCGGGCGCGGAATACCTGCCGTCAACGCAATCACTCGCGCCACATTGGGCGCGTCCGATGGCTGAATCACATTACCGATAATCACCTGATCAATATCATCTCGCGCGACCGGCGAGCGAGCCAGCACCTCGCGCACTGCCAGCACGCCCAAATCCACTGCCCCGAGCTGATCAAACAAGCCGGATGCCTTGCCAAGCGGCGTTCGAATACCGGCGACAATTGCCACATCGGTTCTGTTCTGCTGTTTTCTGACCCGTTTCGCCATACAAGCTCCTTCATTCTAACGACCCGCATTGTTGGTATTCCAGTTAACGCGCATTCGTTTGTTTTAGTTAACGATATTCGTTAACAATATGTAGCCTATATCAAACAGATACGCAAGTCAGCGTCGGGTTTACTTACCCGGCATCAACGCCCTGTTCGTCGGCAATATTACCACAATCTATCTTAACTAATGAAATGATTCGCAGTTTGTGCTTGAGTGCATGCATGAATATCGATGCCATTATCCAGGGCATCAGCACATGGGCGTTGCCGGTGCTGATGGCCATCATCCTGCATGAAGTCGCGCATGGTTGGGTTGCCGACAGACTGGGCGACAATACAGCCCGTTTTATGGGGCGGCTGACCCTCAACCCGATCAAACATATCGATCCGATCGGCACCATTCTGATTCCCGTACTGCTGCTGGCAATCGGTTCTCCCTTTCTGTTCGGCTATGCCAAGCCCGTACCGATCGACTTCCGCAAGCTCAGGAATCCCAAACGCGATATGATCTGGGTGGCACTGGCCGGGCCTGCCACCAACCTGCTGCTGGCCCTGCTCTCCGCCCTGGTGCTGGCGATTACCGCACACCTGCTGACATCGTTCATGTGGGTCGCCAGGCCACTGGCGCTCATGTGTCAGGCATCCATCATTATCAATATGGTCCTGTGTATTTTCAACCTGATTCCGCTACCGCCACTGGATGGTGGACGTGTTGCTGTCGGCCTGCTGCCCGGACCGATGGCGTACCAACTCTCCCGCATTGAACCATTCGGCTTTATGATTATTGTCCTGCTGCTTGTTTCGGGCGTGTTTCAGTCTGTCATCGGTCCATTGATTATGGGCAGCGCCAACATCTTGATCAATATTGCCCTGTGATCATGATGCTGTCGTCACACGGCGATATGCAGACTATTTCCCGAACAACCCTTTCACCCATTCATCACCTGCGCACTGATCCGCCCTGACTCCTGCTGCCAAAGCTGCGTCAACCACTGCCTGGCTTGAAGCTGCTTTTCGGGCTCCAAAGCATCCCGCGAATAGACAAGAACATTGGTATCAACGAAACAATTAACGCTCATGCAAGCTATCGCGGCAAGGATACTTGGAGTCGCGCTTCAACTCTTGAGGTTCAACCGAGAGCAATTGCCGCACAGAACCGTTCGATGCGCAGTCAAAATCTTTCACCACAAAGTACGCAGAGTCACGCAAAGTAAATGCATTCCACACGCTCCAGCATGGGGCCGTTTTTTACCAGAATGTCGTCCTTACCATCCAGATGGGCGCGGGCGCTGCTCCAGGCATAGCCCTCTGCCCGCTCATCCAGCTTTGCTCGCACCGGATTGAGTTCCACATAACGAGAAGCTGCCAACAGATAATCTTCATCATCAAAAAAAGTTTCCATCCTGCGATGTAATACCGGATGCGTTTCATGAAGCTGGCCACTCTTGCCTATGGCAGAACACCGTTCTGCGGCGTCAAAACATCACTCCCCAGTATCTTGGGAATCGATTGGATGGTTCCAAGTCTGGCGCTCGAGAGGCCGCGTGCCGATACTTTACAAAATCCACATCCACAAAACGGTCACCAATCAGTCGTTCCAGCGCCGGACGGTCAATGCGTGCCCAACTGAGCCAAGCGTACTCCGGAGCATCAAAAGGATCATAGAAGAGGTACGGTGTGTCGGCCTGATCGAGTTTTTCCGTAAACTGACGCCAGGACTTGTCAGGGCACGCGAAATGCAACGTCTGAACCACGCCCTTGGCGTCGAGCACCATAACAAAGCTGTGATGCCCCTGCCCTGCCAACTGCTGAGACAAGCGTTGGGCAAACTCCCACACCTTACTCTCAAATGGGTAGGCATGCGTGGTGTGTGGCATTGCGGTTCCCCTTTCTGTTTGTGTGGCCGAACACTTTGTTACGTGTTCCCCTATTAAAGGACGTTAAGGCTATAACATTCCGCCCACATTCAGAGTCATTTTGAAATCATTCTCTACAGGAAAGCGGAACAGGCAAACTTAATACAGGGTCGCTCCTCCGTTAGCATTGCGGTATAGACGTACAGCAAAACTAAAAAAAGAGAGCGACCCATGTCCCAAATTATAGAAGCAGTCGATAGCTTATCCTTATTCGTTAGTCATTTTTAATCTCTGAAGTACGAATTGTTCCTTTATGCCAAAACCCTCCTCCATATGTGCGCCCCAGCCAAAAGAATAAAATACATGCAACTACACTAATGCTAATCACAGCCACGTATAAAGCATTAAAGCTTCCATGGAAGTCAAACTCAGGCAATGAATAAACCAATAAACAAATCCATAAAGCTGAAATATATAAGCTAATAATTTGATTGATTTTGGACACCGAAATAGGAGATGGACCAGTGATTATATGTTCGGTTTTTTCTTTGAAGTTTTCGGGAGGTCTTCTGCTAAGAATTACTTTGTACAGAGGTCCTGTTACATCATCTTCCAATGAATCTACATGGTTTTCCCAGTTTTCCTGCCATTGCTTACTTCCACGATTAACACATACCCAAGCTATAGAAAAAACAAATCCCAAGCAGGATAAAATAACTGCAAGGTCTTGTTTATTATCCACGCTCGAAGCTTGTACTGCTATATAGCCTGCAAATGTTGCACCAATAAATGTCCAAAAATATGTGGCTCGTTTCCAATATAATTCAATTTCAAACTTTCGAATATCTAGAGCATGCTCCAGAGCTTTTTCTTTCTTTTTATCAGAAAACTGTTTGTTGTACTCTTTCTGTGAAATATTAGTTGTTGGCATGACTATTCCTGATGACTAACTATCTCAATAGAGGGAATCATTTGTCCTCATATTTTCTAAACATAGGCGGAACCATAATCCCTTTCTTCCACTTCCCCTGCTAATGATGCCGGAGCCTGCCCTATACTCCTGCTCGTTAATGCGATTGCCCTGCTCTTTTATAGGGCATCACTATCAATTTTATTTTGTTTCTCATTGCGCTTTTCAATAATATCAGACCAGTTTTTTGATTCATAGTCTATTTCTAAAAAGCCTTTTCCTCTATTTACACCTTTTAATTCCAATATAATTGTGCCGCCGCCTCTTGGAGTCCAGGCTGATATCCACATTCCACAGCCTGAATAAGCCAAACATTGATAAAATTCATCATAATCTTTGTACAATTCCAAACCGCTCGATTCAGAAGAAAATTTTTCATTTGGCTCGCCATATTTCTTTATTAAGCTATCTTTTACTTTGCTATAAAGTTTTTTGCCTTGATTACCAGTGGCATCATCGGTAATATCTTTACTTAGCATCATCACCTTTTGCAATCCTAATTGTGAATCAAATATTAAAGCGTAAATTTCAGCAAAAGATAAATTTCTTATTGCTTTTGATGTTCTACAAGTAGTAAGCGATTTGTCTCGCTTACACTTCGATAAGATAATGTTTTTGCTTTTAATTTGTTGAATATTCTCACCCCAGTGAAAGCCAAATGGTGCTTTTGCTTCGCTTGCAGATGCATTGACAGTAAAAAATATAGAACTAAAGATTATTATGAATTTTATCATATATTACCTCATTTGGTTTTTGCAACTCAGAATTATCCGGTTAATAACCTGCACACCATTTTCATGAAATTATGGATCAATTTAATTATTGATATACGGCATCTACAGGAGCTTTGATATCACCTTTCTTCCAAGAAACAAGGAGTCGCCTTAGAGTTAGAGCATTCTTGCGATTTAATATAAGTTTATCTTCAACTTCTTCCATACACACTCCTAGTGAACAGGTTTCAATCACTAAAAAATGTTCTCGCGCATTACCACTGTAGAAAGAAAATCGGTAAAAAAGACCGCCATTTCCATCAGCATCTCCCAGAACTTTGTAGATTTGGTCTTTTCTAGAAACTGCCAAGTCAAACCATTTTAGATATTTGTCGATCAATGCTAAATATTCATCCACATGACTCTTTGCAAAGGTTGTAAGTTTATCTTTATCAGCATAAGTTTCAAATGTTACTGCCATATCTTCATATTCTTCACCAACTGCTCGAACTTTCACAAAAGTGGGGCGAGGTAGATATCTAGACGAAATTTCATTGTAAACACTTGCTTTAAGGTTAGTATCAACTCGGATATCTGGAGATAACGCGCATCCCGACAGAAGTAGCAAAATCCAACAAAAAGCTTTGATAGGCATCAGTTTTTCTCCATTGTAGTAATCAGGTCGATAAATCCTGACAGGAGCTCGGTAGCAAGAAAAAACCGCTCCTATATCATAAAGAACCCTATCCCATCTTCCACCTTCTATTTTACAAATCCCCTATAATCCGGCTAGTTACGGTTAATCAGTGCCTTCGCATGGCACTACAAATTTTTACTTATTCTCTGTCTGCAATAATGGTTTTCACATTTCCTCCTGGGTTGTACGATAAGCCAAGTGCTTTGTAGATGGTTTGCTGCCATGGCTCCGGTCGGGCTGCTTTTCTGATGTGCAGTGTATCACCGGCTTTGGTGCGCATGGTGGGAGCGTTAGGGGTCAGGACTTGTTTCGTGGATTTTGTCTGTTAGCTTTGCGGCATGTCTAGGCCGTTACGAATTGAATATGAAGGTGCGGTTTATCATGTGACGTCACGAGGCAATGCCCGTTCAGATATTTTTTTATCGGACGATGATCGGGAAATATTTCTTGCCGTTCTGGATCATGTTGTCGAACGCTTTGGATGGGTTTGCCATGCTTATTGTTTAATGACAAATCACTTTCATCTGATGATTGAGACTCCGCAGGCAAATCTGAGCCGGGGAATGCGCCAACTTAATGGCGTGTATACTCAGCGATTTAACCGCAGTCATGGTCGCGTTGGCCATGTGTTTCAGGGGCGATTCAAATCAATAGTTGTAGATAAGGATGCCTACCTGCTTGAATTAAGCCGGTACATTGTTCGCAATCCTGTGGCTGCCGAAATGGTTGATCATGTTGGCGACTGGCCATGGAGCAGTTATCAGGCCACTGCTGGCGACGTGCCTGTTCCTGACTATTTGGAGGCTGACTGGCTGTTATCTCAATTTGGCAGGGATAGAACCAAGGCGCTGGCTGCCTATGCCAAGTTCGTTCATGAAAAAGTGACTGATTCACCATGGAAGCGGCTCAATGGCCCGGATATTTTGGGTGATGATGATTTCAGAGGTCAACTACAGGGAAGTGCGGGCAAGGTTCCGATAGGAATTCCTAAGCGGAAACGATTGCTGAGGCATTTGCCGCTTTCAGACATTGCACGCCCAGATAGAGAACGAAGCGATTGGATGCGAGAAGCATATCGAGATCATGGATATACCATGCAGGAGATTGCCGGTTTCTCTAGCTTGCATCACTCAACGGTGAGTCGGCTAATCAAGATGGGGGATGAAAATGCGCAAAACGAGTCCTGACCCCTGTCACGCAGACCCTGTCACGCAAAACGAGTCCTGACCCCTGTCAAGCTGACCCCTGTCAGACCCCTGTCATGCTCGTCAGGTATGTATCATTGAAACAGGTAGCGTTTCATTCGGTGTCCTCGTCGCTTTGCCTCTCGGCCAATAATCTTGCAACAGCTCCGCCTCTTCCCCCGCCACGAAACTCATCTACAGGATTCTGTCGAACAGGAATAACGCGTAGTACATTATTTTCAATAATCCATTCCAGGCGTTCAGCTTGTGTTAAATGAAATTTCTTCCTGATCTCAGATGGCACAACGGTTTGTCCTCTGGCAGTTAATGTGCTTCTCATGATGAACCTCCGTGAATTACTTTAAGAAGAAAATAGTAATTCATCACAAAAGCACCGGCAATTTTAAAATGACAAAAAAATCGGGGCAGCCCTGACTATCGGATTTGTGTAGATGGTTAGCTTATGGCATGCAAAGCAAGAGTCCATCTGCCCGGCGGTTATTATCATGTCAAGATAGTCAGCTATAGTTAAGGAAAAATAATATTCTCAATATCTTGAGCGACAACGGTTAAGGGGGGTGGGAACTCAAGAGCTTAAGCCGGAGGTATTTTATGAAAAAGCATAGCTATCGACAAATAGATA
>Ga0256829_1000733_pt1 | contig 30420 bp, 28 predicted proteins | sample 131447metaG_FD_185979 | JGI IMG/M metagenome (GOLD analysis project Ga0256829, IMG submission 185979) | Hydrothermal vent microbial communities from Lau Basin, Pacific Ocean - 131-447 | ecosystem: Environmental > Aquatic > Marine > Hydrothermal vents | place: Pacific Ocean: Lau Basin | collected... | reverse complement strand
GCAAAAATGTGAACCATAACAGATGAATCAAATTTCATACGGATTCCCCAGATCATTGGATAGGACGTGTTGTTATAATGATGACTTTCCCATTTGATTGGAATCACTCAAAAAGAGGTTAAAAACCCACGGAGGCCCACTGAAACATTCTATCGGTTCGCAAGTGATCAACGAAAATTTGACTGTCTCTGCTATGATCACACCGCTTGTGAAGAATGAGCATGGCGTAGCCTTGATTTTGAACAGCGTCCATTGGCAGGGTGATGTGTTATTCCCAATGTTTATATGGTAGAAAATCATGGATAGGGATATATGGATTCAAGCAATATCAATTCAAAGAAGAGTATCTCCGGAAAGAGCCCCGAAGAGATAAGAAAGCATGTCTTCAACAGCATAATATTGATCAAGGATGGTCTGGTTAAGCAGTACACAGACTTCCTGAAGAAGACCTCTCTCGATCACGTGAAGAGGGTGCTCGCCGGTATCGTAAACAACGAGCGCGAGGACATAGAGGAGCTCAAAAATGCGATGGAGAATAAGGAATTTCTCAGCTATGAGGGTGAGGGAATCGATCCAGAGAGGGATATAGAGCTCATAGATCATCTCATTGAGGAGGAGAAAAAGATTGACTGTACCGACCTCTCAAGCATCATCAAAGGAGCCCTCAGGGTAACAAATGACCTCTTAAGCCTCATTCGCCTTATGATAGAGGAGTACCCCATAGAGGGCGTGCAGGTCCCACTCAAGCATCTTCTCAACAAGGAGCTGGATTACAAGCGCGATCTCGAGGACCTTTACGAAGAGCTGGTGGAGAAGGAGTACTGGTGATTTCGAGGGAATCTTCTTGCCCCTCAAATTCTCTTAAGCTGAAAATCAACGTGCCTCAAAGCTGATAAAAATAAGAAAAAAATTTTTGGTGGCACCGGGATCCGGCGCCTGATCCCAATTCACCTGCCCTTAAACTTGGGTTTTCTCTTCTGAAGGAATGCCGCTATACCCTCTCTCAGATCATCTGTTCCGTAGAGAAGGCCCATTCCTATTGCCTCCATGGTCAGGCCATCATCAAGCGGGGTCTCGGTTCCCTTGTACAGGAGTGATTTGGCAATACTCACCGCCGATGGTGAGGCCGTTTCTGAGATCTCCTTGGCTATCTCCATCACCTTCTCCTCTATCTGGTCATCCGGAAAAGTTTCGGAGACTATGCCAAATCTCCTTGCGTCTTCGCCGGTGAACTTGGCTCCGGTCAGTATGAGGCTGGCAGCCCTTGAGAATCCAACCAGCCTGGCAAGCCTCTGGGTTCCTCCCCAACCTGGTACCAGACCACGCAGAACTTCGGTCTGCCCGAACTGGGCATCGGGAGTCGAGTATCGAATATCGCAGGCCAGCGACAGCTCCATACCACCTCCAAATGCATAGCCTCGAATGAGAGCTATCACGAGCTGTGGCATCTCGTTGAGCTTCTTGAAGACGGACTGCCCTCTCCGGGACATCAGCTGAAAGTCCACCGGACCACTCACGAATTGAGACAGTTCGGCACCGGCAGAGAACACGTTTCCTGACCCCTTTATCACAACAACGCGAACCTCCCTGTCCGATGATAGATCTGAAATGACCTCGTCCAGCTCGTTCAGAACATCGGAGTTGAGGAGATTCAACCTTCCATTTGAAATGGAAACGGTTGCAACATATTCCTGCCTGTGCACGGTAATGTGACCGGTGGTCTTTTCTGTGGCCTTCTCTGATTTCTCTGTTTTCATCTCCTTCTTTCCCTGCTTTACCTGCAGTTTACCTGATATGGCATCCCTCAGATGTCCACTTTCAATCGATGCAGCCGGCTTGAACACGGAAACACCGAACATCTCCTGAAGAGAAAGAAGCTTGTCCTTGATCTCCTTGTTGGTCATGCCCTGTGCCACCGATATGGGACCAAATGGACGATTCAGGCCGAGCCTGACACCGGTCTCAATGTCATCAGGAGTTGCCACTCCCTCCTCGATCAGTTTGACTGCCTCATTTACCTCCAGGGCGAAGATATCAAGGAGCTGGACCTTGTCCGTTGGATTGGCTTTCGGCATTAACGCCTTTCCTGCCTCCCATTTGTAGAAGCCCTCACCACTCTTCAACCCAAGCCTGTTTTCTTCGGCCAGTTTTCTGAAGATCTTACATTTTCCGTAATCGGGTGAGAGTTCCTTGGCGTAGTAGTCAAGAGAGTGAACCACCGTATCTATTCCCACAAAATCCATCAGCTCATAGGGACCCATTGGTAACCCCTGAGATTTGGCGAATGCGTCGATCTCCTCGGGCTTTGCAACATTTTTATCAATCAGGAGGCAGAAGAACAGAGCTTCAGGAGCACTTATCCTGTTCACAACGAACCCTGGAGAATCCTTCATGACGCGAACCGGAGTCTTGCCTATGGCCGACGTGATCTTTACGATGTCCTCGAAAACCTCATCGCCTGTCTTTTCACCCTTGATAACCTCTACCAGCTTCATTCTTACGGGAGGATTGAAGAAATGCATTCCCACAACATTCTCCGGATGAGGTGATGCTTCAGCTATCTCCGTTATTCTTATGTTGGATGTGTTGGAGGCGATTATGGCACCGCTCTTGCACCTGCTCGTTACGTCGCTTATGACCTTCTTCTTCAGATCTGATGATTCAGGTACCGCCTCTATGATGAGATCTGAGTCCTTCACCGCCTCGGTGAGATCCATTGAATAGGATATCTTGCTCAGTGCTTCCTGAGCACTTAAACCCTTGAGCCTGCCGGATTTTTCAAGTTTCGAGACACTGCTCTCTATGCTTTTTTTAGCCCTGGCCAGGGCCTCCTCCACTATGTCGAAAAGAGTAACGGAAAAGCCGCTTATGGCAAATACCTCGGCTATTCCGTGTCCCATTATTCCAGAACCGATAACAGATACTTTCTTTATTTCCATGCTATCACGACTTGGTCAGAACGGATACCATTTTTTGAGCGAGCATGACATCGCCCGATACCTTGATCTTGCCGCTGAGAAAAGCTCCCACTGCATCCTGCTTCCCCGTTATAACGTCGGAGAGCACATCACTGTCACCGGAGATCGTCACGTTTGCACCGGTTTCCCCCTTCTTGAGCTCAAAACCGGTCGCCGTTCCTTCCAGATAGAATGGTTCTTCCCCTGTGGGCTTGAAAAGAAATTTCTTTTCTGTAAATGATGCCATCTTTTCGGCCTCCACGGATAGCCCACCTATTTTTTCTTTTAATACCTCAAATGCTTCCATATATGATCTATATGAATCCTTTTAGATTAATTTATTGATTCTATCCCGTCCTGCAGGCTTTTCTGTTCAGCCTGAGACGCTGGTTATTCCTACGGAGAGTTTAATGCATTTTTTAGGAATAAAACTTAAATCTATGCCTCCGTAGGGGTTGCATACAGTAGATTTCACCCGTTGATGCAACCACCGAGCCATATCCATTAGTGGAACCTGAAACAATTCACCTTCTCAGCTATCATTGGAGAAGATCGCAGTGATGCGGAAAATCTGAACTCATGGGCCCATGAATGAAGTTGCACAGAAAGAAACCTGAAAATGGTTACTCTCCGCAATATCGCTGTATGAAAAAACAAGTTAGAGATCATTCATATGGTTGATTTTGAGAATTTTTTACCAGACCTGATAAACTTAATGTTATCATTTATGATCACATTATATTACCAGATGAAATGCGCATAAATCTCATTAACTCCGAGTAGATGTTTCAGTTGCGCACATTTGGTGATGGTGTTGAAAATGGTTAAACTAATCAGTAAAAGAGATAAAACCGTAGTTCCCTTCGAGAAACAGAAGATATCCAGGGCCATCTACAAGGCCATGCTCTCGGTAAAAAATGGCACGTTCAAGGATGCCGAGATGATCACCGACCTTGTAATCAAAGAGATACCTCCAGACAAGATTCCCACCGTTGAGGAGATTCAGGATATCGTTGAACGTGTTCTGATGTCCTACTCTTCCCACAATAAGGATTTCAAGGACGTGGCAAGGGCGTACATCCTCTACAGGGAGAAGAGACGCCTGATAAGGGAAGAGAAGAAAAGGATGGGGATCAAGGACGATCTGAAGCTCTCCCTCAACTCGGTAAAGGTCCTTGAAGCAAGGTATCTGCTTAAAAATGAGAGAGGAGAGGTGATCGAAACACCCCGGGAACTCTTTCACAGGGTGGCCTCGTCCATCGCTCTGGTCGAGGGGCTGTACGATTATATTGAGTACAAAAAGAAAGGGAAGTTAGAGCGTGAGGGAATTGATCTCCGGACAAGGAAGGTCTCAAAGAAAGAGAGATCCTATCTCAAATTCCTCTTTGACAGATTCGTATCCGAGGGTTCCATCACAGGTTCTTTCAAACAGTTCATAACCTTTCTCGAAACGGTACCAAATTCGGTGCACGGTTATGAGGAGAAATTTGAGGAAACCATAACCAACCTTGAGTTCTTGCCAAATTCTCCAACCCTCATGAACGCGGGAACCGATATGGGCCAGCTCTCTGCCTGCTTTGTTTTGCCTGTCGGTGACAGCATTGAAGAGATATTCGATACCCTGAAAAATACTGCTAAGATACACAAATCAGGTGGTGGAACAGGATTCTCCTTCAGCAACCTCAGGCCCAAAAATGATAGGGTGCGATCCACCATGGGAGTTGCATCAGGACCCGTAAGCTTCATGAGGATATTCGATACAACCACAGACGTGATCAAACAGGGAGGCAAGAGGCGTGGTGCCAACATGGCGATTCTGAGATACGATCATCCGGACATAGTTGAGTTTGTTTCCTCAAAGGATCCTGAAAACGAGACCCTCTCCAACTTCAACATCTCTGTTGGCGTGGACTCTGATTTCTTCGAGAGGGTGGACGAGGACTCGTATATAGAGCTTAAGAACCCCAGAAACGGGGAGACCGTTAACAGAATAAGAGCAAGATATCTGTGGGATCTGATTGTCGATTCAGCCTGGAGAACGGGAGATCCGGGTATGATATTCCTTGACGAGATTAACGCCAAGAACACCGTTCCACACATTGGACAGATAGAGTCCACGAATCCATGCGGCGAGCAGCCTCTCCTTCCATATGAATCATGCAACCTGGGTTCAATAAATCTGAGCAAATTTGTGAAGGGAAAGGATGTGGACTGGAAAAAACTTGAGAGGGTGATACGCATTGCGGTGAGGTTCCTGGACGATGTGATTGATGCCAACGTCTTCCCGATTCCTGAAATTGAAAAGATGACCAGAAAAACGAGAAAGATAGGCCTTGGACTCATGGGATTCGCCGATATGCTGATGAAGCTCTCAATACCCTATGCCAGCAACCGGGCACTGTCCATGGCGGAGAAGGTGATGTCCTTCCTCCAGAAGATCTCACACGACGAGTCAAGTGCTCTTGCCAGAGAGAAGGGAGTTTTCCCTGGATGGGAGGGATCGACCTGGCACAGGGAGGGGATAAAAATGAGAAACAGCACCACAACGACCATCGCACCCACTGGTACCATATCCATAATCGCAGGCTGTTCTTCCTCCATAGAGCCAGTTTTCGCCCTTGCTTTCGTTAGGAGAGTTCTGGACGGCCAGGAGCTTCTCGAGATAAATCCGATCTTTGAGGAGGTTATGAGAGACAGAGGGCTCTATTCTCCCGATCTCATGAACAAGATAGCGATCACCGGTACGCTGGAGGGGATCGATCTGCCCGATGACATCATGGATGTCTTCATCACCTCCCGTGAAATATCATATGAGTGGCACATACTCATGCAGGCCACCTTCCAGAGCTTCTGCGATTCTGGCGTCTCCAAAACAATAAATCTTCCAAATTCAGCCACCAGAGAGGATGTGGAAAGATCCTACAGGCTGGCCAAAGATCTTCACTGCAAGGGAATCACAGTCTACAGAGATGGTAGTAAGAACGTTCAGGTTCTCTATGCTGGAAATGCAGGGAAAGGAACACCCCAGAGGGATAAAAAACCCGATCTGAATTTCCTCATAAGCGATGAGAAGGCCCTGAAGATAGACGCAACATACGATCCGGCCTGTCCCACAGGTGTTTGCGACAAGTAGGCACCGGTGGCTAATCTATTCCATTTTATCAATATATTCCGTTATAATTTTTTTAAGAGTCCTTCTCAGTATCTCAGAGAGCGATGCGGGAGATATGCCGAGATCCCTGGCAAGCTGTGTGAGATTCTTGCTCCTGACAGGATCGAAAAAGCCGGCCCTGTAGAGGGCGATAAGAACTTCCCTCTCTCTGTCGGTCAGGAGCATTCTGCTGGATTCATATATCTCAGATACCACTGGCTCCATACCCAGCTTCTTTGCATCCCTCTCAATGGCTTTGAGCTTCGAGATCGAAGGAACGAGTATTCTGTATGAAACTCTATCAGGTTCGGTCGATTTGCTGCCCAGAATTGATACATTTTCAAGGCTAAGAAACTTGCAGGACGCACAGCTCGGCGATGAAACCCAGAGAGCGTTGTCGCCTATTCGCTGACATGAGAGACCCATCCTGGAGTACCTGCGAATGAGTTCCTCCCTGTCTTTCTTCGTTATTATCTTGTGGACTGTTACCTCCGGACCTATCTTGATCCTCTGCAGCGAGGCGTTCTCATCGTAGGCAAAAGCATTGTCTGTGGCCACACAGTCGTTTCTTTTGACCGTTATGGTGGCTTCAATCTCCACTTTATTCTTCATTCACTCTTCAATCGTAAAGACTATAAAAAGGGTTTTTTAATCTGTTAATAGTGGTAACATTCGTATCACGGAGCCAACACGGTGATGACCCGCTGGATTTGCACCTCTCTGTCTGTCACGCAAGAATTTTATACATGTTTCAACATTTACCTGTCTACCGTTACCATGGCCCATTGTGCTCATGTCATGGTCAACGAAAAAGCAGTTTCCATTAAGAGAATGCATCCCACGGTATTGGATATGCTTGATTATTGCATTCCGTTCCACTGATAACTTACCTTGTTTATTGGATTGCCTAAAGACATTAATTCTTCATTCAGATAGATCCATGCATCTCCATGCTAAAGCATCGAAGTTTTACCGTTTTTCTAAAAATCCAACACCGATATGAATTCACAGCTGCTCATTGCACTATATCATACAATCCCCGCGGTGATCAATGACCATAAGGGAGGGTACCCACGGCAATGCACGCATTGGAATGGCTCGCAGAGCAACAATTCCCGAACACAGACCCTCCTTGCAATATGCAGTGCGTTCAGGGTACCATGCGTAAATGATCCGGATCTGAAAATTTAAATAATGGTTGAAACTCGATCTGTCAGGTCATGAGAATAGCAAAGGCCTCTCTTCAGGACTGGGAATCTATTAGGAGAATCTCCAGTGTCAGCGGATACGATGATTACATAGGCAAAATTGGCCCATCATACCTGAAGGATGGCACAGTCCTCGCTGTTTATGACACAGAACTGATTGCATTTATGAAGCTGGAGTTTCTTAGGGACAGGTCCGTCTGGTTGAGTGGGCTAAGGGTTGATCCCTCCAGAAGAAGGGAGGGGATAGCCACATACCTCACCAAAGGTGGTCTGGAGCATGCCAGGAGCAAAGGGTGCACTGTGGCCAGAATGATCATCAGCGCGACCAACACACCGTCAGTAAATCTCGCTAAAAGATTGGGTTTTCAACCTATTCTCGATTATCAGTTCTACGAGGGGGCTGTTGACACCAGTGGCTTTTCATTGTTGGAGGAGGTGCCGAGGTACCCCCTCTTCCTTGTCTGGAAGGTCATGATTCCAGATAGCAATATGAAAGTTGAAGGAAGGTATCTTGTCAGGGGAGAGAGCAGAATGTTCCTGACAGAGAGCGGTGATACAACATATTATCATTTGCTCTCCGGGAACGACTTTTCCTTCACTGAGGGGGACAGCATCATTGTGGTAGAAAGGGGAAGATTTCATCTGACGAATATGAAAAGGCTTGACGGCTTCGAGGAGGGGCTGGTCTTCCAGAAGTTCTTAATCTGAAAACAGGTAATGCAAAATGCTTGAACCGCCCGTGGAGATCTAATCCTTTCGGATATAGAGAAAGAAGTTTCTCTTTATCTTATCAACCTTGGGCCTGATCACATTCCTGCAGTAGGGTGCATTCGGATTTCTCATGAAGTACCGCTTGTGATATTCCTCGGAGGTGTAGAAGTTTTTAAAGGGCGTAACCTCCGTGACAATCTTCTTCCCGAACACTCCACTTCTGTTCAGATCGTCGATGACCTCCTCAGCTATCCTCCTCTGAGTGTCATTGGTGAAGAAGATCGCAGAACGGTACTGCGTGCCAACATCATCCCCCTGTCTGTTGAGTGATGTCGGATCATGCGCCGCGAAGAAGATGTTTAGTATCTCCCTGTAGGATAAAATTCCGGGATCGTACATTATCTTAAGCGTTTCAGCGTGGCCGGTTCTGCCCGAGCACACCTGCTCGTAGGTGGGATTCTCAGTGTGGCCTCCTGAGTATCCCGGATCTACGGAGATCACCCCTTTGATCTCCTGAAAGGTTGCCTCCATACACCAGAAACATCCTCCTGCCAGATAGGCCGTTTCTATCCTCTTTCCCATTATGATAACACCTTTCCGTTCCGCAATCAATGAATGAATGGTTTCTGAGCTGGCTCAAGCCATTTCATGTCCAACCTCTTTTACAGATCGGGAGATGATTGCTCACTTACCTCAGAGAAACTTCTAGCTATTAAAAGAATCGTTGCACGCTCCACGAGGAGATCTCCGATCATACATCACAGACCTTCTATCATTAGAGGTTGCAAGTCCCACGTGACCGGAATTGCTGTCATATATCTGCATTTATGGGAAAAGCAGATCACCCGCAGGAGGTTAATGGATTCCGATGCTGTTTATGACCCCTCCAGAACTCGCATCGACAACAAGCACTATTTCCTTTTTGTTGTGAATGAATTTTGCAAACCAGATTGGAGCGTGCAGAACTTCAGGATCTGCAACATCAATCTGAGAATTGATGCTCCTCACCATATGATGCTGGTGGTGGACCTTTTCCACCTGAATCTGCTCAACGTTGGTCTTTGCGATGTGCATCGCCGATTCTTCCCCCACATCACCGTTGAGAACCTTAATTCCGCTGGGAATGCTCTTTGGATCAAAATCGATCCTCTTGGAGAGATCAAACGCATAATTCCTCGGCTGATACAGAGATAGTGATTTTACGCCCACAACGGGATAGTTGTAGTTCTCGTTCAGAGTGTACGCCCTTATGTTCTGGTTACCACCAAATCCACCTCCGACCATTCCACCGATCATGGTTCCCTCCAGAAGCCCGACACCAAGCCCTCCTCTCCTGGATGGTGCTCCCATCGCACCTCCCGCAAGACCCATAACGGCGGCGGTAACCGCAAGCGTTCCGATCTCTGCACCAACATCGACAGCGGTGTAGGATGTTCTGGCGGAGACAGGCACGATCCAGTAGGGAATGTAGCCGAGGTTCAAAGTCTCAAGTGTTGATTCCTCTTCAAGATGCCTTCTCAGGATGCCCCTGTCCATTTTCCTTTTCAGATCCTCTGAGATCTGCTCCTTTGTCTGAAGCACCAGGGGAAGCATGGTATGCCTGGAGATGTTCTTCCAACCCTCGGAGGCTAGAGATACTGTAGCACCGCAGTATTCACAGGTTACGATCATCTCTCCAAACTGAGGCTTGAGAGGGGCTCCGCACCCGGGGCATTTGAGTTCCTGAACAGAGGGAGCCGCGAGTATGCTCCCGTTCGGCTTTTTCTCATCTCTGGAGCCATCAGAGGGCTGCTGCCTGGCTCCACACTTAGGGCAGAAAACAGCATCATCGGGTATTCTGCTTCCACACTTTATGCAGTACATTCATCACACCTTCTTCCCACAGTTCGGGCAGAACTTAGCTTCTGAATTCATCTCGGCTCCGCATGAGGGGCATCTCTTCTTCTCTCCATTCTTCCCGACCGGATTCCCGCAGTTGGGGCAGAACTTCGCACCGGCTGGTATCTGACTTCCACATTTGGGGCACACCAATCCCTGAGTTTGTTGAATTTTGAAACCGCAGTTGGGGCAGAACTTCGAACCAGGTGGTATTATGGCACCACATTTGGGGCATGATGTACCGGGCTGCTTCTGCATCTCGTTCATCATCTGGCCGGAGAACGCATATCCCATTCCAGCTCCCGCCCCGACACCCACGCCAAGACCGGCCCCGATACCGGCAGTGCCGGAAGGATTCTTTGCGGCATCGACCATTGCCTGACCGGCCTGATACTGCATGTAGTTCACACCGAGAACTGACATTTCTGACCTCGTGTCAATCGCCTTCTGAACCTCATCGGGAAGCGTGATGTTAAGTTGCTGAAGCTTGTCTATCTCCACTCCGTACTGACGGAAATTATCCTGAGACGTTGCGAGAACGATCTGCTCTATGTTTGTAAGGTTGGATGGAATATCCGTGAGCTTGAGACCCTGCTCCTTGAGCTTCCCTATGGCCGAGTAGAGAAGAATTACTACCTGCTGGCGCAATCTTTCCTCGACCTGTGCGGATGTTTCGAGGTTCAGTGTTCCGATGAACTGGCTTATGAAGACCTCGGGGGAAGATATCCTCCATCTGTATTCCCCGTACACCTTCAGATTAACGATCCCGAAAACGGGATCAACGAACTGGTAGGGTTCCTGGCTTCCAAACTTACCATCCATAAATCTCCTCTGGAGATAGTAGACTTCAGCCTGCTGCTGCACTCCGGAGAGAGCCTTCACGAGCGGGCCAACGATGGGAGCGTTGAAATCGGTCAGGGCGTACCTCCCTGGCCTGTCGAACACGGAGAGAATCTTGCCGTCCCGGAAGAACACGGCTGTCTCATCCTCCCTTACCACAATATTGTCGTTGAGCCTTATCAGCCTGGGAACCTTCCACATGCTGACGCCCTCTTTGAACTGTGTCTCCCATGCGATGGTGGTCGATCCGAACAGACTGCCACCCTTGTATGGTATATTACGTGATTTCTTTCCAAACATCATTTTCCTCCGGTCGGCCTGAGAAGTATCTCCTCTATAGCATCAAGCCTCTGCTGCCAGGCACGCCTGGTCGACTCTATTTTGTTCTGAAGTTTTTCGGCTGAGGTTGAAAGCTCTCCACCTTCCATCGAGTTGCAGAGAACCTTTATGTCCTCCACCTCGGTGAGGAAGTTGAGATCGTAGCTGTAGAGCTGAGAAAGTCTGGCCTCGGTGACTCTGATACCGGGAGAGATTCCGGTATAGCCCTCCTGTGCGTGAGCAATCTCTCCCTGAAATTCCTGCAGGAGTGAGATAAGAGAACCCACCTGCGTCAATCTGGAAAAATCGTTGTTGTTTACCATTTTCACCCTGAGATTCTGCAGCTTCTGCAGCGCTTCATCAAAAACACCAGAAATCTGCCTTCTTACCAGCTGGTCAGCGATCCTGAGGTCTTCCAGATCTCTGTAACCCCTGAAACCAGGTACAATCAACTGAATTTTTTTGAGCAGCCCGCGGCTCTCCCTGACCTCAGACCGAATATCAGGTGAAGAATTGTCCACATTGTTGAAATGAATTCTTTATATTAAAGTGTTGGTATCTTTTCCCGTTTGCGGCACCCGTCTCGTGCCCTGCGGAACACGCACCGGTAAAAATTTTCGCAGCCGGGGAGATGTGAATGCTGTGGAAGCTTGCATACCAGATCATCACACGGCACGCTCATTTTTACAACCATATCATTTTCTGGGTAAAGTATAAGCTTATGAAAGCGCTTAGGGAGTGGAGAGTTAATCATGACATACATTGAGGTTGTTGATGGTTCGAAGCTCAAGGTGCCTGATGATCCCACCATCGGTTACATTGAGGGAGATGGCATAGGTTCGGACATAACAAACGTGGCCATTAAGAGCGTCAATGCGGCCATAGAGCTTGCGTATCACGGTGAGCGATCCATAGAGTGGAAGAAGATACTCGCAGGTGACGAGGCATTTAAGGAGACGGGAAAGCACTTACCGCAGAGTTCTCTGGACGAGATTAGAAAAACTGTGATCGCCATAAAAGGTCCCCTTACCACTCCCATAGGAGAGGGTTTTAGAAGCCTCAACGTCACTCTGAGGCAGTACTTTGATCTCTATGCAAACGTGAGACCTGTGAAATATTTTCCTGGCGTGCCATCACCCGTGAAGCATCCGGAGAACATGGATATGGTCGTCTTCAGGGAAAATACGGAGGATCTCTATGCCGGAATAGAATGGCCATACGATTCCGATGAGGCAAAGAAATTGAGATCATTCCTCCACGAACAGTTTGGTGTCAACCTCACGGATGATACAGGAATTGGAATCAAGCCCATTGGCAAGTTTAAATCAACCAGGCTCGTGCGAAAGGCCATCGAGTACGCAATTAAAAATGGAAGAAGAAGCGTCACTCTTGTCCACAAGGGGAACATCATGAAATACACGGAGGGAGCTTTCAAAGAATGGGGCTATGAGGTGGCTGCCAAGGAATTTCCCGACCAAACCATACCGGAGAGTGAGTTTCTGAAAGATCCGGACCAGTTTCAGGGCAGGGTTGTGATCAAGGACAGAATAACTGACAACATGTTTCAGCAGGTTCTCACCAGGACACCTGAATATGATGTTATTGCAACGCCCAACCTGAATGGAGACTATCTGTCTGATTCCCTTGCCGCGCAGGTTGGTGGTCTCGGTCTGGCTCCGGGAGCCAACCTCGGTGATGTGTACGCAATTTTCGAGGCTGTCCACGGTACCGCTCCCAAGTATGCGGGTCTCGATGTTGCCAACCCAACATCCATCATGCTGTCGAGTGTGATGATGCTCGAGCATCTAGGCTGGCGTGAGGCGGCAGAGATAATGGAAAAATCCATAATTGAAACCTACAAGGATAGAAAGGTGACCCAGGACATAGCAAGGGTTCTGGACATAAAGCCACTGAAATGCTCAGAGTTTGGAAACGAGGTCATAAAGAGGATGAGGGGGAGATAATCCCTCTTTTTTCTGGCACGCACCGATCTGTTGTGATTACCTGACCGGAGCATCATCTCCAGTGGATCAACCTTCTTTTCTGTGAGAGTAACTCCACCTGGCGAGTTAGATTTCCCTGTATGGAGAAGATATCCCTGTAACTCAGGTGAGATGGTGGATTGACAATGGTGAGTGAGCCGAGTGAGTTCCTATGAATGTGAGATATTAGAGACCAGTCCGTTGAGAACACAATCACGGAGCTCCCTGAACCGAAAGAGGATATGGCCCCGGTCAGCTTGCTGATACCTTCCACAGGCTTGATCGCCAGAAACGGTCCATATTTGAGGTCATTCCAGAGCCTCCCCGGATTTCCCTCCTCTCCCACGATCACCGGGGACGATGAATTCTCCTCGATTTTCGGCTCCGAGAGGATCCTGTTCCACCTTCCGGATTCGTCATACACCGCGTTGAAGAATTCCTTCACCGCCTGTCTGGAGATAAGAGAAGGTACGTCTGTTGATGCCATTTCAGGATCTCCCCACCGAATGCGGGAAGCTTCTTCAACGACCCTGTTCACAAAATAATCGTAAACGGATGACTCAACAAGGATTCTCCTTGGCTGGAATGCCATATCCCTTATTCCGCCGAGAGCGAGCGAAACCACGCTCTTCGCAGCTTGATCTAAATCGGTATCTGACCATACGATGGCATGGCAGGAGGCATTCAGAGATGTGGTTATCCTCCCCGGAGATGCCACTCTGGATATGCTTCCAAGCGCTTGGAGACCTCCACTGAAGAGTATCCTGACCGGATCGCTCCTCATGAGGAGGGTTCGGAATTCCTTGGAACGATGGGGAATGAATGCAACCCTTACCTGATCCAGATCGCCGGAGATCTCCTTCCACAGCTGGTGTATTGTGTACGAGCCCCTGACTGACGGCTTCAGAACCACAGGTGTCCCCGAGAAGAGCGAAGCCAGAACGGATTCCACAAATCTGTAGAGAGGATTGATGGAAGAGTTTATGATTATGGCTGGAGAACCTCCACGGAATTCATCAGTGGATGAGAAACCTCCCCAAAGATCATGCACTGTGCTCAGAGAATTGATGCTTCTAACAGTTTCAGAATTCAGGACAAGATTGGAAGCGGCTCTGATCTCCTCTCTGCAGTAAGAGAAGGGATTCCCGGTTTCAGATGCCAGCGTTCTTGAAAGTTTCTCAGTCCTGCTTTCAAGGGTTCTGGAAATTGATTCCAGGAGGCCCCGATCCGGAGAGGATATCTTTTCCGGACCATTCCTGAGGAATTCAAGCATCTCAGCGTGAGATGTTGTCGGGATCCTTTTCAGGAAGGAGGAGTCATAAGAGTTCCGGATGATCATGGGTGAATATCACCAAACAGAATAAAATGTACGGGTTACGGAAGAGAATTCTCAGGGAGGATCTCACTTCCCGATAATGGCCTGTGGTTTCTTTATTCCAGAGGAGAGGTCTTCCGATCCGGAGCCCCCGTCCTCTCCCGTGATCTTCTCTATATCCACTCCCTTCGTTTCAGGAAGCATGAACAGTGTCATCATAAACCCGATTGCTGATAGTCCGGCCAGTACAAGGAAGAGCCCGGACTCACCTATGATGCTGATCAGAACGATATTGAGTGCTGTTCCGATGAATGCTCCCGTTTTTCCACCGGCTGCGGAGATGCCAGTTCCAAGACCGCGCAGTGATGTGGGAAAGACCTCCGGTGGATATATGAATGTTGTAACGTTGGGGCCGAATTCGATGAAGAAGAAGCTCATGCCATATATGACCAGAAACTCGACAACATATTCCGGATTCATGAGAAACGTGAATATTCCAAGCACCAGATAGGTGATCGTCATGGCCATGAACCCCGTCAGCTGGATGGGTTTTCTCCCGATCCTGTCGAGAGTGAATGTCGCAAGCCAGTATCCAGGAAAGGCGGCGATCCCAAATATCATAGCACTGTAGATTGTTGTGAGTGTGAGGCTTGAGAGTGGTGATACTCCTTCCGGTACAAGGACCCTGAGCATCGTGTGTGACATTATGGAGTTCCCATAAAGTGCCCAGTCCATCAGGAACCAGGTGCCCGCTGTTCCAACCAGGGTCGTCAGAAACTTTCTGTTTGTGAAGATCGTGGTCCACCTGAGTTTATGGCTTCTGACGCCGTTCATGTTCTTGATATCCTCTCCCGATACGCGCTTCCAGTCCCTGGCAGCCTTCTCCGTATCGCCCTTCACGAAGATCGTGTACTTCGGAGTTTCGGGAAGCTTCGTGCGCCAGTAAACCACCATGAGAGCCGGAACTGCACCTATCGCCAGAAGAATGCGCCATGAAATCGCAAGGCTTATGCCGGAATATATCGCTCCAAGAGCGAAAAGCGGGCCAGCAAGAAGTCCCAGAGACTGCATGGAGAATACCATCCCCACGAGACGCCCTCTGTTCTTGGTGTTCGAGTACTCACTCATTATGGTGGAGCTGATGGCATAATCACCACCTATACCCACACCGAGAATGAACCGCCACAGAATGAGGGAAAAAACGCCATTAACCGGTGTGAGAAAGGCGCTTCCCAGCGCACCACCGATGAGTATTACGAGATTTATTCCGTAGACTGATTTCCTGCCGAAACGGTCAAGGAGCGCACCAAATACCGAGGCTCCAATAACAGCCGAGAGCAGGGCTGTGGACGCTATGAGCGCCTTATCTGCCGTGTCGAGAGGGTTCCAGCCGGCGAGGGGGAGCATCTTCAGTACCACACCGATGATGAAGAGATCATACGCATCGGTGAAGAAACCAACACCAGAAATGAGCCACGTCTTATAGTGAAAACCGCTCAGTTTCTGTCTGTTTATGCTCTCAATCAGATCGTCATTTCCTTTCATTTTTCCTGTCATCCAACCAATGGTACCAATGCCATAAAGATTGTCTAAATAAATTATATAAAATATATAGGCACTGTCACATCCTATCACATACCTATCCATCTCCGGTGCCTGCAAGCTTTATTTCAGAGTTTGATATACGCAAGAGTTGTACCACTGGGGAAAAATAAACTTTACGGACACACAAATTGAGACTGATCTCCTGCTATACAGGGAACGAGCAAGTCTGCTCATTCCCGATTATGGTGAGGAGAATCGCTTTGTGGTTGTGTCCCGCAACGAAAACGTTTCATTCCTGATAGGCAGCACGTCTCCAGGTCAGTACGATCTGCTTAAATCCTTCTTCCAGAGGATTTATCCATGTAAGGTCAGAAAATCGGAGCCTCCCATGCACGTGGTGGGAGGACACATTATTCTAAACTCCAGAAGAAATGGGAAGAGACATGATTTCTTCTATCCCTCATTTCTACGAAATGTCATAAACATCTCCACCATGTTGAACGGTATCACCGTTCAGTATCAGGTGATAATCAGATCCAGAGCATTTCTCCACCGGAAGCGTTACTCCTTTGCCCTCGCCATCGGATATCTTGGCGATGCAGAAGCATCTGGAGCCTTTTCGCAGGCCGTGAGGGGAGAGCTCGATCGCCTGAGGAGAAGATTCAGCTGGAAGATGAAGTTACGCCGTAGGGACTCCAGGTTGAGCCAGTTCACCTTTGAGGATCCCTTTGCACTGTCAACCTTTGTTCACGTTCCGGTCTCCGAAGAATAAGGATTCGGAACTCACTCTGTCCTGATCGCAATGCATGCATTGATCCGTAAGGAGTGTGCGATAATATGCCAGATCTAGACAGATCTTCATCGCCGGAACAGATGAACATTATCGGCACAAAACTCTCTCACTGTGCTCTGATTTTTTTCCCTTAAACCATCCATCTTTCTCATCAGATCGACAAAAATTATAAGTATGTAATTTTTCCACCATAAAACTAAGAGAGCTTCTTCACCCTGAGTTTGAGGCCCTCGACAGAACGAACCACAACCTGATCTCCGGGATTGATTGTTCCGATCTGCTCATTTAGATCCGCAATCCATATCTCCCCGTCTATGGATACCTCGGCCGTTTCACTCCACACTCTCTTAACCACACCGATCCTGCCAGGTAACGATTCTGCTCCTGCATACGGTTTCCTGCCAAAGGGATACCGGGTCAGAAATCTGCCCAGCCAGGCCCCGAACAGGAAAGAGAGGACGGCAACCATCACCACAAGGACCGTAATAAAGGAAGTGGCCATCAAAGGAGAATGAATCAGCGGGATTAAAGATTTCAGTTTTTAGCCTTTGTCCTCTCAGGATCGTAGGGATCCCTGGTATACCTCCTGCGGTAGGCAAACGGCCTGAAGGGTTTTCCCCCTCCATGGTAGAACTTGGAGAAGAATTCCACGTAGATAAGCCTGGCTCCCTGAATGCCCGGTTCGAAGATGGCTATAATGAGATTGAACATCTGGCCCAGGACAAGGATCATCACGGCCATTGCCGTGCCTATGAGAGAGGATGTACCCCCGCTGCTGAAAGGAAGATCCACTATGAATGCCAGTATAACGGAGGCCAGGAGCACACCAACTATTCGGGTGAACGATAGGATGTGAGATATCATGGTTGAGAGCTCTATCACCGACTGTCCACCCTCCATCAGTGCTATGAGGATTATTCCGGAGATTACCATGCCCAGAGATATGAGCGATGAGGGGCTTGAACCGCTGATCACGAAGCTGCGATGGAGCACGTTCAGACCGAGGATCACAATTCCCACGGCGAAAAGGAGCCATCCAACCTTTCCGGCGGATTCCTTCTTCCTGCCTGAAACATAGTTGTCGATGGCTCCGAGAATGAGACCGAATGCCACCATCACTATGCCGATGTAACCTGATATGAGAAGAAGCTGAGGGACGTTCTTCTGGACGTCATATCCGTTGAATCCAAAGAGGGCGTGAAGTACCTGAAATCCAAAGAAATTATCGAAGAGAAGACCAACCACTATGGCGAGTATACCTGAAGGAATGAGTGTTTTCGCCAGAATGAGCAGGGGGCCGGGTCCGAATATCCTGCCAACGAAGGTGCTGAGTTTCTTCGGGAGATGACTCACTCTGGGCGGATGCTCTATTCTATGCTTGAGCCACAGCGCACCAAGAAGGATGGAGAGACCGTAGCCCCAGTCTCCAACCATAAGGGCGAAGAATATGGGAAAAACGACCGCAAATATCAGGGTCGGATCGAACTCAGCCTCCTTGGGCAGTGAGTAGAACCGTATGAAGAACTCAAAGAAACTCAGGCGTGGATGGTTTGCAAGCAAAGTTGGAGCTTCCTCATCGGTCTTAACAACATTCATCAGAAATCTACCTGACGATATTCTGCTGAGAACAGACCTGAGAGGATCAAGATCCCTCTTCTTCATCCACCCCTCAAGGGCAAAGATGTCCTTCGAGCGGGGAAGCTTCTCCGCAACGTCAAGGTTTGACACGAGAATCTCAAGTTCCTCCCGGATCTGCGCAATTCTGGAATAATACCTCTTCGAAATCTGCTTCAGGCGATCGTTCACCTTTGAGAGTTCGCGCTCACGTTCTGCGAGGCTCTTTTTCAGGTACTCCAGATAGACTGAAGGAGATTTCTCAATCTCAGGAACGTGCATCAGGGTGAAGTGGTTGTTCGTTGCAACCCTGGCAAGATCCTTGTCCTGATCACTCCTTATGGAGATCAGGTAATAATTATCAGGAAGAGGTGTGATAACAGCATCCTTGAGCTCTTTACGGATAAGTTCACTGATGTCATCCTCGGATCTCGTAATATAGGATTTGATCCTCGAGGAGTTGTATATCCCCAGATCATAGGGAAGTGATTTGAGTGGCTCAACCGCCTCAATTCTGACCCGTATGTCCTTGATATCTGAAAGGATGTCATCCTCAAGGTGTTTGAGTTCGAGAAGCTCCGACTCCACATCGATTGACCTTATTTCGGCCATGAGATCCTTTTCATCTTTGAAGAGCCTCTTCCCTTTCACGGGTGAAGGGGGAATGAGGTTCTCATAGCTACGAAAAGTCTGCAGAAGTTTGTTGTACTCCTCAAGTTTCGGTGAGGTGGTTCCAGATCCGAGCTCCTCTGCAACCGTGGGATCGACGCGCTCGAGCTGGACCATACCATAACTTCTCAGAACTGAGATGATCTCACGCCTGCGGGAGTTTCCCGCGATTATTCTCACCTTAACCATACGGTGCGGTCTCAGTACCATGCTCATCTATCCAGATACGATATGATGATCTTCTTCACCATATCTTTAAGTTCCTGGGGGGACAAATCAGCATTCATAGCATCTCTTCTCTTCCTTGCCTGCTCAATTGCTTTTGCCCTCTCTTTCTCCAGCCTATTCTTCGCTTCCTGAAGCTTCTTCTCCAGTTCTCTCTCATGAGCCTCACGTCTTTTCCTTATTTCATCTTCCTGATCCCTTTTCAGCTTTTCAAGTTCCCTCTCAAGTGTAGACTTCATCTCTTCAGTCTTTCTGTTCTCTTCCTGCTCTCTGTCGTGAATTTTCTTAATGATTTCAAGATCTTCGGCCATTCAGATCACCATCCTCATAAGGAGAATTATCAGCACTATGCCCAGTCCTATCCTCAGAAACCTGCTCGCGACCACTATTCTATAGAAGAGACGCACCTTAGGGTTCTTATTTATTATTTCTGGTGATGGTATAACCTGCCTGTTCTTTCCGATACCGTAAAGCTTCAACGCGCCTCCACCTCCTGTGATGACTTCTTTGCCATGTTCCTCTTAACCGCCTTGAGAGTTGTGAAGGTTTCTCTCTCAATTTCATCGAGCCGCATCCTTATGTATTTAGCATCTCCCTCCAGACGCGGTATCAGAACGTTCTCTATGGCGTTGGATCTTCTCTTAGTTCGATCTATTTCCTTCAGAAGCCTCCTCATTGAGCTCTCCTTCTCGGCAACATCCAGGAGCTGATGTAGCACATTCTGGAATTTCTTGAAGGCATCACCTATTGATGTGGGCATGGAGACCACCCGGTATATATCAGAGATCAGCGTTTCCCGGTATATCACCTTAAGATCCGGAATTCTTACACCCATAACATTTTTCGGTTTTATGGATGCGCCTGTATCAGCGGTAAAGAGGGAAAGCCGCTCCAGTTCCATTGATCCGGCATCCACCTCCGCAAACCTGATGGCCTCGAGAGCATCGGCAACATCCTTTCTGAGATTCTCCCTGAGCCCCCTGACGGTTCTGCTTATCTTGAAGAATTCCATGATGAGGGAGGATCTCTTCATCTTTAGAAGGACCAACCCGCGCTTGGCCAGGGCTATTCTCTTCCTCGTATTGATCAGTTCAATCCTGGTTGGCCTGAGATCGGAGGATGGCATGGCTATCTATTCCACCGCCCATATTTTTCTATATGCTGGGTCTTAACCCTCTTCATATCCTTCTCCGGAAGCATTGAAAGTATCTCCCAACCCAGATCCAGGGTCTCCTCTATGGTGCGATCCTCGGATTTTCCCTGGTTCACGAAACGCCTCTCAAAATCGTTTGCGAATTTGAGGTACTTTCTATCATCGGCACCGAGAGCCTCCTCACCCACTATGGAGCTCAGAGATCTGAGGTCCTTACCATGCGCGTATGCGGAGTACAGCTGATCAGCAACACCCCTGTGATCCTCCCTGGTTCTTCCCTCACCTATACCCTGGTTCATGAGCCTTGACAGTGACGGAAGAACATTCACCGGAGGATAGATACTTTCTCTCTGGAGCTCACGAGAGAGAACGATCTGTCCCTCCGTTATATATCCGGTCAGGTCTGGAATCGGATGGGTCATATCATCTCCGGGCATGGATAGAATCGGGATCTGCGTGATGGAGCCATTCTTCCCCCTTATCTTGCCCGCCCTCTCATAGATACTGCTCAGGTCGGTGTACATGTAACCGGGGTATCCCCTCCTTCCGGGAACCTCTTCCCTCGCAGATGATATTTCCCTGAGGGCCTCACAGTAATTCGTCATGTCCGTAAGTATGACAAGTATGTGCATCTCGCTCTCGTAGGCAAGGTACTCCGCGGCGGTTAGAGCGACCTTGGGGAGAATAATTCTCTCCATGGATGGATCAGAAGAGAGGTTGAGGAACATGGCTGTTCTCGCAATAGCACCGGTTTCCTTGAATTCCCGGATGAAGAAGTTTGCCTCCTCGCTCGTAATTCCCATTGCAGCAAACACGACCGCAAAACCTTCATCTTTTCCGACAACCTTGGCCTGCCTTGCGATCTGGGATGCCAGGATGTTGTGCGGGAGACCGGATGCGGAGAATATTGGCAGCTTCTGGCCTCTGACAAGCGTGTTCATACCGTCAATGGTGGAAATACCGGTCTCAATGAACTCTGACGGTTCCTCCCTCGAATAGGGATTGATGGCATTTCCCACAATCTCAATCTTCTCGCCTCCGAGAATTGGCTCATTACCGTCTATGGGTTCGGCAAGGCCGTTAAAGACCCTTCCCAGCATTTGGTCCGAAACGGATATCCTGGCGGTTTCCCCGCTGAATCTCACACCGGTTCCCTCAACGTCCATGCCCGTCGTGGATCCGAATACCTGAACCACTGCAAGGCCTCTCCTCGTCTCAAGGACCTGCCCGGTTCTCACATCTCCATTTGAAAGCGTGATCCTCACTATCTCGTTGAAGGCCGCATCCTCAACTCCCTCAACAAAGAGCAGGGGCCCCGCGATCTGTGACACAGTTCTGTAGTTAACTCCTGGCAACTTCACCACCTTCCTTCATAATGGCGCTGATCTCATTTTCTATATCTTCGAGGATCTCATCATAATAGGCCTGGAACTCCTCATCACGTATCTCCTTCATCCTGGAGATCTTGGTCCTGACCCGCACACCCTGAAGCTGCGTCATGGTAACTCCACTTTCCACCGCAGCCGCCTGCTTCCTACCCAGGGAAAGTATTGCCGAGAGCATCAGGAACTGCTTGTTGATGGAACAGTAGGTATCAACCTCATCGAAGGCACTCTGCTGGAGGAAGTCCTCTCTGATTATCCTGGCAATGTCCAGTATTGCCTTCTCACGTTCCGGAAGGGCATCGTAACCCACCAGCTGAACGATCTCCTGGAGCTCTGCCTCCTTCTGAAGAATACCCATGGCCTCAGAATACTGTTCCTCCCATTTCCTGGAAATGTTTTCTCTGTACCAGGGGTTCATATCCTCCCTGTACAGGGAGTAGCTGTTAAGCCAGTTTATTGAGGGAAAGTGCCTCCTCGAAGCAAGCGATGCATCGAGGGCCCAGAAGACCCTGGTGACACGAAGAGTGTTCTGAGAGACGGGTTCGGATATATCGCCACCAGGCGGGGAAACAGCTCCCACAAGCGTTATCGATCCGTACCTGGGTTCCGATGCCACGATCTCGGAGTAGCCTGCTCGCTCATAAAACTCCGATAGCCTACGACCGAGATAGGCCGGATATCCCTCCTCACCGGGCATCTCCTCGAGCCTACCTGAGATCTCCCTCAGTGCCTCGGCCCACCTCGATGTACTGTCGGCCATGAGAGCAATGTGGTATCCCATATCCCTGTAGTATTCTGCTATCGTTATGCCTGTGTACACGCTTGCTTCCCTGGCTGCCACAGGCATATTTGAAGTGTTCGCAATAAGAACCGTGCGTTCCATGAGAGGCCGCCCGCTCTTCGGATCCTGAAGTTCAGGAAATGTCGTGAGGATCTCGGTCATCTCGTTTCCTCTCTCACCGCAGCCAACATAAACCACGATGTCACTGTCAGCCCATTTTGAGAGCTGGTGCTGAACTACGGTGTTGTGAAGAAGTATTCCACCATAACCACCAACGAAGTTTCTACCTCTATCCGGCACGGAGACATCATAGACATCAAAATCGCCATATTCCACGGAGATGCCCACAATAGGATCCTTTTCAACGCGAAGCGTTTCAGCAATTGTTGATACCTCCATTGATGTTCCGGTCAACGGAGATAACCCCTCACCCTGCAGCAGGGAGCCCTCCGAATTCAATGTGGTAGAATCTGTGACAATAACAATTGAATCACCGATCTTAAGGTCAGAGGCTGCTCTCTCTGCAATGCTTCCCGCATCATCCATGGAAAACAGCTTGTGAACCGGGGTGACCCTGACCTCTCTGCCCGATTCCGTTCGGATCCGTACGACCACAGAACTCCTGCCCCTGTACATCAACGATGAGGTGCTCTCAACAATCTTCCCGCCGAAAAAGGAGTACAACCCTATGGGTTCACTCAGGAAGAGATACTCTTCATCTCCCTGGCTCACCACTTTCGCTGAGGGTTTGAGCCCCTCGTAAAGTTCCTCAATATTGATCTGGCTACCATCCTGAAGGAGAACAGGCGTGTCTCCCGTAACGCACTTTCCGGAACCGAAGGGACCAGGAACAGCCACGGTACCGCCCTTCGCAACGGGAAAGAACGTGTCAATAACTCTCTGGCCTGTGAGGAGAGGTTCCTCGGGTGGAAGTTTTCTTTTCACCCTTCTGGGCTGCCTCACAGGCCACTCCTGCATTAGCTTCAGATCCCTGATACCATCCGCCGTCTCGAGAGTTGCAACGGTTTCGTCCACGGTGAAATCTCCCTTAGAAATTTTAACGATCCTGCCCTTCAACCCAAACGGCACCATGATCTTGTGCTGGATGAGTTCTGTCTCCTCAACCGTTCCTATAACATCTCCTTCCGAGACCTCGTCCCCTTCCTTCACGGTAGGTTCAAATGACCATTTCTTCTTATGGTCAAGGGGAGGAGCCACGGTGCCTCTTCTTATGAAATCTCCGCTCTGCTCCCGAATGATGTCAAGCGGCCTCTGAATGCCGTCGTAGATTGATGAGAGCAGGCCGGGACCCAGTTCAACAGAGAGGGGACGGTGCGTGTTTATGACCCTCTCTCCGGGACGAATGCCGCTTGTGTCCTCGTACACCTGAACGGTGGAGAGATTGCCCTCGATCCGGATGATCTCACCCACAAGACCGATCTCTCCAACCCTTACAACATCATACATGCTGGCACGCGGAACGTTTTCGGCAACAACAACCGGACCTGAAATTTTTACAATTCTACCTTCTTCTTTCATGCTCGCAAATCAACTCCCAATATTTTCTTGGCCAGGTACTCCACCGATTCCTCTTCACTTCCACCCGGAAGCGGAAGAAATACAACAAGTGGATCAGAAGAAACCTCCACCTGGCTCCGGAACTTCCTATCAAGCCTGGCTCTAATATTTTCGGAAACAATGATGAGAGAATACTTCTTTGAGCTGAAAATTTCTCTGAACTTTTTAACTCCCTCATCTCCTTCAGCTATGAAGGTGTTCTCTATGCCTATGAGTCTGAACCCAAGAACCAGAGAACGCTCACCGATCAGCGCTATATTTTCTCTCGACGTATTTGGCTTCATTCCAGCACCTCCACTGTCAGAAGTTCCCTCAACCGATTCTCTTTGAGGCCATTGGAGGCGGCCGCTATCACGGATCTTAGATTCTCCCTCTCTATTTCAGATCTAAGAACAAATGAAAAAAGGGAAGGGAGAGAGGCTGCCATGGCTCTCATGCTGTTGATGAGGGAATACCTCTTCTTCTTCATGGAGATTTCGAAATTGTACAGAAGCCCGCTTTCCAGGTAAACAGAAAGGGCCTCTTCCAGATCGTAAAGGGATTTGAGTCTGTTAACAATCTCGTTTACGGATCCACTCCGAAACAGATTCTCAATCTCAGCCGGATCCAGAAACCCTCCGGGGATTATATGATGATCGATGCGCTCCCACGACACGTTAAGATCAACGGCCTTCAGTATAAGCATGATGTTCTTCTCATCAATGTCCATTTTAAAGTATCTTCTCACTATCTCCTCTCTGCCAGTATAGAATTTAAGGCTCTCCATAGTTTTCCCGGACAAGTAGAGATCCATAGCCCAGAACAGATCTGACGTATCACGAGATTTCCGGTAGGTATCGAGATACTGCATCAGAAAGGTTCCAATTGGAAATCTAGCGAGGTACTCCACAATCGCCTCGACGCTCCCAAGACCTATCATCACCTTGTAATCATCAGGGCTCAGGAGTCCACCGAACACACCGACGGGTATGTCCCTGAAGCTCAGCAAAAGTGTTTCGGTCTGATGTATACTGTAACCGAGAATCTTCGAGGCCATCACCGCCTTAATGTTCTCCACATCCCACTTCAGAAAATAGGTCTTCAGGAATGTTGAAATCGAAGGCGGAACGGCAAATAGAGCTATCGAATTCCTCACAGCGAGTCTCCGGTTAACCGCTATCTCAAGCATCTCGGGATTCTTATAAAGGGAGTAAAACATTTCTATGTCTTCCTTGTAAATGGTTCCCGAGAGCAACTGCGTAATCTCGGACAGGCTTCGGCCGATCAGACCCTCTATATATTCCCGGGAGAGAAACTCGGTCTCGTAGGCCTTGATCCTTCCAAACGCCCCGGCGTGGGTCCAGTCCAACTACATCCCCCTTATCCTTTTCCATATCTCTTCCAGAATGTCCTCACGGATGTCATTAGCCATGAAGGTTGTTGTGAGGTTTAGCTCTCGCCTACCATCCTGAGATAGTGCGATTATGCCGGGCTCCTCATCAGGGAGATCCGCCACCACAGAATCGATCCGTTTCCTGAGGATCTTCTCATTTTCCGGAGAACAGCGTACCGTTATTTTATCCCCCAGTTTCTTCCTGGCGGAGCCTAGCATAAGATCAATATATTCTTCCTTCTGGAAAATCTCAAAAGGGTGCCTCACGATCTCGAGAGCTTTAGAGCTTATGGCTGAGACCAGCTCGTTCCTCTTAGACTCGACTATACGTCTCGCTTCCATCTCAATCAGATTTCGTTCCTTCCGCTCAAGCGACAGGATCTGGTCACCCATCTTTCTCTTGTATTCATCGTCAAGTGATTTGAGCTTTTTCTCCGTTTCCTGAACTATTTTCCTCTTCTCAGCCTCATACTCACCTCGGATTCTATCCCTTTCGGCCGAGGATCTTTCCTCAACCTCCTTAAGAAGCTCCTGCAGAGACATAATCTCACAGGATGTTCAGAAGCAGGACAAAACCGAACACGAATCCAAGTATCCACAGTGTCTCTGGAATGACGAAAAAAATCAGAACCTGTCCAAACTTTTCAGGTTTCTCTGCAATTATTCCCATTCCAGACGCACCAATGCCCGACTGTGCCATCCCCGTCCCTATCAAACCACCTGCTATCGTAATAGCAGCTGCGAGGGAGAGGAGAGCGTTTCCGATGCTCACTACCACCATTAATTGTTCACCGGTTGACTGATTTACCATGGTTATATAAAATTGATTGTATTGGATCACCGGCACAAAGTATCTATCTGTTGGGTATATCCGGTGAGCTCTTTTTATATAAAAGAGGAGGACCAGACCACGGCACCCGAGAGTGCGTTTATAAGCCATAGAATTGTGTGTGAAGAACGTCTTCAGCTATCTGAAAAGACTCCAATAACGGACTCTTTCACATAAATGTCATTAGAAGGAGTGGAACAATTCCCTTCGTCCAGGCACCATTTTCACACCAGAAAATTGCCTTCAGACGGCAATGTTTTGAAAATAGTTAAATAGTAATTTCCGTATGGGAACCGTCAGTATAACAAAGATTTAAATATAAAGATTCAAAACTGATCTTAGAGGAAATTCAGGTGCAGAGAGGTCAGAAGGCGAAGATGACCACATGGTTTCCTGTGCTGAAAAACTCAATATCCAGGTCTGGAGTATGAGCGTCACTTTTCAAACTTATGAAATTCGATCGCTCCCTCCATTCTTTTAACTACCCTTCCTCTGACCTCATCCGCGGGATATCTCTTCTTCAGCTCATCGAGCTTCGCTCTGAAAATACCTTCTAGATCAAGGTTCAGCTGATCCGCCATGGCGAGACAACCGAACAGAACATCGGCCAGTTCACTCTTAACATGATACAGCAGGTCGCCATTCTTCTTCAGTTCATCTTCGATTTCTGATGCATCTTTCCAGAGAAAAAGTTGCAGCATTTCCGATGCTTCAGCAATTATGCTGAGCACCAGTTCCTTGGTGTTCTGAAACTTTCGCCAGTCCCTGCTATCAACAAAATCTCTTACTTCTTTCTGCAGCAATCTAAGATCCGACATTATGAAACACCATCACACCTTCGACTATGGAAAATCATCCAGAGTCTGACCATTGATCTCGTAAGCCAGGATCTCACCCTTCTTCCGGAGGAAGTAGCCATTTTGCGGGTCAATAAACTTGAGAAACATCTTCGTGAAGGAGAACATTTCAATCTGGGATACTTCCTCAATAATGTAGCGCCTGGAGAAGATCTTTTCGGTTGGATAAACGAAGTAGAGGAGAGATCTGGAGCTAACTGGAATGAGTGAGACCTCCTTAGAATCATTTTTAAACTCCAGAAAAATGGCATAAATAGAGGATCTTCTTTTTCTGTACGGGTCATTTTTTCTGAAACGTACCTTCAGAACCTGAAATTCAAGATCTGATTCTATTCCCAGGGGTATGTATTCTATTCCGGCCCTTATTTTCCTGCCAGATATTATTTCGGAGAACCGTGTCCTCCTCTTGGCCTCTTCGTGATCCATATTTTCGAAGATGGTACACGCCTCCCTCACCCCAATTGTAAATTTCTGACTCATCCGGCGTACATTCATTCATAAGTAAAAAATCTTCTTTGACTGGCAGAGCTATACATCAAAGTGCCCATGCATGCTATTTATTTGCTCATAATCCCATACAGGAAGGATTGAGGATCATGCGTTCCGGAATCACAATATGTATTTTTGAAATTTTTGAGCAGCCAATGGCTTCTCGAATCTGTTAAAAGTTCATACATCACAATGATATTTATTGTAACAAAGCTTCAGACTCTGTGCGTATAAAAGTGGCGCTCTTGGCCTATGATAGAACAAGTCTGCAGGTTGTTAATACATTACCATCTAGTTCCGGAACCGATCTTAACCTGATAGGCATCCTCTGATCTCATATTCTGGTTATGCGTGAGATCGGATTATTGCCTTTGTTCGACAATTGCCGAAGCGTTAGGAATAAAAGTTAATACGAATTTTATAATAGCTGTCTATGATAGGTATTGGTGGTTACTCCACACCTGATTTCAGCCTTCTTAACAGAGAGGCGATCATCAAAAAAATATCAAACAGTGAAGTCCTTTTTGAGAGCCTCGAAACAAATCGTGAGCTTCTTGAACGCCTGTTGAGGGACATAACTGAAGTTGCAAGCCTTTGCTCCCCGGATAACATTGAGATAATAGAAAGTGGGGATACAGGCAAGTATACCAGTAAAATGCTTGAGCTTGGCATCCTTTGGAAACTCAATGAGGAGCATTACAAGAACAGCTACCTATACAGAAGCGATCCTCGTGACGTCGCAAGGACGGAAAAGAGCACCTTTACATGCACCACCGGTAGCGCCGAGGATGCGGGTCCAACGAATAACTGGATGCATACCGATACCGCTGTTAGGACCCTTATCCCGCTCTTCAAGAATTCTATGAAGGGGAAAACTATGTATGTGATCCCCTACTGGCTTGGTCCTCTGAATTCACCATACGGGCAGGCGGGGATCGAAATTACCGACAGCCTATATGTGGTTGTAAATCTCCAGATTATCACCAAAGCTGGACTGCCAGCTTTAAAAGAGATCCTCCGTACGGAAAGATATGTTCTCGGTATTCATTCCGCAAAGGATCTCGATCCGGAAAAAAGATACATATGCCACTTCCCGGAAGAAAATAATGGTGATGGCCTTATTATGAGTGTTAACACGGATTACGGGGGAAACGCTCTGCTAAGCAAGAAATGCCATGCTCTCAGGATAGCTGGCGCCAGAGCCCTTAGAGAAGGATGGATGGCTGAACATATGATGCTCATAGGTATCAAGGAGCCATCTGGCCGCATCACATTCATATCCGGTGCATTTCCAAGCTCTAGTGGAAAGACTAATCTATCCATGCTCGAACCGCCTGAATATTTCAAGAAAAGGGGCTGGAAAACTGAACTCGTATCTGATGACATAATCTGGCTCAACGAGAATGGTGGCGTTTTGCATGGAATAAACCCGGAAAGTGGTTTCTTTGGGGTGGTGCCCAATACCAACTACAAAACCAATCCCAATGCCATGGAGACTTTGAAGAAAAATACGATTTTCACAAATGTCGCCCTCGCACCGAATGGTGATCCTTTCTGGGAGGGGCTTGGAGATTATCCAGAAGGATTGATAGACTGGACTGGAAAACCCTACTCCGGAGAGGGAAAGGCTGCACATCCCAACTCAAGATTCACATCATCGCTGAGAAATTATCCCCATTTATCTGAGAAATTCGACAACCCCTATGGCGCCCCGCTTGCAGTGGTCCTTTATGGTGGTCGCCGCAAGGACCTCATTCCTCTGATATACATGAGCTACAGCTGGGAGCATGGAGTTCTCATAGGTGCCATGGAGAGGGTTGAAACCACTGCTGCGGTTGTTGGCAAAGTGGGTGTGATCAGGAATGATCCTATGGCGAACAGACCCTTTGTGCCGTATAATATGGCAGACTACTTTGACCACCACCTGAAAATGGGAAAAAAGGTGCCAAACATGCCTGATGTGTTCAACGTGAACTGGTTCCGGGTGGATGAGAATGGCAATTTCCTGTGGCCAGGTTATGGTTACAACCTCTTCGCTCTAAAATGGGCCATCGAGATGCACTACGGTGAAACTGATGATTTCGTCGAAACGCCTATAGGAAAGCTACCAACGCCTGAAGCTTTCAGAGAAAGTGGGGTTGATGAAAAAACACTGAGAAGGTTGCTTCACGTTGACAGGGATGGGTTCCTCAGAGAGCTCGAAGAGGTAAAGACGTTCTTCGATGGTTTTGGAGATCGATTTCCAAAAGAGCTGTGGAATGAATATTACAACCTGAAGGAGCGTCTTGAGAACTGGAAAAGGTGATGAGGCCCCACCTTAGTGATTCACCCATTTTTTTGCATTTTGCTACTAACCCACCACTGATCTGATTTTCCCCGGGAATGGTACTGAACTGAGAGCAATCTGGGGGAAACTGTTCTCAGGTTCTCTAAATCCAGCAGAATTTGGAGAGATTTTAGCACCATTCATTCTGATTGATATACGGGTTTTTGCATTTTTAAGATTCACCATAGGTAAAATTATATAGCCTTGTGATCCATGTTTATTAAAAGCGAGGATAAAGTGAAGGTGTGGAATGTCTGTTTAAACGGCAGATTTGTCGGAAAAATGGTTTCTTCCCTATATTGTTTGATTATTAATTTGTATTCAATATGAATGTTATAATACATATTAATATATTTTATTGAATAGAACTAAAAATATTTAATTAGCAACACAAAATTGCCTCCTGTGATAAAATCGTCTAAAAAAATAATAGAAGAGGAAAAG
>Ga0256829_1000732_pt1 | contig 30437 bp, 28 predicted proteins | sample 131447metaG_FD_185979 | JGI IMG/M metagenome (GOLD analysis project Ga0256829, IMG submission 185979) | Hydrothermal vent microbial communities from Lau Basin, Pacific Ocean - 131-447 | ecosystem: Environmental > Aquatic > Marine > Hydrothermal vents | place: Pacific Ocean: Lau Basin | collected... | reverse complement strand
TTTCAAAAAAGTTAAAATAATAAGAATTATGGAGATGAAACTATGAGTAGAAAAAAAGGTAAAACATATACAGTCGAGCAAAAAACAAAAATAGTCTTAGAGATACTAAAAAGAGGAGATGACAACAAGTCAATTATTACTCCACCAAGTAACTAACTCAACTTTTGAGAGAGCAAGAAGTGGTGAGATATAAGTAAAAAAATATAAAGGACTAGCTAAAGCTAATTCAAGTATTTTTTTACTTATAGATTGCCTCTTATTGCTCTCCCCAAAGGGTGTAGTGATTTTGCGCATATACTTCGTTAGATTTGTTCAACTTAGCTCTTGCTAAGCCTTCACAAATCTGCCTCGTCTATGAGCAAAATCACTACATCAAAAATTGAGTTAGTTACTTGGTGGAGTAATAATAGATTTCATTCAAATATAAACTATCAAAAACCAATGAATGTGTATCTTGAATATCTAAAAAATGTAGCATAAGGTAACAGGTTAGTATGAAATTAAATCTTTTGGAGAGTTGTCTTGATTTTTAGGGGCATTATAGTTTCTTATGGTGAAAATTCTTGGCTTGCCACTTTAGCCTTTTATATTTTATCTGAGAGCCTAGATTTTTAAACTTTTCTAAGTCTTCCATGTGGATACTTATATTTGAGTGTTCTATATCGTCACCCATCTCAACATCTATGCTGCCAGCCTTACTCATGGCAATTTTTTGTGAAGGGAATACACTTCTATGACCGGAAACAAGGAAGGCAACAACAGCAGAAATAGCTGCATAATGCGCTATCTCTATACCAAAAAGCTCCACCGCCATTATAACTGACGCTATTGGAGCATTTGTGGTTCCTGCTAAGACACTTACAAAACCGAGTGCCGCAAAAAGAGCCACCTCATTGTGTATGAGATGTCCAAAGACAACGCCACTTGTGGCACCTACATAAAATATTGGGGTGACAATCCCTCCACTTCCTCCACTTCCGAGCGAGATAGATGTAAAAATAGTTTTAAGTATAAAGTCATACCAGTTGATATCGGCGGATAAAAAGCCTTCAGGGTCGAGTGCATTTTCTATGATACCGAGCCCAAGACCTAGATATCTATCACCAACTATCAAGGTTGCAATGACCATGATGAGACCTGCGGTAAATGCTTTTATGTAGGGATTGTATTTTATTTTTGCGACTACCTTCTCTATGTCGGTTAAAACTGTTATAAAAAAATCTGAAACAACACCAAAAAATATGCCTGCTACTAAAACTTCAGCTATAAGGGTCAAATCCAAATCAACAGCTTTATAGAAGTGAATGTCAAAATATGTGTAGTCTGTTCCTAGAAACTGAGCAGTGGTAAATGCTGCAAAACCAGCTATAAAAGATGGTAGTAGAACATCGTACATGATTACGCCAATTGTTAACACCTCTATACCGAAAATCGCCCCAGCTATCGGCGTTCCAAAAACAGATGCAAAACCAGCACTGATACCGCAGATAACAAGCTTTTTTCTGTCTGCATCACTAAATCGCAGTATCGAAGCTATAACTGAAGATGCTCCTGCACCTATCTGAGCTCCAGGACCCTCTTTACCAACTGAGCCACCAGCAAATATCGTAAAAACTGTTGCTAACAGCTTTATAGGCATGACAGCTACTTTTATCTTGCCTTCTCTTTTGTGAACAGCCTCTATAACCTTTTCAGTTCCATGCCCCATAGCATTTGGAGCAAATGTTTTTATTACCCATATGGTCAAAGGAAGAGCGAGTGGAAGTATGAAATAGTATGGAATCGGCAGTACACTTCTATTATTGACAGAGAATTCCAGTATCCACAAAAAACCAGACATCAAGGCACCAATAATAATACCTATGAATGATGATAGAAATAACCATTTGGCCACACTAAAAAAGATAACAGTCTGTTCAGTAACATGTTTTTTCACAAAATTTTCTTAATAAGGGATTTTATAATCAAAATGATACTCTTTTAAATCTTATAAATTGTTTTAGGTTCGGTCACAATTTTTTATGCAAATTCTTATATAAAAATCGTGAAGTAAAAGTGTATCATATCCAGTCACTTTTTTTGGCTTCACTATCGATATCTCTTCCTATTTTTTGGTGCAAATCCCAATAGTATGAGACAAAAGATTTGATTTTTGTCTCATTTGGCATATAGTCACCATCTTCTTTGTGGGCAAAGAGGCTTAAAAATTCACTCGCATCTCTTTTTTCTAAATAGTGAAGAGCCAATTTCTCATAATTTTTAAAGTACCAATTTTTTAGTTTTTCATAATTTTCTTCACTATCGTTAATAGTCAATTTTTCATCAAAATCCAACACATCACAGTCAAATAGAGCTTTTAAGTGTATCAAACCTTCGCAGTAGTAAGGCTCTACTTCACCAGTTTTTCTCCATGCTATCAGACCAACCGCTCTTTTGATGAGTTCACTAAAAACATACTCTTTTATTTGTTGGTTTTCATTCATAAAAAATGCAACTAACCCGCCTGTTGTTGCTTTAAACTCCTCTATGTTTTTAAATACACCGCTTTTGTTCATGCGTATTTCACTATCGCTATCGAGCCAGAGAATGTGTCCAAACTCATGCCCTATCGTGCTTATTTCATAAACTTTATGCCAAAGATTCTCTTTTTTAAATATAAGTTCTCTCTCTTTTCTCAAAAACTCTTCGCCAAAGATGATTTTGTCTATCTTTAGAAATGGTTTTGCCCTCTGGATGTCGAGTATGTTGTCTGCAAAAGCAAAAATCTTTTTGCCTAGCTCCTTGCTTACCTCTTCATCGTTTGGCACAACTTGCGCAGAAAAAAGTCCATTAAATTCGCTAGCATAGTAAAATGCTGGTCTTCCTATGTAGAGTTGTATATTGTCCAAGTTCTTTTTGACTCTTTTAAAGATTGCTTCTTTGTTCTTGCCGATTTTATCAAATATGCTTCTGTGCATCTGATTTATATCTTTTAGCGTCTCATTTGCACCTAGATTTTTAGGATTTGAAATTCTTACATCCCACTCAAGTGCGACAGCTTTTCTATAATGATCCTCATAATACTCTAGTGGATGTCCAACTTGCAATGGTGAAGTAATCTTCATCCAAGCTCTGTCGACATCTTTCCATCTTTTTAGGAGTTTAAATCTATCTAGCTCCGAAAAAGCAATACTTAGGGCTCTAAAATACTCTATATAACTCTCTTTTTGATTTGTCTCACTATCTTGTAAAGTTTGTAGTCTCTTGATCAGTTTTTCTAGCAGCAAACAGACTTTTTTCACATCATCTTTGAAAAATTGTGCATAAGTCAAAACTATATATTTGCCATCTCTTTTGTCTAAAACAGAGTAGGCTCTATCTGCTATATTTCTATCTTCATCCATATCAAGCAGCCCATTTTCTTCTAAGTAGTTTATTGTATCTTCACCAAATTGTTCATTGAGGCTTGGGTTTATGTTGTTGATTATATGCTCGTTCCATTTGTATTGCCAGTCGCTCATGGCAACTCCTATCTCATGAACACCAGATAACAGCACTCTGTAAAACTCATTTAGCAGTTTCTCTTCATCTATAACTTTTAGGATTTCCTCCTCTTTTTTAAGGTGAAAATTTTTCGTCCAAAGATAGCCTAATGCTCTTTTCTTTTCGATATCTTGCCTGCTTGCACCATTTTTTGAAACCACCTGAACAAACTGTTCATCTCTCAAATTTATCAATCTGCTTAAAACAGCGAGCCTGTTCTCTTTATTGTGTTTTAGTTCGCATTCATCTAAAAACTCATCTATATATACTTGTAGTTTTTCGTTTCTATAATCTTTCTCCTCTACTAATTTATAGTAGTTTCCTAAGTTTTTTTGATTTTCACTAATCAATTTATACAATCTGCCTAAATCTTTTTTAAATTTTTCATCCACTATAGTTTTTCTCCCATGTCTCTTTTCTTGCATAATTATATCAAGTAGAGTATAATATCATACCTAGCCTGTAAAGTTAGACTTATGTACAAAAGAGGTAAAGCATGAAAAACAGAGATACCAAGATAAATAGTTATTTAAATAGAGGAGTGGTGGAAGCAAATCTAAAATTTGCGAAAGAGCAAAAAAGTATATTTTCTATCATCAAATTTGGATATGAAGTTGACTTAGATGATGCTTATACCTTTAAGGACTTGGTAGCTTTTATACATAAATTTACAGATTTTAGTCCGATACTTCAGGAAGACAGCGACTCATTTGTCCTGTTTTTAAAAGATACTAAGATACACCAAGCCAAAGCTATGATAAACAAGATGAACCATAAAATTTATAATCTTTTTGACTTTGAGATTAAAAATATAGGTATTACCGTTAATAATATAGGTGATACTTACAAAAAAATCATGGATAGAGTTGATAAATATTTTGTCATGTCAAAACTTTCTAGCAGAAAAAAGGTGTTTTATGGCACAGTAGATTTTGACTATTATGATACTATGCAACCCTTGAAAGTGCTAAAAAATATATTTAGCAAAAATAGTGAGATATCCTTGAATAACATATATAAAGGCATACCAATTACTGAAAAAGCGAGAGTAAATGGCTTTAGTGACGGAATTATGCAAGTAGGTATAAAAGCTGATAAAATTCCATTTTACCAAAATGAAAAGTTTACCTTTGTGCAACATGATGGAGTGCCAGATATCATTAAAGCCGACATTTTAAAGATTGATAAAAGTGAGTTTATAATAGTATTGGGCAATTTACAATTTCTCCAATCTTCGCCGATAGAGAGAAGCAGTGCTAGGATTGAGCCGACAAAAAAGATTCATACACTTTTGGTACTTGAACACAAAAAACTTGTAGAGGGTTCAATCACGAGCATATCAGAGGGCTCAATCTCTTTTGAAATCCCTACTAGTCAGACAGAAAATATGGCAAGAAGAGATTTGTTTCACAAAGAGTTAACTATAAAATTTCAACTAGCAAATGAAAAAAAAATACTCTCCACTTTGGCGTTAAAAGCTTATATATTTAGTATTGTAAATAACCAAGTAATAGTAAATATATCTCCAAATGCAACACAAAAATCAAAGATAAGAGACTATATATCTTCTCAGCAAAATGAACTACTCTCCGCTTTAAAGTTAGAGTTAAAGAGATAAAAGATAGCTCTTAAGCTACTTTTTTGATTTGCTTGATATAATTCGACTACTTTTTATTGTTAACAGTTCACAAAATGTCTTAGGGGTGCTGAAATTTCGGCTGAGATAATACCCTCAACATTCGGCAGGAGTTACTCGCTCTTGTCGTTTTACCTGATCCCGATAATGCGGGCGTAGGAAAGGAGATAACTACATGAGTAAAACACTAGAGAATCTAAAAGAGATCAACAAAACATACATACAAAATCTACCAAATTCAAAAAAGATTTTTGAACAAGGCAGTCGTGCCGATATACGAGTGCCTTTGCGAGAGATAACTCTTAGTCCAACAGTTAAAAGCGATGGCTCGCTTGAGCAAAATCCTCCGCTTTTTGTTTATGATACAACAGGCCCATATACGGACCCATTTGCAGATATAGACTTGCATAAAGGGCTAAAAACTCTAAGAGCAAATTGGATAGAAGAGAGAAATGACACCGAGGAGTTAGATAATTTTAGCTCCAAATACTCTCATGAAAGATATGCCAAAGATGAGTTAAATATAGTTCGTTTTCCAAATATCCCAAAACCAAGACGAGCAGCTAGCGGCAAAAATATCACCCAAATGCACTATGCAAAAAAAGGAATCATAACACCAGAGATGGAGTTTATAGCGATAAGAGAAAATTGCAAGATAGAGGAGATGAGAAAAAGTGGACTCCTCTGTGAGCAACATCCTGGCATGAGCTTTGGAGCGAAAATGCCAAGTTTTTATACTCCAGAATTTGTAAGAGATGAGATAGCATCGGGCAGAGCTGTAATCCCTGCAAATGTAAATCATCCAGAGATTGAGCCCATGATAATAGGTCGAAACTTTATGGTCAAAGTCAATGCAAACATAGGAAACTCTGCAACTTCATCATCTATTGAAGAGGAAGTTGAAAAGATGATTTGGGCTACAAGATGGGGTGCAGATACTGTTATGGATCTCTCTACTGGCAAAAATATCCATGAAACAAGAGAGTGGATCATCAGAAATTCCGCTGTTCCTATAGGCACAGTACCAATCTATCAGGCATTAGAGAAAGTAGATGGAGTAGCAGAGGATTTGACTTGGGAGATATATAGGGATACTTTGATAGAGCAGGCCGAGCAGGGGGTTGATTATTTTACTATTCACGCGGGTGTCAGGCTACACTACATCCCACTTGCATCAAAAAGACTCACAGGAATTGTCTCAAGAGGAGGCTCTATCATGGCAAAGTGGTGTCTGCATCACCATAAAGAGAGCTTTTTGTATGAGCATTTTGAAGATATTTGTCAAATTATGAAGGCTTATGATGTGGCATTTTCACTAGGTGATGGTTTGAGACCAGGCTCTTTATATGATGCAAATGATGAAGCGCAGTTTGCTGAACTCGAAACTCTGGGTGAATTAACTAAGATAGCTTGGAAACACGATGTCCAAGTGATGATAGAGGGTCCAGGACATGTGCCACTTCACATGATAAAAGAGAACATGACCAAAGAGCTAGAAGATTGCCATGAAGCCCCTTTTTATACGCTAGGACCATTGACTACTGATATCGCCCCTGGATATGACCACATAACTTCAGCTTTGGGAGCTGCAAATATAGGCTGGTATGGAACTGCTATGCTTTGCTATGTGACACCCAAAGAGCATTTGGGATTGCCAGATAAAGATGATGTTAAAGAGGGGATTATCACCTATAAGATTGCAGCCCATGCGGCTGATCTTGCCAAGGGGTTTGCAGGTGCTCAGATACGGGATAATGCTATGAGTAAAGCTAGATTTGAGTTTAGATGGTTTGACCAGTTTAACATAGGCTTTGACCCAGACAGGGCTTTGGAGTTCCATGATGAAGAGTTGCCCGCAGAGGGTGCCAAGATAGCTCAGTTTTGCTCAATGTGTGGACCAAAATTTTGCTCTATGAAGATTAGCCATGATATCCGTAAAACTAAATAGTAAGGAGAAGTGGATAAAAAAAGGCTCATCTGTGTCTGATTTGTTAAAATTTATCGACTTAAAAAAAGATGGCATAGTTGTGGAGATAAACTTAAACATAATCAAAAAAGATAGATATGAAGATACTATACTTAAAAGTGGTGATAGTGTAGAGATTATAACCTTCATGGGAGGTGGATAGATGGATGTGCTTAAACTTGGAGACAGAGAGTTTTCAAGCAGACTCTTGAGTGGTACAGGAAAGTTTAGAGACAAAAATGAGATAAAAGAGGTACTAGATAAAAGTGGCTCGCAGATAATCACGGTTGCGCTTAGGAGAGTAAATCTTGAAAACCCAACTGATAATATCCTAAACTATATACCAAAACATATAACTCTATTGCCAAATACTTCAGGTGCAAGAGATGCAAATGAAGCTGTTAGAATCGCAAGAATCGCCAAAGAGTCAGGGTGTGGAAATTTTGTCAAAATCGAGGTGATTTGTGATGCAAAATACCTCATGCCAGACAATGAAGAGACACTAAAGGCTACAAAAATTTTAGCAAAAGAGGGTTTTGTGGTTTTGCCATATATCATGCCAGATATCATCATTTGTAAAAAACTCGAAGACGCAGGAGCAAGTGCTGTGATGCCTCTTGGTTCTCCGATTGGCTCAAATGCTGGACTTCAAACTAAGAGCATTCTTGAGATGGTTATAGAAAACAGCAATCTGCCTGTCATCGTTGATGCGGGTATCGGACGCCCCTCACATGCGTGCGATGCCATGGAGATGGGGGCCGATGGAGTTCTTATAAATACCGCAATAGCTACCGCTTCAAATCCAGCCAAGATGGCAGAGGCCTTCTCTTTGGCTATAAAAGCAGGAAGAGCAGCGCATTTGCTAAAATTGCAAGAGGAGAGTCGGTATGCAAATGCCTCCTCCCCACTTACGGGATTTTTGAATTTATGAGTTTTCTCGATGTTTTGCAGGAGTATGAGGGTTTTGATTTTGAAAATTACTTAGAGAGAGTAAGTGATAAGATGGTAGCAAAGGCTATCCATAAAAAAAAGTTAAACAGGTTTGATTTCTTAAATCTACTCTCCCCAAAAGCAAAAAACCATTTAGAAGAGATGGCAAGAAGAGCTCACGAGATAACAGTAGCAAACTTTGGGTACACTATAAATCTATATCTTCCGATATATGTCTCAAACTACTGCAGTAGCGACTGTTCATACTGTGGTTTTAGCAAAAAAAATAGAATCCAAAGGAAAAAACTATCTCTTAGCGAAGTTGAAATCGAAGCAAAAGAGATAGCAAAGAGCGGCATAAAAAATATACTCTTTCTAACAGGTGAATCAAAGAAAATCACTCCCATTTCATACCTTATAGATGTTACAAAAATCCTCAAAAAATACTTTAGTTTTGTCTCTATCGAGGTTTATCCTATGAGCGAAGAGGAGTATGCCAAGTTGCATTTGGCTGGAGTTGATGGATTAACAGTCTATCAAGAAGTTTATGACAGAGATATATATAAAAAAGTGCACACAAGCGGAGAGAAAACTAACTATGAGTATAGACTGCAAACTCCACAAAGAGGCGCAAAAGCTGGTATGAGATCTATAAATATCGGCTCTCTTTTTGGTTTAGGGGAGATAGCAAGTGAAGCTTTTTTTAGTGGGCTCCATGCTTCGTATTTGAGTGATAAATATCTTGAGTGTGAATTTGGTCTCTCGATTCCAAGGATTAATGATGCAGAGGGTCATTTTAAGCCAAATAAAATAGTTGATGATGTAACATTTGTGCAGATTATGTGCGCATATAGACTCTTCTTGCCAAGAGTTGAGATAAATATCTCCACTAGAGAAGAGGCTAGCTTTAGAGAGAATCTTTTGGGCATTTGTGCCACCAAATTTTCAGCAGGCTCCAAGACGGAAGTTGGGGGATATACTAAGGCCAAGACAGAGCCTCAATTTGAGATTTCGGACGAAAGAAGCACTCAAGAGGTGATACAGAGGATACAAGAGTTAGGCTATGAGCCTGTATATAAGAATTGGGAGAGCATATGATAAAAACTTACAGGATACTAGATGCAAATGTCAACCGAGCAGCCGAGGGGATTCGTGTAGTTGAAGATATTTGCAGGTTTCATTATGAAGATGAATTGCTCACTAAGAAATTGCGAAACATCAGACACGAGATAAGAAAAAACCTCAAAGATATAGATTATCAACTATTAAAACACAGAGATGCAAATCATGATATCGGTAAAAAAATCACAAACCAAAGCAAGATAGACAAAAAAGAGAATCTATCCCAAATCATCACAGCAAATTTCAAAAGAGCCTTAGAAGCTGTGAGGGTGATAGAGGAGATAGGCAAAACGACGGCTGACATGTATGAGATCGGCAAGGGGTATGAGGCTATCCGCTATGAACTCTACTATTTGGAGAAAGATGTTTTGGTAAAAAGTAGTAAAAAAATAGTTCCAGATGGAATTTATGGCATAACTTTTGAGAGATTTTCAAATGGAAGAAGCAACATAGAAGTTGTAAGTGAGATGATAAAAGGTGGCATAAAAATCATCCAATACAGAGAAAAAGACAAAAGCTTCAAAGAGATGCTCAAAGAGGCTAAAGTTTTAAGAGAGATGACAAAAGAGGCTGGGGTGGAATTTATCATCAATGACCATGTAGAGTTGGCGTTGATGGTCGAAGCAGACGGTGTTCACATAGGACAAGATGACTGGCCACTTTTGGAGGTGCGAAAGCTCATAGGGGATGATAAAATCATAGGACTTTCAACGCATAGTAAAAAACAGGCAAGAGAAGCCGTGAAGCTTGGGGCTGACTATATAGGGGTGGGACCTATATTTGACACAAAAACGAAGGATTATGAAACTGTTGGAGTAGAGTATCTTCAGTTTGTAGCCCAAAATATCTCTATACCTTTTGTGGCAATCGGAGGCATAAAAGAGCACAATATCGACCAAGTTATAAAAGCTGGAGCAAAAAGTGTGGCACTTGTGACAGAAATCACACAAGCTGAGGATATAGCAAGAAAGGTTAAAGAGTTAAATTTGAAATTTTGAGAATTATTGCTGTATAATGCAGACATGAAAAGATATGAACTGGTGCAAATCGCACAATATTTAAGAAAATTTAAAAAGATAAGCGCTGTCTCTAGAGTAGGAGATAGCATTATAAAGATGGTGTTTGATAGAAGTGAGTTTCTGTTTTTTGATTTAAGAAGAGGTGATTCTCATATCTTCATGAAAGACGGATTGAAAAGAGCCAAGATTTACAAAGCTCCTTTTGATGTTATTTTGTCTAAAAAATTTGCCAATTCTGTGATTAAGAATATCGAAGTTTTGAAAGATGATAGAGTTTTAAAATTTGATGTTACCTCAAACTCGAAGTACAAATCAGATGAAGTTTCTCTGCAACTCGAATTTACAGGTAAAAATACAAATGCTATCATTTTAGATGCAAACAGTGTCGTCTTGGAGGCATTGAGGCATATCGACTCCTCTTGTTCATATAGAGAAGTAAAAAGAGGCGTTGTCTTAAAGGCTCTAAAAACAGAAGATAGATTTGTCTACAAAGAGCACAAAGAGATAGAAGATATAGAGAAATTTTTGCAAAATGAGTATGAAAAAAGGGCAAAAAATGCTACTGCAACTCTAAAAAAACAGAAAATTTTAAACATAGATAAAAAACTCAAAAAACTCAAAAAACTTTTGGATGGTTTGCAAGATGAAGAGAGCTTGCTAAAAAAGAGTGATACTTATAGCTTATGGGGAACTCTCGTGTTTAGCAATCTTGACTTGGTCAAGGGCTATGAAAAAGAGGTTGAGCTTAAAGATTTTGATGGAAATTTGGTAAAAATCACCTTTACCAAAGAGGCAAGAAGTGCTTCTGAAGCAGGCAATATTCTCTTTGAGGCAGCTAAAAAACTAAAAAGAAAAGCAAACTCTTTGTACATAGAGAGAGAAAATCTAAGCGAAAAGATAGAGTTTTTTCAAAAGCTTAAGAATGCTATAAATCAAGCCAGTGATGAGGTGGAGATAAATATACTCTACCCCAAACAAAAACACTCCAAAAAAGCAAAAGGCAAGATGGTTTCGTATGAAAGTTTTTATATGGAGGGCTTCAAGGTGATGCTTGGAAAGAGTGAAAAAGGTAACATTGAGCTGCTAAAAGAGGCAAAAAAGAGAGATATTTGGTTGCATTTAAAAGATATACCATCATCTCATGTTATAATAAGAACAGACAAGCAAAATATCCCCCAAAGTGTGCTTGAGTTTGCAGCGAAGCTCTGCGCTGAGTTTAGCACATCTCAAAAAGGCTCATATTTGGTCGATTATACTGCTAGAAGAAATGTCAAAGTACAAGAGGGAGCACATGTAAACTATGTGGATTATAAGACGATAAATATAACTGTATAGAGAAGGAGGATATTGTGGCAATAGGTCCTGTAGGGGCAGTTGCTTATGCAAATCAGGCAACACCTGCCCAAACAAAGATACAATCAAATTTTCAAAACAGGCTTGATATGCAAAATAGTGTAGCTACTGCTATACAAGATGCGGATAAACAAAATATAGAAGATGTAAGACCTGCCGAAGAGACCTATAAAATAGACCCTGAACACGAACACGAAAAAGAGAAAAAAGAGCAAGAACAAAAAGAGCAAGAAGAGACTTTAAAAGAGAAAAAAAAACTCAAAAGTGATACAAAAAAAGAGGAAGTTTTCTCACTCCCGCACCTAGATATAAAAGTATAAGCATAAACTCACGCTAATTTAGATAAAATTACATAAGATTATAAAAACTTTTAGGAAAAATTTTGAATATAAAAGAGATATATAACTCTAACAAAGATAGAGTTTTGACAGGTTTTACTCTGCTGTTTATCGTGGCATTCATAGCACTTGTTGACAATCTGTTTGTCACTTGGTTGTTTTTTGGAGCAGTCTATCTTGTAGCTTTTTATGAAGCCATGAGGCTTTTTGATATAGAAGACAATAGGTACTTTATCTATGCCATAGCACTTTGGTTAGCGGCTTTCATATACCCTAATCCTGATGATTTGACATATATCGTTTTGATAGCCATAGTCTCCATTATGGCTCATAAAAAAGAGGTTAATTTTAAACTTTTAGCACCATTTTTCTACCCTTCTGCTTCTATGCTTTTTTTGCTAGCACTCTATAAAGATTTTGGTATGAGCTCTCTTGTTTGGCTGGTTGTTGTTGTTGCATTGACTGATGTGGGTGCTTATGTTGTTGGAAAAAGTATCGGCAAAACACCATTTTCAAAGACTTCACCAAATAAAACATGGGAGGGGACGATAGGCGGTATCGTTATAGCTACTATTTTTGGCTCGCTTGTAGGACTTGGCAGTGTCAATATCACAACCTCAATACTCATATCTCTTCTCGTCTCACTTTCTGCTGTTTGGGGAGATCTGTTTGAGAGTTATCTAAAAAGAGAGGCAGGCATCAAAGACAGCGGGACAATCTTCCCCGGACACGGCGGTATGCTTGACCGCTGTGATGGTTACATGTTTGCAGGTATCATCATGATAGTTTTGCTTAGAGGCTTGCTCTAGGTGGTCGTCTTAGGTTCAACTGGCTCGATAGGAGTAAACACACTAAAAGTTGCAACTAGATTTGATTTAGAGGTTGAGACTTTAGTGGCGGGAAGAAATGTAAAATTACTAAACAAACAGATAAAAGAGTTTGCCCCTAAATTTGTCTGCGTTGCCCAAAAAGAGTTAGCAGATAGAGTAAACCATGATAGAGTATTTTATGGAGATGAGGGGATTTTAGAAGCGATAGAGCAGAGTAAGAGTGATTTGGTGGTCAATGCTCTTGTAGGTTTTTCTGGTTTAGCACCCTCAGTTCTTACGCAAAAGCTAGGTAAGAGATTGGCTCTAGCGAACAAAGAGTCCTTGGTGGTTGCTGGCAATTTGCTTGATGCTTCAAAAATTATACCCATAGATAGTGAACATTTTGGTCTTTGGTATCTATTGCAGGATAGAGTGGTAGAGAGCATGACTATAACAGCAAGTGGGGGAGCTTTTAGAGAGACTCCCCTAGAAAAACTCTCCGCCATGAGTTCACTCGAAGCACTGAAACATCCAAATTGGAAAATGGGCAGAAAAATCACCATAGATAGTGCAACCATGACAAATAAAATATTTGAACTACTAGAAGCTAGGTGGCTTTATGGTTGTGAAAAACTAGATGCTCTTATCGAAACAAAATCAATCATTCACGCTTTTATAAACTTTATAGATGGAAGCACAACTGCACACATAGCAAATGCAGATATGAAACTTCCTATATCATTTGCCTTGATGGGAAGTGTGCAAGAGGAGATATTGCCACATGTTAATTTACTGAAAGTTGGAAGCTTGAAATTCAAGAAGATAGAAGAGCAGAGATACCCCATATGGGAGATAAAAGATGATATTTTGAAAAACCCGTCTTTGGGAGTTGTGCTAAATGCAGCAAACGAAGTGAGTGTAGCAAGATTTTTAGATAATAAGATAAATATAGTAGAGTTAGCAGAGATAAACAAGAGGGCGTATCGCCATTTTGGCGATGTTTGCCCAAAAAATTTAGATGATATTTTTGAAATAGACAAAGAAGTAAGAAAATACCTAAAAGGAAACTCATGAGTAAGACAGACTATAACTTTCGCTTGAGAGATAGCGTTGTTGGTTTGCAGTTTTTGTTTGTGGCATTTGGTGCCCTAGTTTTAGTTCCGATACTGACGGGACTTGATCCAAATGTTGCTCTTTTTACAGCAGGACTTGGAACTTTGCTTTTTCAAGTGATAAACAGAAAAGCAGTCCCTCCTATATTTTTGGCATCCTCTTTTGCCTTTATCGCACCTATCATATATGGTGTGAAGACATGGGGAATAGCAGGAACAATGTCAGGACTTGTAGCTGCTGGACTTTTGTATGTGATTCTGAGTTTTGCCATAAGACTTAAAGGCTCAGACTTTATACACAAGCTCTTGCCAGCAGTTGTTGTAGGGCCAGTTATCATGACTATTGGTCTGATTCTCTCTCCTGTGGCAGTTCACATGGCTATGGGGAAAACAGGGGATGGTGCCATAGTTTTAGTACCATTTGATAAGGCAATCGTGATATCTATGATTTCACTTGCAACCACTCTTTTGGTTTCGCTTCTTGGAAAGGGAGTTTTTAGACTATTGCCTATCCTCTCAGGCATCGCTGTTGGATATATCGTCTCTTTGATGTATGGAGTAGTCAGCTTTGATTCTGTTGCAAAAGCATCTTGGTTTGCCCTGCCTCATTTTGTAGCACCAGAGCTTAACTGGCAAGCTGTTATCTATATAGTTCCTATCGCTATTGCTCCTGCGGTCGAACATATCGGTGATATATTGGCGATAAGTCGTGTTACAAAAAGAGATTATCTGAAAGAGCCAGGACTTAAAAACACCCTCTTAGGAGATGGACTTGCTACTAGTTTGGCATCTTGTTTTGGTGGACCACCGAACACAACTTACTCTGAGGTTACTGGAGCCGTGACTATCACAAAAGCTTATAACCCAGCCATCATGACTTGGGCAGCGATTTTCGCTATAATACTTGCATTTGTTGGAAAATTGGGCGGATTGCTTGCTAGCATACCCGTTCCTGTGATGGGTGGCATCATGCTTCTTCTTTTTGGTATAATTACATCGATTGGTATGGGAACTTTGATAAAAGAGAAAGCTGATTTGGAAGATCCAAGAAATATGATTATCGTCTCTATGATTTTGGTTTTTGCGATTGGGGGCATGACTTTTGACTTTGGTGGAGTTGCTTTTAGCGGTATTGGGCTAGGAGCAGTTGTTGGTATATTTTTAAACTTGGTGTTACCAAAAACAAGGCATTTAGACGGATATTAGGAAAAACATGAAAAATAGTAGCAGAGAACTGATTAGAATTTTTATTTCATTATCTATTGCTGGATTTATTGCTTTGGCATTTGTATTGACTACGGTCTTTACAAATGCTTTTTATGATAACTTGGACAATACTATGCATAATTTTGAGGTCAAAGATATCAAATATTCAAAACTTGAGGCACAAAACAGAATAAACAAAATATTTGATTTTATCAAGATATATCAAGAGACACTTAAAAACATTGAGATGAAAAGGGTTAAAGATAATGTAAATTTTGCTATTGATATTATAAAAGATATATACGAGCAAAATAGAGGAAAACCCAAAAAAGTCATATATCAAAAGATACACGATAGGTTGGCTAATATCCGATTTTTTAGTGATAAAAGCGGGTATTTTTTCATATATGATTTACAGGGCACTTGCATACTTCTTCCAACAACTCCTAGCTTAGAAGGTACCAATCAAATAAATTTTTTAGATGGAAAAAAAGAGCATACTATACAAAGAGCTATAAAAATAGTAAAAAACCAAGGAGAGGGTTTTGCAACATGGTCATGGCATAAAATCGGCAAAAAGAGGATGCAGACAAAGATAGGGTTTGTTAAACTGTTTGAGCCTTTGAATATTTTTGTTGGTACTGCAAGATATCAAGAAGATATAGATAATATCATAAAACAAGAGATTAAATCGTATTTGAAAGGACTAGATAGGGACGAGTATGGTTATATATTTGCCTACGATTTCTCTGGCAATAGCATGCTTGAAGATTATAGGTATAAAAATATCAATAGATGGAATGATACAACAGGTGGGTACCATTTGGTAAGATATGCTATAAAAGGAGCACAGGTCAACCCTGATGGATTTTTCTTAAAGTATAGTTTAAAAAATAAAAGTAATAAATTTTCATATGTAAAACTGATACCAGATTTTAACTGGATAATAGGTGTAAATGTAAAAGACTCAAAACTTATATATAAACAGGAGAAAAAGAGCCTAAAAGAGAGTATAGATATTGCATTAAATAGTGCGATACATAGAATTGGTATCATCATCGCAGTTTTTATATTTATATTTTTTATCATATATCTAAATATGCAAAAACTTTTTGCAAAGCTAGAAGAGAAGGTTTATAAAAGGACTTCAGAGTTGATAGAGCAAAAAAATATATTTAAAAAACTTTTCTACAATTCATCTAGCGGATTGGCACTATCTAAAAATGAAAAGATATATGACTGTAATCAGGCATTTTTAGATATTTTTGAAGCAAATGAAAAGGAGGATATCCTTAAGCTTGAAGATAGAGATTATTTCCCTGATAAGCAAGATGATGGTCAAAACTCAATGGATATATTAAATTTTCATTTGGATGTTTTACGAAAAGAGGATAAGTGTGATTTTGAGATAAAAGCAAAAACTCTCAAAGGTCGTGAAATTTGGGTAAATATATCTGGTACCAAAATTGCTTTAGAGGGTATGGTTACACTGTATTTTATCGTCAGAGATATAACGGCTAGAAAAAGAGTAGAAACAGAGCTTGAATCCCAGCAGAAAAAACTTATGTTTCAAGCACAGCATGACTCTTTAACCTCTTTGCCAAACCGTATATTTTTTATGGATAGGCTTCGACAAGGAATTAAAAGGCTACAAAGAAGTAAAAAATCTCTAGCAGTTGTATTCTTAGATATAGACAATTTTAAAAATATAAATGATGCGTTTGGGCATGATATCGGTGACTTGTTGCTGATTGAAGTTGCTAGTATCTTAAGGCAGTTGCTTAGAAATACAGATACCGTTGCAAGGTTTGGTGGAGATGAGTTTGTTATACTATTAGATGATTTAAACTCTATAGATGATAGCTCAAGCATAATTCAAAAGATAATAGAGAGTTTTCAAGAGCCATTTTTTATCAAAAACAATCCATTTGATATCACTATGAGTATTGGAATTTCAGTATATCCAAATGATGCCAAAGATGAAATGAGTCTTTTAAAGTATGCAGATATGGCGATGTATAGAGCTAAAAATAGTGGAAAAAATCGATATGTCTATTACGATATGAGTATGAATACGGATATATTGGAACATATAAAACTTGAACAAGAGATAAAAACAGCGATACAAAGAGATGAGTTTGTACTGCATTTTCAGCCTCAGTTCGCAGTTGATAGTGGAGATATTGTAGGGTTTGAGGCATTGGTCAGATGGCAACATCCGCAGAAAGGTTTATTGTACCCAGACTATTTTATACAAACTGCAGAAAATAGCAACCTCATAATCCCTCTAGGTGAGCTGATATCTAAAAAAGCGATGCAACAGATAACCCTATGGCATAAGATGTGTTTAAATCCAGGTATCGTCTCTATCAACTTTACATCAAGACAGATTGAAAGCTCAAACTTTTTTGATAGATTGCAAATTCTGCTTAATGAGACAGGCTGTAAGCCACAGTGGATAGAGGCGGAGTTGATAGAGAGATATTTGATGGAGGATACTAAAAAAACAATTGATATGCTCGGATGTTTTTATGGCATGGGCATAAGTGTAGCGATTGATGATTTTGGAACAGGATACTCATCTCTTAGCTATCTAAAGTATCTGCAAATTTCAAAGCTGAAGATAGATAAGATTTTTGTGGATGATTTGGTAACAGACAAAAAAGATAGAGCAATTGCTAAGAGTATTATAGACCTTTCTCGTGGACTCGGTGTTGAAGTTTTAGCAGAAGGAGTTGAGACTCAAGAACAGTATGAGATACTAAAAAATCTTGGATGCGAAAGCATACAAGGGTACTACTTTAGCAAACCGTTAACTAGTGATGACGCAGAAAAGTTGTTAAATAGTACAACACAATAAAAATATAGGTAAGAAGTATGACAACAGGTATGAATAGAAGATTTTTCTTGGGATTGATGGCAAGTGGTGCTGTATCTCTTATGGCGAACAATAGGTTTGAGAAAGTTCATAAAAAGGATGATTCTCTTTGGATTACGGACAAGCAAGTTCATGTTTTTTTGTCAGTTGCTAAAAAGATAGAGCTAGTCAAAAGAACTGTGGGACAAGGGAATTTTAATATTATATCTTTTGATGATATGCTAAAAATCGCCTCAAGATACTCTCGTATCGGCAAGTTTACTCCTCAAGAGGTGGCTTTCATGGAGGAGATATTTTATCAAAATCCAAATATCCATGGTTTTTATGGCAAAAGAACAGTACCCTCAATCACCACTAAGATAAATAGAAAAGATGTCTCAAAGATACCTCATACAGGACACTATCTCTTTCATGGTCACTCTAAAAAATCTTACATTAGAGTTATAGGTGATGTTGGCAAATCTCTTATACTCACTTCTGGAGTCAGAGGAGTACCAAAGCAGATGAATTTATACTTCAATAAAATCAAAAGAACAGGAGGCAATATATCCTTAGCTTCAAGATCTCTAGCACCTCCTGCATACTCTTATCACTCTGTTGGTGATTTTGATGTGGGAAAAATCGGTTGGGGATATAAGAATTTCACAGTCTCTTTTATAACAACAAAAGAGTTTTGGAGGCTTAGACAACTGTCGTATATATCTATGAGATATACAGTAAACAATAAAGAAGGAGTTAGGTTTGAGCCTTGGCATGTTAAGATTATTTAGTATTTTTATTTTTGGAGTTACCTTATTGTTTGGAAGGCACCTGGATTTTACGCTTATAAAAAAAGGAGACCCAAACAGTACAAATGTGTTGCTTGTAGTTGGCGGGATTCAAGGAGATGAACCAGGTGGTTTTATGGCGGCCTCACTTTTGTCAACTCACTACAAGATAGAAAAAGGGGCAGTCTGGATAGTTCCAAACTTCAATTTTTACTCTATTATCAAGAGAAATCGTGGACCCTTTGGAGATTTGAATAGAAAATTTGCAAAATTAAAGACAAATGATCCTGACTTTGATTTGATAACAAGAATGAAGAGTATCATAAAGAACAAAAATATAAAAATGGTAGTAAACCTTCATGATGGTAGTGGTTTTTATAGAACAAAGTACATCGACAAACTCCATCAACCTCTAAAATGGGGACAATCCTCCATAATAGACCAAGACAATATAAAGGGCGTAAAGTATGGAAATCTAAAGAAGATTTCTGATGAAATTGTCGCACATGTAAATAAAAACTTGATAAAAAAAGAGCATGAGTTCCGCACAAAAAATACAAAAACACACATAAAAAGAACTTTTGAAGAGAAAGAGATGAGTAAAACGCTCACTTTTTATGCTATCAATCATGGAAAAGCAGCTTTTGGAAATGAGTCTAGTAAGTCGTTGCCTGTGCACGAAAGAGTCTATTATAAACTTTTGTCTTTGGAGAAGTTTATGGATATCATGGGCATAAAATACAAAAGAAAGTTTCCGCTTAAGCCGTTAGTTGTCAAAGATATAATCGATAATGATATATTTATCTCGTTTAATGACAAAAAGATTTTTATTCCGCTCTCTGGAATACGAAAAAAAATCAACTATTTTCCACTTGAAAAGGGTGCAAAATTCACCTTTAAACCAAGTAGCCCTGTGATGACAGTCCTACAAAAAAATGGAAAATATACAGTCTACTATGGCAATAGAAAACTAACAACATTAGTGCCTGAGTACTTAAAATACGATGAAACAGACAATAGTATCAAAGTCAATATAGATGGCAAGATAAGAGATGTAAGATTTGGTACGCTTGTCAGTGTCAAAAACTATTTTAATGTTCGACCAGATAGCAGATATAGAGTAAATGTCATAGGGTATGTGAACAAAAAACATAAAAATGAAGTCGGATTGAATATCAGAAAAAAACAGATAATCAGAAGATACTCTATAGATAAATATGGAAAAAGATATAGAGTCGAAGTCTACGATGCAAAGTTTAAGAAGAAATTTTTAGGTATGTTTTTAATTGAATTTAATCCAAAAAAGAAGAAAGCATACAGCATAGTTGCCCTGAACAATTTTTTAAAGAGTAAATAGTCAGTGATTTTAAGTATAGAGAGCAGTTGCGATGATAGCTCTATTGCTATTACAAGATTGAGCGATAAAAAACTACTTTTTCATAGAAAAATTTCGCAAGAAGAGGAACACTCTGTGTATGGAGGAGTTGTTCCTGAGCTCGCTGCTAGGCTTCATGCGGTTGCTTTACCAAAGATTTTAGAGGAGACGAAGCATTTTTTTAAGGAGCTAAAGGCGGTAGCTGTTACGAATGAACCAGGGCTTGCTGTCTCTTTGGTTGAAGGTGTTGTTATGGCAAAAGCTCTTTGTGTTTCACTCTCTTTGCCCCTGCTCCCTATCAATCACCTAAAAGGTCACATCTACTCACTTTTTTTAGAACAGCCAACAAAATTTCCAATGGATATCTTATTGGTTTCAGGTGGTCACACAGAGGTGTTACATGTCAAAGATTATGACAAGATAGAGATCTTAGCGACAACACTTGATGATAGCTTTGGTGAAAGTTTCGATAAAGTAGCCAAGATGTTAGGGCTTGGATATCCAGGAGGCCCTATAGTTGAAAGATATGCTAAAGATGGAGATTCTTCAAGATTTAAGTTCACAATCCCTTTACACAACTCCCCAAAATTGGCATTTAGCTACTCAGGACTTAAAAATCAGGTGAGGCTTGAGATAGAAAAGCAGCAAAATTTGGACGAAAAAACCAAATCAGACATATGTGCCTCTTTTCAAAAAACAGCTGTCGAGCACCTCATGCAAAAATTAAAAAAAGCATATAAAAACACAAGTATAAAAAACTTTGGAGTAGTTGGAGGTGCTAGCGCAAACCTCTATCTAAGAGAGAAGCTAGAGAAGTTTTGCTTAGAAAAACATACATCCTTACATATGGCACCACTAAAATATTGCTCAGACAACGCAGCGATGATAGGAAGATGTGGAGTTGATGCGTATAAATTAGGAAAATTTATAAATATAGGCAAAATAGAAATCTATCCAAAATCAAAAGAGTTTATAAAAGTTTAAAGTTTAACCCTGACCCCTTTTTGTAAGGTTTGTTTCGTTTTTACACATTTTTATAAAAACATTTTAATATTTGCTTGAATGCTATGATTTTGCTATGACAACCGTATATAATATTTGAATAAATAATTACTTGGTTGAGTAATAAAAGCCAAAGGAGACTTTATGAGTGAAATATTTTACCCAAACAGAAACTTCAGTAAGCAAGCTCGCATAAAAAATATGTGTGAATACAAAGAGATTTGCGCTGAAGTAGATGATGATTATGAAGGCTATTGGGACAAAATGGCAAAAGAGAAGATAGATTGGTATAAGCCATATGATAAAGTCCTAGACGAAAGTGACGCCCCTTTTTATAAATGGTTTACGGGTGGAAAGTTAAATGTAACACATCAGTGTATAGGAAGACACTTAAACACTAGAAAAAATAAAGCAGCAATCATCTGGGAGGGAGAAGATGGCAGTAGGCGAATCATCACATACCTACTTCTGTTTTATAGAGTCAACAGATTTGCAAACCTACTTAGAAACAAATTCGGAGTAAAAAAAGGTGATAGAGTAGTCATATATATGCCTATGATTCCTGAAGCTGCTTTTGCCATGTTGGCTTGTGCTAAACTAGGAGCTATCCACTCTGTTGTGTTTGGTGGTTTTAGTGCTGAAGCATTAAGCGATAGAATCAAAGATGCCCAAGCTAAAGTAGTGATAACAGCTGACGGAGCATTTAGGAGAGGAAATCCGTATCTACTCAAACCAATAGTAGATGATGCTCTGAAAAAAGGTTGTGAATCAGTTGAGAATGTGCTAGTAGTACAGAGAAACTTTGAAGAGATAGATATAGTCAAAGGAAGAGACCATATATATAATGATTTAATCAAAGATGAATCAGAATTTTGTGAAGCAGAAGAGATGGATAGTGAAGACCCACTCTTTCTGCTATATACTTCAGGGAGTACAGGCAAGCCAAAAGGGGTTCAACACAGTGGTGCAGGATATATACTATGGGCACAATACACAATGGAGCATGTATTTGATGTAAAAGAGAATGATACATTCTGGTGTACAGCCGATGTTGGCTGGATTACAGGCCATACATATATAGTTTACGGACCACTTGCTATGGGTGCCACAACTATCATGTACGAAGGAGTCCCTCTATATCCAAATGCAGGAAGATGGTGGAAGATGATAGAGGAACTTAGGATCAATCAATTCTACACAGCCCCTACCGCCATAAGATTACTACATAAAGTAGGAGCAGATGAACCTGCCAAATATGATTTAAGTAGTCTCAAAGTTCTAGGAACTGTAGGTGAACCGATAAATCCAGATGCATGGATGTGGTACTACAACACCATAGGAGGAGGCAAATGTCCTATAGTTGATACTTGGTGGCAAACTGAGACAGGAGGGCATATAGTAAGTCCACTACCAGGTGCCACACCTATTAAACCAGGGGCTGCAACTTTCCCACTACCAGGAATTAAAGCTGAGATTATTGATGAAGATGGTAACCCAACTCCAAAAGGAGAAAAAGGACTCCTTTGTATCACTAAACCATGGCCATCTATGATAAGGACTATCTGGGGAGATCCTGAGAGATTTAAGAAATCATACTTTGGTGATTGCAAAAAAGATGGTAAGCCTGTATATTTCTCTGGTGATGCAGCGATATATGATAAAGATGGATATATCTTTATAACAGGAAGAACTGATGATGTCATCAATGTTTCAGGTCATAGATTAGGTACTGCCGAGATAGAAGGCGTCATAGGGCATGAAGATAATGTTGCTGAAGTTGCTGTTGTTGGAAGACCCGATGATATTAAAGGGGAAGGTGTGTTTGCTTATGTTGTGACTAAAAAAGAGATAGGCAAGGATGCTCTATTGAAAAATATCAATGTGCTCATAACAAAAGATATAGGACCTATCGCAAAAACAGATGATATACTACTAGTGCCAGGATTGCCAAAAACAAGAAGTGGCAAAATCATGAGAAGACTTTTAAGATCTATCGCAAAGGGTGAAGAGATTACTCAGGATATATCTACTTTAGAGGATCCTAGCATTATCATTAAAATAGAAAAATTGTTCAAAGGGGAGTAGTATGAAAAATCATAAAGTAGTCGATATAAAAATCACTTATGAACCAGAAAATATGGAAAATACAGAAGAGTTTGAAAAAAATATAAATACATTCTTAGATAGCATTAAAGGTACAAAGGGTGTAAAAGTAAGCGCTAAAAAACATGATGTTGAAGTGGATATTATATTGGACGAGTATGGTATAGAGTAAAAAGTATTAGGGCACTAATCTCAGTGTCCTAATACTTTTATTTCCAATTCTAGCTCTATTTTAAATTTTTCAAAGACTCTTTGCTTTGCCTCTTTTATCAAAGTTTTTGCTTGTTCAAATGTTCCGTTTCCTAGGTTTATCAGAAAATTTGCATGTGTTGTACTGAATGCTAAATCACCAACTCTGTAGCCTTTTAATCCTACAACATCTAAGAGTCTTCCTGCAAAATCTCCATTTGGGTTTTTAAAACAGCTACCTGCACTTGGAAATTTTGGTTGATTGTCTCTTAATTTTTTAAACATTTCTAAAAGTGTATAGTTGAAGCCCTGAGAAGTTTCAAATTTTGCTTCAAAAATTGTTCCATCAATATTTGTATATCTGTAACTATACTCTATATCCTCTTTTTTTATCCAGCCTGATTGTGTTTTTATAGCTACTAGATGATTGAAAATTTCCCACTCTTTGAGCCCAGCGTTCATACATACTATACCACCCATGGTTCCTGGTAATTTTTGCATCAATTCAAAATTTGCCAAATCGTGTCTCTTTGCATATGATAGAATTTTACCACTTGGCGTTGCCCCTCCAATATGTAAAAAATCGCCATCTATTTTTATAAAATTAAACTTTTTACCAAGTATGGCAAGTTTTGGAGGATTTGGAGAGACGAGTATATTGTTTGCTCCACCAACAAGCGTATAGTCACTACAGTCTTGAATCTTCTTTATAATTTTAACATCAACAGTGCCACCAATTTTTATGCTCGAATAGGTGGAGAAATCTATAGTTTTCAAAATATAAATGTGGGTACCATGGTGATAATTTTTGTGGTGAACTCTATCATCATATTCATCATCCATGGCATTGTTAATATAGCAACAACTATGACAAGTATGACCTTCGGTACAAAACTAAGAGTCATCTCATTGATTTGTGTTGTTGCCTGAAAGATGCTGATAGCAAGCCCAGCAAATAGTCCAGCCAAAAGCATAGGCATGGATAGATATAGCGCTATCTTAAAAGCTTCTACACCCAATCCTACAAGTTTTGCTTCCATTTTATTGTCTCCTCTGCCCATAAATGGTTGTTAAGTTTTTTGCCCATTTAAAGAAAAATTTATGGGCAGATTCCTCTCGACTAAAGCTTTTGCTTTGCAAAGAGTACCTACATTTTATCTCTTTACCTTTGGCGGAGTAAGAATCTTTAGCTATTTCTTAATTTCTCATATTGTGTAGGGATTAGAAAATCTCTCACCATTAGTTTTGTGTCATAAAAACCATTATCATATCCTAATTCAAAAAGTTTGTCTATTGCGTTGTATTGTAGATTGTCCATAGTTATAGATTTATCATTTGCATATAGTTCTAGATATTTGGTAAGAGTTTCACTATCAACCCTTATAAGGTTTCTCTCAAGCAACATTTTTGATAGTGATTCTTGGTGGGTGTGAGCCACTTTTACTGCTTTGGTCAGTGCCTCTTCGTACTCTATGGCTTGGTTTAGTGGTATGGAGCGACGAATCCCCATGCCACCAAGTGGTAGTGGCAAATCCTCTTTGCATAACTCTCTCCATATATCCCAAAGTTCTCTTTCAACTTCAAGTCTGTCGCTAAAATCAAGTATGCTCTCGTGTATCAAAACTCCAGCATCTACCTCACCACTCAATACAGAGTCTTCTATCTCAAGAAAGTTTTTGTATACGATTCTTGCATCAGGATATGCGATTTTGAAAAGCAGTGCATTTGTAGTGTGCTCTCCACTAAGGGCAACTCTAAAATTTCTTTTTAGTTTTTTATCTTTTAGTTTTACGATTTTTGGACCATATCCTTCGCCAAAACTAACCGCAGTTCTAAGAAGTGCATATTCGTCTCTTATCTTCGGGTATAGTCCGAAACTGATGGCAGTTATGTCATATATATTTTGCAGGGCTTTTTGGTTTAGTGTTTCGATGTCAAGTGCGATATTGTTAAAATTGACATTTTTTAAACCAACCCATCCAAATTTTACAGCATAGTACATAAAGATATCATCAGCATCAGGCGAGTGGGCGACAGTAATATTTCTCACAAAAATCCTTCTTAACTATTTTGGTTAATTTTAACACTTTTTTGTTAAAACTTTTATTTTTTTAATCACAAAAGCACAATTTCAAGCACAAAGTGATAAAATATAGTAACTAAAAAACAAGGAAATACATGGAAATCGATGCAAATAAAAAGAAAGCGATAGATTTAGCTATAAAGCAGATAGATAAAGCTTTTGGAAAAGGGGCGCTCATAAGGCTTGGCGACAAAGTTGTAGAGCCGATTGAATCTATAAGTACGGGCTCGCTAGGGCTGGATTTGGCTTTGGGCATCGGTGGCGTTCCAAGAGGCAGAGTTATAGAGGTGTATGGGCCAGAGAGTTCAGGAAAGACTACTTTAGCTCTTCAAATTATCGCTCAAGCTCAAAAAGAGGGGAGCGTTTGTGCTTTTATAGATGCAGAACATGCACTTGATGTTAAGTATGCTGGAAATCTAGGTGTAGATGTTGATAATCTTTTTGTATCTCAGCCAGATTTTGGTGAACAAGCACTTGATATCCTGGAAACTCTAACAAGAAGCGGTGCGGTTGATGTGATTGTTGTGGATTCTGTTGCTGCACTGACACCAAAAACTGAGATAGAGGGTGATATGGGTGATACCCATGTTGGTCTTCAAGCAAGGCTTATGAGTCAAGCATTGCGAAAACTTACTGGTGTTGTAAGCAAGATGGGTACGACCGTTATCTTTATCAACCAAATTCGTATGAAGATTGGGACTATGGGATATGGAAGTCCTGAGACAACAACAGGCGGAAATGCCCTTAAATTTTATGCTTCAGTTAGACTTGATATCAGAAGAATTGCTACTTTAAAACAGAGCGATGAACAGATAGGAAACAGAGTCAAGGTAAAAGTTGTTAAAAACAAAGTGGCACCTCCATTTCGTTTGGCTGAGTTTGACATTATGTTTGGTGAAGGCATAAGTAAAGAGGGTGAAATAGTTGATTATGGTGTTAAGCTCGATATCATAGATAAAAGCGGTGCGTGGTTTAGCTATGGTGAGACTAGATTGGGGCAGGGAAGAGAGAATGTTAAAGCTCTTTTGAAAGAGGACAAAGAACTAGCCCTTGAGCTTGAGAATAAGATAAAAGAAGAGATGGGCATGATGCCTATAAGTGAAATGGATGGAGAATAGTAATGATTTATATAGATGATGTTTTTGCCGATGAAGTGCTTGATAGCAGGGGTAACCCAACTGTAAAGGCAACAGTTGTTTTGAGTGATGGTACAGTCGCAAGCGCTGTTGTACCAAGTGGAGCAAGTACTGGCTCAAAAGAGGCGTTAGAGTTAAGAGATGGTGGCGAGAGATATATGGGCAAAGGTGTTTTGAAAGCCGTAGAGAATGTAAATATCGAGATAGCAGATGAGCTAATTGGACTAGAGCCATTTAATCAAGCTGAAATCGACAATGCTATGAAAGTGCTTGATGGCACAGACTCTTACAATAGACTAGGAGCAAATGCGGTTTTGGGAGTATCTATGGCAGTAGCAAGAGCTAGTGCTGACTCTTTAGGGCTTCCTTTGTACAGATACCTAGGTGGCTCAAATGCGCTAACTCTTTCAACTCCTATGTTTAATATATTAAACGGTGGAAGTCATGCTGACAATAATGTGGATTTTCAGGAGTACATGATAATTCCTATCGGATTTGATGATTTTGCTAGTGCATTAAGAGCGGCTTCAGAGACATATCACCATCTTAAGAAGATACTCTCAAGCAAAGGGCTAGGTACTGCTCTTGGAGATGAGGGTGGTTTTGCTCCAAATCTAAAAAACAATGAAGAGCCACTTGAGTTGATAGTCCAAGCGATAAAAAATGCAGGATATGAGCCAGGAAAACAGATATCAATCGTCATAGATGCAGCTAGTAGCGAATTTTTAACAGAAGATGGATATAGACTAGGTTCAGAAAATAGAACTTTAAGCAGTAGCGAATTAGTCGATTATTATGATGAGTTATGTGAAAAATATCCTATTGTCTCTATAGAAGATGGATTAGGAGAAGACGACTGGGATGGCTGGAAAATTATGACCGATAAACTAGGTGGCAAGATTCAGCTAGTCGGAGATGATATATTTGTAACAAATAAAAAGATACTCTCTGATGGTATCAAAAAAGGCATAGCAAATGCTGTTTTGATAAAACTAAATCAAATAGGAACAGTGAGCGAGACTATGCAAACCATAAGACTTGCACAGCGAAACAATTATGCTTGTGTAGTGAGTCACAGAAGTGGTGAAAGTGAAGATACATTTATAGCAGATTTTACAGTGGCACTTAACTGTCCTCAGATAAAAACAGGTTCAACCGCAAGAGGTGAGAGAATAGCAAAATACAATAGACTTCTAGCGATAGAGAAAGAGCTTAGGCTCGGTGAATATCTTGGAAAAGAGTTGTTTTAGGTCTGTATGAGTAAAATTTTAAACGAGTTTGAGCGAGATAGAGTAAAAAAGATAGAGAGTCGTTTTTATGTCAAAATCGCTCTTCTTGTTTTGGTTGTTGTTGTGTTTGGTATATATGTTGGAGATATTTTGTTTGGAAAAAGTTCACTTGAAGTGCTACTAGATCTTCAAGATAGAAGAGACAACTTGAAGCAAAATGTGAAGATTATTAAAGAAAAAAATGCCTTTTTACAAAAAGAGTATTTTGAACTAAAACAGTTGGAGCCTCAATGAGATTTTTAATCCTTTTTTTAGTGTTCACAGTCTCTCTTTTTGCAAGAGAAAACCCTTTTGTGCCGATGAGCAGTATCGCAAAATCAACACAGATAAATAAAAAAGATAAGTACTTTAAAGAGTTAAAATTTAAGCTTCCAAATAGTGCAAGAGTTCTGAAAAATATAGAGGTGACCTACCAAAATTTAAATGGCTCTATATCTAAAAAGATTATATCAATAGACAGAAAAATAGATTGGCATGATGAACTGTTTTTGACAAAAAATACAGCTTTGCATAAAGAAGAGCCTACTAAAACAGTTATAAAAAAAGATATGCCAGAGATGGGAAAAGTATATCGTTTTAAAAATTTTATAAAATTTGAAATACTAAAGAAAAGTATAAAAATTACAACAAAAGATGTAAAAATCAGAGATTTTTTAGTCAGTAGGCCTTATAAGGTGGTTCTTGATTTTAGAAGGGATGCGAACTTTCTAACAAAAACCCTCAAAGTTAATTTGCCACCTTTTATCTCCATAATCCTTGGAAATCATGAAAAATACTATCGAGTTGCCATAGAACTTGATGGACAGTATGCTTATCAACTGAAAAAATCTAAGGGAAATTTTATAATCACCCTTAGATAGGGTTAGTTCTTTGGCGTTCTATCATTGGGTCCAAGATAAAGTTGTCTAGGTCTCGCTATTTTCATGTCTTTTTGCTCTTTTAGCTCAATCCATTGGGCGATCCAGCCTGGAGTTCTTCCCATAACAAATATAACAGCAAACATCTCTTTAGGAATTTTTAGTGCATTTAGTATGAGTCCAGAGTAAAAATCTATATTTGGATATAGATGTCTTTTTATGAAGTATTCGTCACTAAGGGCTATCTTCTCTATCTTGTTTGCAATCTCTAAAAGATGAGAGTCGATATTGAGTTCATGGATTAGCCTATCCCTTAAATTTTTAAGTATAGTAGCTCTTGGGTCAAAGTTTTTATAGACTCTGTGTCCAAACCCCATTAGCCTAAATGAATCATTTTTGTCTTTTGCTTTTGCGATAAATTTATCTACATTATCCACGCTACCTATCATCTCAAGTTGTCGTATAACAGACTCATTGGCTCCGCCATGAGCTCTTCCCCAGAGTGCTCCAATACCACTTGAAACTGCAGCATATGGATGCGCTTGAGTCGAAGCTACAACCCTAACGGCTGTAGTAGAGGCATTTTGTTCATGGTCAGCATGCAAGGTAAATATTGTGTCAAGCGCTTCCACCTCTATGAGCTTTAAATTTACATGTCCATGAGGATAAGCGCGTATCATATACAAGAAGTTTTCAGTAAAACCCTTGTCTAAATCAGGATATATAACAGGAAGACCATTTGAGTATCTATATGAAAAAGCAGCGATTGTAGGAATCTTAGCAATGATTCTGTGTGCCATCTCTATCACCTCTTCTGGCGTATCCATATCTAATGAATCAGAATAAAAAGCTGATAGTGCCGCGACTGCAGATGAGAGTATTGCCATAGGGTGAGCGTTATCAGGGAAGGCATCAAAGAGCTTTTTCATGCTTTCATTTATGAAAGACCTTTTCTTTAGCTCAAGATCAAAACTAGCAAGTTGGTTTTTGTTTGGCAATTTATTGTGCAATAAAAGATATGTTGTATCCAGAAAAGTTTTTTTAGTCGCGAGATAACCTATATCATAGCCTCGATACATAAGTTTGCCAGCCTCACCATCTATATATGTAATTCTAGAACGACAACTAGCAGTTGAGGTGAAACCCCTATCAAAAGTAAACATTCCTGTATTTTTATAAAACGAAGAAATATCTACAACTTTAGGACCAATGGTTGGTTGCACTATAGGAAAATCAAACTTACTTCCTGTTCTATTGTCGATAACTGTTATAGAATTATTTACCATTTTTATCCTTTTTGAGAATTATTTTATACAGTATATAAAGATGTAGCTTAAGAAGAATTATAATTTTTTTATTATATGTAAAGTTTTAAGTATCCCACCTTTTGTATAAAGGTGGGATTAAATATCATGGAAGTATTTTTATAGTGCATCCATATTGGTTTACGAGTTCTGAGGCTGTGGTGCCTGTGCATTTATCATACAAGTCAATTACGCCATCAAAATCTGTATCAAGTGCACATCCTTGTTTATTAACTTGTGCTCCTCTTGGGGTTGACTTACATACATCCCTGAAGTTTGCTACACCATCTCCGTCTGTATCGCTAGCAACATTTGAGAAAGAGCATCCAGCAAAAAATAGAGTGATAACAAAGATACTAAATATAAAATGATATTTTTTATCCACGACCACCGCCTTCTCCGCCGCCGCCGCCTTCTCCGCCGCCGCCGCCTTCTCCGCCG
>Ga0256829_1000731_pt1 | contig 30455 bp, 28 predicted proteins | sample 131447metaG_FD_185979 | JGI IMG/M metagenome (GOLD analysis project Ga0256829, IMG submission 185979) | Hydrothermal vent microbial communities from Lau Basin, Pacific Ocean - 131-447 | ecosystem: Environmental > Aquatic > Marine > Hydrothermal vents | place: Pacific Ocean: Lau Basin | collected... | reverse complement strand
ATGATGGCGCTGTTGTCAGCCAAGATCCTGTGTTGAAGAATTTCGACGCGGATCACCTGAAGGCCTTCCTCGAACATACAGGCCTTGGCGACGGAGACGGCATCTTCTTCTCTGCTGGGAAGAAAGGCGATGCTTACAAGCTCGCGGGTGCGGCCCGGACCAAGGTTGGCGAAGAGCTCGACCTGATTGAGCAGGGTGTCTTCCGCTTCTGCTGGATCATCGACTTTCCGATGTATGAGTGGGACGAAGACAACAAGAAAGTCGACTTCAGCCACAACCCGTTCTCGATGCCACAAGGCGGCCTCGAGGCGCTGGAAGCGGCGACGAGCGATGAAGATCTGCTCGCGATCAACGCGTTCCAGTATGATATTGTCTGCAACGGCATCGAACTGTCGTCTGGCGCGATCCGGAACCACCGTCCGGAGATCATGCTGAAAGCGTTCGAGAAGGCAGGCTATGGCCCAGAAGTGGTCGAGGCTGAGTTTGGCGGCATGCTGAACGCGTTCCGTTATGGCGCGCCTCCGCATGGCGGGATCGCACCTGGTGTGGACCGCATGGTCATGCTGCTGGCTGATGCTGAGAATATTCGTGATGTGACGCTGTTCCCAATGAATCAGCAAGCACGCGATCTGATGATGCAAGCCCCAAGCCCGGTTCGTGACGAGCAATTGCGCGAGTTGCACATCCGCTTGGCCCCGCAAGTCAAAGAGAAGTAGGCGAATAGGGCGCTAGACGCCCCGTTCGCATCACCCTAAACGCTAGCCCGACGAGTAATGAGGCGAGCCCATGTTCGATATCCGCGCCATTCGCGAAAATCCTGACGCGTTCCGAGACGCCTTTGAGCGAAAGCAAAAAGGTCTCGGCGACGTGGTTTCTCATATGTTGGATCATGATGCTGCTGTTCGAAAAGCTGTGTCGGACAAGCAAGAAGCCGAATCTGCGCGAAACGCCAAATCGAAAGAGATCGGCAAAGCCAAGGCGAGCGGCGATGAAGCTCTGTTTGAGCAACTCCGCGCAGAAGTTGCCGAAGCCAAGGACGTCATCGAGGCGGCGGGTGAGCAGGAGGCTGCGGCCCGCGAAGAACTCGATAAACTCCTCCTCGGAACACCAAACATTCCGATGCCGGACGTGCCAGTTGGCGAAGACGAAGCCGGCAATGTCGAGCAACATAAATGGGGCGAGCCAAATGCGCGTCTCGATGGCCGCAACGATGTCCAGGATCATGCAGACCTCGGCGCTGCGCTCAAAAATAGCATCGGTCAGCCTCTGATGGATTTCGAAGCCGCCGCCGCGATGAGCGGCGCGCGTTTCGTGGCGCTGCGCGGGAAAATGGCGCGGTTGGAACGCGCACTCGCGGCTTTCATGCTGGATAAGCAAACCGGCGAGAACGGCTATGAGGAGGTCAGTCCACCGCTTCTGGTGCGCTCTGAAGCGCTCGAGGGAACAGGACAACTCCCCAAGTTTGGCGAAGACTCCTTCGAAACAACTGACGGCCTTTGGCTGATTGCGACATCTGAAATCTCGCTCACCAACCTCATACGAGAGCAAATTCTGGATACAGCTCAGCTGCCTATCCGGATGACGGGCCACACGCCATGCTTCCGCTCAGAAGCCGGCAGTGCCGGGCGCGATACGAAGGGCATGATCCGTCTGCACCAGTTCAACAAGGTAGAGATGGTCTCGATCGTTCGCGACGAGGAAGAGGGGCTCGAAGAGCTGGAGCGTATGACCAAATGCGCTGAAGGCATCCTCGAAGCACTCGATCTGCCATACCGCCGGATGCTGCTCTGCTCGGGCGATATGGGCTTTGGCGCCCGCAAGACTTACGACCTCGAAGTTTGGCTGCCGAGCCAGAACACGTACCGCGAGATCAGCTCCTGTTCTTATTGCGGTGATTTCCAAGCGCGCCGGATGAGCGCGCGCTGGCGCCCGGCCCCTAGCGAAGAAAACGCAAAGCCGAAACCCGAATTCGTCCATACCTTGAACGGATCTGGGCTTGCGGTCGGCCGTACGCTGGTCGCGGTGCTGGAGAACTATCAAAACGAAGATGGCTCCATCAAGGTGCCTGACGTGTTGCAGCCCTATATGGGCGGCCTTGAGGTGATATCTTGAGGACCCTTCTGACAAATGATGACGGCATCAATGCGCCGGGCCTGGACGTTCTTGAGCATATTGCTCGCGAACTGAGCGATGATATCTGGATTGTCGCGCCCGAACTTGAACAATCGGGGAAGGGGAGAGCGATCTCTCTGACTGAATTTGTGCGTGTTCGCGAAACCGGTCCTCAGCGCTACGCCGTCAACGGCACGCCCAGTGACTGCGTACTGCTTGCGCTCGACGAATTGATGCCTGAGCGCCCAGATCTGATCTTGTCGGGCGTGAATGCCGGTCAGAACATCGCTGAAGACACGACTTTCTCAGGCACGATCGCAGCGGCGCTTTTTGGTATGCAGCACGGCGTACCCAGCATCGCGCTGAGCCAATCCAAAGGCTTCCAGAACCCTCAGTCCTGTCCGTGGGAGACGCCAACCGCGTGGGGCGCAAAAGTGTTGCGGCCAATCATCGAAAAAGGCTGGCCGGATGATCTCATCATCAATGTGAACTTCCCAGACCGCGCGCCAGACAATGTCGAAGGGGTCCGGTTCACCAGCCAGGGTCTCCGGGATGAGCGAATTATCCGCACCGAAGCGCGCGAGGACCTGCGCGGAAACGCCTATTACTGGATCGGGTATCGCGGAAAATTGTCCAATCCGAACGAAGGAACGGATTTGCGCGCCATCTATGATGGTTACATTTCTGTATCCCCCTTACATGTGGATTTGACGCATGAGGCTTTTCTCGCTGAGATGCGAGAGACATGGCCGACCTGATTCCTGACCCTTTGCGCGCGGCGCGACTCGTTTTGTCCCTGCGCCGCCAGGGGATTACAGATGATGGCGTGCTGACTGCGCTGGAAACGGTCGATCGCAGCGCCTTTGTTTCGGATGATTTGAAAGCCATGGTGGGCGAGGATTGCATGCTCCCAATCCCATGTGGGCAGAGCATTCCAAGGCCGATTGTCACTGCCAAACTGCTGCGTGCTTTACAAATCCCGCCGGGCAAAGAAACACGCGTGCTCCTGATTGGATCAGGGAGCGGCTATACGGCAGCCCTGTTAAGCCAGACCTGCCGGCACGTGTATGGCATTGAGCGTTATGAGCGCTTGGTCGAACAATCACGAACGCGATTGAAAGAGCTTGGCGTCGAGAATGTCACCATACGTCATGGAAATGGGCTTGTCGGGCTGTCTCAGCACGGGCCGTATGATCGTATCCTGATCGCGGGGGCGATAAAGACCATACCGGCAGCTTTGATCGAACAATTGTCAAAGGATGGTCTGCTCGTGACCCCCATCGAGAGCAGCAAAGGGCCGCAAATATTGCGAACCGTCACCGCCTCGAAAGAGGTTATGGACGAACCGATGCCGGATCGCCTCGCGCTGCTCTCAGAGAGCACGGCGCTGACTTTGTAGCTTAGTCCGTATCAGGGCTCGCGCATTCGCCTTCAATGGCGATGCTGACACCATTTGCAGCCGCGTCACACGCATTCGGATAGGTTTGCCCATCACATCCGCAGACCGGGCGATATTCTTTGGTGCAAACTTCAGGCTTTGGTTGGCAGGTGCCAGCCCCGTCCATCACCTCAAGACACTGACCCGTTTCCTGCTTGCAATAGAAGTTTTCCGGACACTGAAGCGCAGCAATTCCGCCGCAGGTTTCCCCTGTTGCGTCAAAAACAGGTTCAGGGGTTTCGGGTTCGGAAATTTCAGCGACTGGCGGGTCAACAACCTCTTCGGTTGCTTCTTCAGGGCTCCCGCATGCCGCGAGGGCCAAAACACCAATTGAAAAGACTAGTCGACGCATACGGCGCTCCCCGTCAGTCCCACACATCCATTTCCTCTTTAAATAAGAAAAACCGGCGAGGCTATAGGCCGCCGCCGGTTTCCCGAGAAATTGATATGAATTGCCGCAGAACTAGGCTTTAGCAGCCGCTTCCTGAAGGCGTGCAAAGATGTTCTGGCCGTGGCCTGCACCTGAGTCGAAGTGTGTTTGCTCAGATGTGTCCGTGATCTCTGCCCATTTTGCTTCGACAGCTTCAGCAGTGAGGGCTTCGCCTTGGCCGACGAATGCGCCTCGGGTTTCGACGATTTGCGCCATTGAGAACGCGCCAGCACCCGCAGATAGAATGACGCCGGTTGGTGCGTCGTCCTTCACCAGGTTCATTACGCCGGGTGTGACATATTCTGGCTTGAGGTTGTCGAGCATTGGTTGCGGCATCAGGCCTTCAGTCATACGAGTCGCCGCAATCGGGCATACTGCGTTGACTTTAATGTTATTTTTCGCGCCTTCGATCTTCAGCGTGTTCATCATGCCGACGACACCGAGCTTGCCTGCGCCGTAATTGGCTTGACCGAAATTACCATAAAGGCCGGTCGAAGAGGTGGTTACAACGATACGGCCGTAATTCTGCTCTTTCATGATGTTCCAGGCTGCGTGTACGGGCTTGAAGGTGCCGCGCAGGTGAACATCGAGGACCAGGTTGATGTCGTCCGTCGTCATTTTAGAGAAAGACTTGTCACGCAGGATACCCGCATTGGCGATGATAATGTCGATGCGGCCGAACGCGTTCATCGTGTCATCGATCATTTTCTGAACGCCAGCATCGTCTGAAACAGAAGATCCGTTCGCAATGGCTTCGCCGCCCATCGCTTTAATCTCTGCGACAACTTCTTCAGCAGCTTCAGAGTTTCCGCCAGTCCCGTCCATAGATCCACCGAGATCATTGACGACGACTTTTGCGCCGCGGCGAGCGAGTTCAAGCGCATGCTGTTTGCCCAGGCCGCCGCCTGCACCAGTAACAATTGCGACGCGATCATCAAAACGAATAGACATTAGTGTGTCTCCTAAAACTTTTACTCATTGTGCGAGTGCGAAGGCCTTGCACCATCCGCTCACGTAAACGTCAAGCTGCGACGCTGCGTTACGTCTTGCCATGAAGGTAGGCGCGTGGTGCGTAATGCCCAGCACGCATTACAGGAGACCTCTATGCTAGCTTATGTGACTCTCGGTTCGAACGACATCAAGAAATCCCTCGAATTCTATGACCAAGTTCTGGCGGAAGTCGGTGCAAGCCGCTTCTTCGACAATGGGCGTTTGTACTTTTACGGCACCGCACCGGGCCAGCCCATGCTGGCAATCGGTGGACCGTATGACGAATCATCCGCGACTTGCGGGAATGGCGTGATGCCAGCGATCGCGGCGCCGGATAATGAAACGGTCGATCGGGTTTACGCGAAGGCCATGGAACTTGGCGCCCCCGATGAAGGCGCACCCGGAAAACGTATGCCAACCTTTTACGGGGCATACTTCCGCGACCCAGACGGTCATAAGATCTGCATTTGCAAGCTCGGCTAGGTGCTGTGGCTGACATGTGGACTAGCCCGCGCGGTATGTGCGGGCTAGGTCGTTAGCAGGGAAACACAACTGAGAGGATTGCCGATGGAATGGGGTTGGGACAATGCACGCGCGCTGTTGGGGATAGCCCTCATATTCGGCATCGCTTGGGGCTTATCTGAAAACAAAAAGGCCTTTCCTTGGAAACTGGTTCTTGGCGCGGTTGCGATTCAGTTTGCGTTTGCCTTGATCTTGTTTGGGATTCCGATCATTCGGGAAGCCCTGTTTGCTGCTAATATTGTCGTGGATAGCCTGATCGCTGCGACGGCTTACGGCACGCAGTTCGTATTCGGCCCAACATTCGGAACCCAAGCCGGATGGGAAGAGTTGACCGGGCAACCAGGCCCAATCTTCGCCGTTCATCTGCTGCCTCTAATCATCGTTGTCGCCGCTTTGTCCGCCATCTTGTGGCACTGGCATGTGCTGCGCTGGGTGACCAAGGGATTTGCCACCATCTTCCGCAAAGCAATGGGCCTAGGCGGGGCGACCTCGCTCGCTGTATCTGCCAACGTCTTCATGGGCATGACCGAAGCCCCAGTCTTGGTGAAACCCTACCTCAAAGGCATGACGCGGTCAGAGATTTTCATTCTCATGGTTGCTGGGTTTTCGACCGTCGCGGGCAGCGTGCTCGTGCTCTATGGCGTATTTTTGCAGGATGTTCTTCCAAATGCGCTAGGACAATTGCTGGCAGCTTCGCTGATCGCAGCGCCGGCAGCGGTGGCGCTCGCTCTCGTCATGGTGCCGGAGACAGTTGATTCGAAACTGCGCGCGCATGAGCCAGATTTTGAATACGAATCAACCATGGACGCGTTTGCGACAGGCGCGTCTGATGGGCTGAAAATCCTCGCCAACATTGTCACAATGCTGATCGCGGCCTTTGCGCTTCTGTATTTGGTCAATGCAGGCCTTGGCGCGCTTCCAGAAGTCGCCGGTGCCAAACTCTCGATTGAGCGTATCCTCGGATGGATCTTCGCACCGATCATGTACATGGTTGGGGTTCCGATGGCCGAGGCCGCCCAGTCTGGCTCTTTAATCGGGATCAAAACAGTTTTGACTGAATTCGTAGCCTTCCTGCAATTGGCAGGCGAAGGCGGGGAAGGACTGTCACAACGCTCTAGCATGATCACTGCGCATGCGATTTGCGGTTTTGCAAACTTCGGATCGATTGGCATTCTGATTGGCGGGCTATCGATCATCGAACCGGCACGGCGCACGACCTTCCTTGAGCTCGCCTGGCGCACTCTGCTCGCGGGCACACTCGCAACATGTGTCTCAGGTGCAGTTGTTGGCGCGCTGCCAGCTAACCTCTTCTTTGGGAGTTAACGCGATAAAATGATGAAGTCGCTCCTTTGCACGAGCGCTGTTATGGCGATGACAGCGGCTGCGCATGCACAATTTGCTTATGACGAAGCCCAGCAAGATGTTTCTGACCAAGTTTCAGCGTGTCTTGCCGAACGCGGCCTGGAGGCAGACGCAACATCGCCGTTCTGCCCCGAACGCGACAATCGCGTGCTGGCGACGATTACCACATTTGGAGATCGCAACCCGGAAGGCGCAGGCGCGATCTCGATCCTGGATGCCGACGCCATCGCCTCGATTGCGGCAGATCACCCGGCCGAGGTTCTGAACACGCTGCCAGGCGTGAACATTCATACCAATTCCGGGCAAGAGCATCTGATCGCTATTCGCTCTCCCGTTCTGACCGGCGGCGCCGGGCAGGGCAGCTTTCTCATCCTGGAGAATGGCGTTCCGACGCGATCGCCAGCGTTTGGCAACGTTAACAGCCTGTTGGAGCCACACCACGAGACCGCTGAGGCGATTGAAGTTGTGCGCGGTCCAGGATCCGCCAAATATGGCTCAAACGCCGTGCATGGCCTGATCAACGTCATTCTGACAGACCCGAGCGGTGAGCCGCTGCGGCAAGCCAATGCCTCTTATGGCAGCCTGGGGCGCTATAAGGGCGATCTGATTTACGATCAGGGTTATCTCGGACGCGCATCGCTCTCGGTCCAAAAGGATACTGGCTGGCGCGACAATACCGGTCTATTCCAATTGAAAGGCTCTGGCGTTGCTGAAACCGTCTACGCAGGCTGGAATGTCACCGCTTGGGCATCAGCGTCTTATCTCGAGCAAGAGACCGCAGACTTCATTCAAGGCCCGGATGCATTTAAAGATCGCGACATTGCGAGAGCCAATGATGATCCTCTGGCCTATCGAGATGCCTGGTCAGCGCGCGGTGCTTTAAAGCTGGAGCGGGAAGTCGCTAATGGGACACTTACGCTGACGCCGTTTGCACGCACGCAGCAAATGGATTTCAGGCAGCATTTCTTGCCGTATCGCGGGTTTGAAAAGAACGGGCATACGGGCATCGGCGTGATGAGCCGGTATGAGCGTGTTCTGTCGGATGTTTTGACCTGGCGTGTCGGCGCCGATGTTGATCTGGCCACAGGGTATTTGCGAGAAACTCAACCTGAGCCATTTGGGTTCTTTCCGGGCGATAGCCGGTTCCCGGTCGGCATTCACTACGACTACAATGTAGACACGCTCGTTGGCGCGCTGTGGGGTGAAGCAGACTGGGCACTCTCAGAGAAATTGACGGTTCTGCTGGGGCTGCGCGGAGAGGCGCATGGCTATGATTACACCACGGACGCACCGGTTGGCATTAATGGCCGCTTCAATGTGCCTGCTGATCGCACCGACAATTTCGATTTCATCACGCCGAAACTCGGGGTCGTCTACGAAGCTTCAGACACGATTAGCCTCTACGCCAATTATGCGAGGGGCAGCAGAGCCCCGCAGGCGAGTGACCTTTATCGCCTTCAGTCTCAGCAAGGCGTCGCCGAAGCCGAGGTTGAAACCCTCGATAGTTTTGAGATTGGCGCCCGCGGAAGCCTTGCTGGCGGAGATTTGGTCTTCGATATCGCTGCCTATACGGCAGAAAAAGACAATTTCTTCTTTCGTGATTCAGATGGTCTGAACGTCACCGACGGCTCCACGCGTCATGAAGGCATAGAGCTCGCAGCGCTTTGGCAAATCAGCGATCATTTTGTCTTTAACGGCAATGTCAGCTGGTCAGATCAGGTCTACACATTTGATCGCATTGTCGGAAATGGCTCTGAAGTCATCTTGGACGGCAATCAGATCGACACCGCCCCTGAATGGCTGGCAAACGCTTCGTTCACTTGGTTGCCGAACGATGAGTTCAGTCTGGAAGTTTCAACCAATTATGTTGGTGAATACTTTACCAATCCGGCCAATACGCAGGACTATGCGGGCCACCTGATCGGCAATCTGCGCGCCAATTATGCTGTGTCCGACGCGCTCGAAACCTTCCTGATTGTCCGAAACATCGCGGATAAGAAGTATGCCGACCGCGCTGATTTTGCCTTTGGCGATCAGCGCTTTTTCCCGGGTGAGCCGATCAACGTAACGGTCGGTCTCCGCAAAACCTTTAACTGATCGTCTTTCAAGGAGAGTGACGTGAAACTTTATCATGCCCCGAAAGCTGTAAATCCAGAACGCACCTATAACTTCCTGAAAGCTAAGGGAAAACTGGATGCAGTCGAACTGGTTGAGATCTCGATCATGAATGGCGAACACAAGCAGCCTGAATACCGCGAGATATCACCATTTTCACAAGTGCCCGTTCTAGTTCTGGATGATGGTACTGCGATCACGGAAAGCCGCGCCATTTGCAGCTTCTTCGAGCATATGTTTCCAGAACCGAACTTGATGGGGTCTGACGCCAAGGAAAAAGGACTCATCGAAATGTGGGATCGACGCATCGAATTCATGATGATGGCGCAATTTGCGACTTGGTTCCGGAATGCTCACCCAGTTATGGCGCCGCTTGAGAACCCGCAGCTTCCAGATGCTGCCGCAAAAGCGGAAGCGAGCGTGAAGAAGTTTGCAAAACGCCTTGATCAGTACCTCGACGGCAAAGACTGGCTCGCCGCGGATCGGTTCTCAATCGCAGACATCACACTATTCCTGACCTGCGGCTTCTGCGGTGTCATGCAATGGAAGCCGCATCGCGACTATGAGCATATTTCCCGACACTTCGGCGCAGTCAAAGAGCGTCTAAGCTAAGATTTCGCGCAAAACAGGGCCGATTTCTCTGAACAGGTCCTGTGGCACCAGGCCGGGCCCAATACGTTCTGAGGCTCGGCCGTGGATCCAGACCGCGGCACAGGTCGCTTCAAAATGCGGCATGCCCTGCGCAATGAGGCCCGCCACCATTCCTGCCAAAACATCGCCTGTGCCGGCTTTGGCGAGATAGGGCGACGCCGTTCGATTCTCGACCATGCGACCATCGGGGGCGCAGAGTAGTGAGCGGGCGCCTTTTAGCAGAACGACACATTGATGCTTTTTGGCTGCATTAGTCGCTGCCGCAGCGCGGTTTGTCTCCAGCCGTCCGAGATAGCGTTCAAACTCGCCATCATGAGGCGTCACGACGGCCGTATTTGCGGGTAACGCCCCTAATAGACGAATGGCATCCGCGTCCAAGATGTAAGAGGTGTCGGGTTCCGCGGGCTCGATCTCACCTGCTTGTGCGTCACTCACCCCGCCCGGACCGGCGAGCACGGTGTTCACATTACGGCAGTTTGAAGCGTCCTCCGCCTCGATCATCACATCCGGCGGCAGGCAGGTGCGGTAAAGGTCTGCTCGTTTTTCATTATAGACCGTGACGAGCCCGCTGCCGATTCGCGAACAAGCCTCTGCTGCGAGCCGGGTTGCGCCGGTGAAACGATCAGAACCGAAGATAACCGTGTGGCCGCGATTGTATTTGTGATCCGCAGCCTGAGGGGCCGGAAAGCACTGCCGCCAAGTGTCCGGAGCATTGATCGTGACCATGGGTTACTCCGCTGCGACAGGCTCCACTGCGTGCGCTTCGAGCCATGCAGAGACATCTCGCAATGCCCGCGCGGCTTGCGCTTTCTTCTTGGCGCGGCCTTTGTCTTTGCCGCGCAGACGCTTGCCGGTTTCGGGATCTTTGGTCTGAACTTCGTCCGGATTGGGCGGTGGAAACAGGCCAAAGTTCACGTTCATTGGCTGGAAGGTCGCTTTACCTTCCAAGTGACCGCCCGTGATGTGTTTCACCAGTGCACCCAGCGCAGTTGTTTCTGGCGGGTTCTCAAGCTTAATGCCCAACCGTTCAGCCGCGGCAAACCGGCCCGCAAGCAGACCCATGGCCGCGCTTTCAACATAGCCTTCGACACCCGTGACTTGACCAGCGAACCGCAGGCGCGGCATGGATTTGAGCCGCAGCCGCTGATCCAACAGTTTTGGCGAGTTCAAGAATGTGTTCCGGTGAATACCGCCCAATCGAGCAAATTGGGCATTCTCCAGGCCTGGGATCATTTTGAAGATATCTGATTGCGCGCCGTATTTCAGCTTGGTCTGAAACCCGACCATGTTCCAAAGCGTGCCGAGCGCATTGTCCTGACGAAGTTGCACGATCGCATGCGCTTTTACTTCCGGATTGTGCGGATTGGTGAGGCCCACTGGTTTCATCGGGCCGTAGCGAAGCGTTTCGCGGCCGCGTTCAGCCATCACCTCAATCGGCAAACAGCCTTCAAAATAGGGCGTATCTTTTTCCCAATCTTTGAATTCGGTTTTCTCGCCATCAATCAAGGCGTCGATAAACGCATTATACTGCGCCTCATCCATGGCGCAGTTGATATAGGCCGCTGTGTCGCCATGCGGACCGGGTTTGTCATAGCGCGACTGACGCCACGCTTTATCCATATCGATGCTCTCGAGATAGATAATCGGCGCGATCGCATCGAAGAAAGCGAGATCGTCTTCACCCGTTTCAGCGCGGATCGCTTCTGCTAACGCCACCGATGTAAGCGGGCCGGTCGCAACGATGACGCTCGACCAGTCTGCCGGGGGCAGTCCGGTAATCTCTTCCCGAACAATCGTGATCAGTGGGTGGGCTTCTAATTTGGCTGTGACGGCCTCAGCAAACCCTTCGCGATCGACGGCGAGGGCGCTTCCGGCTGGGACCTGGTGTTTGTCAGCGGTGGGAATGATGATCCCATTTGCGCGGCGCATCTCTTCGTGCAGGACGCCTACCGCATTCATTTGATGGTCGTCAGATCGAAACGAGTTCGAACAGACGAGCTCTGCCAGTTGATCGGTTTGGTGCGCGTCGGTGCCTTTCACGCCGCGCATTTCGTGCAGGACAACCGGCACGCCCATGTTTGCAGCCTGCCAGGCGGCCTCTGAGCCCGCCATGCCGCCGCCAATAATGTGGATCGGTTCTATATCAGCCATGACCCGCGATGTGCGTCTGATCCTGCACAAGGTCAAGCACGGTGTGGCAGACAGGGACTAGGCATAGAAGGAGACGCTCTCTAAATGGGGCGAATGACCAAATCAGAGCTTTCTCCCGAATCGATCCTCTCCACGCTTATTGAGACTTGCGTAAAGGCTGGCGCTTCTGGCGCTGACGCGTCTTTTGGACGCTCCGACGGGGTCAGTGTTGAGGTACGCGAGGGTAAGCTGGAAGGGATTGAACGATCTGAGTCCCAAGGCGTCGCTCTGCGGTGCTTCTTTGGACAGCAGCAAGCCTCTGTCTCTGGGTCTGATACCTCACCAGAAGGCCTCTCAACGCTCGCCGAACGCTGCGTGGCAATGGCAAAAGTGGTGCCTGAAGATCCGTTTTGCGGTCTGGCGCCGAAAGCGGCCCTGGCCTCGGACCTTCCCGAGATCGATGTCACAGGTGATGGCGAGATCGCAACCGATATTCTCGAGCGGGATGCTTTGGCTGCAGAAGCTGCGGCCTTAGCCGTCGACGGCGTTCAACAAGTCTCCGGCTGCGGCAATGGTTGGAGCACAAGCGAGCGCTGGGTCGCGACCAGTAACGGCTTTTTCTCGCATAGACAGAGCGGCTCTACGGGCCTCGGGCTCGCCGCTGTGGCTGAAAAAGATGGCGCGATGGAGCGCGATTATGAAAGCCGCTCAGTCCGCCGGCTCGAAGATCGCCCATCACCAGAAGAGATTGGCCGGATCGCAGGCGAACGCGCGGTCGCGAGACTCGCGCCGCGTAAGATCAAAACGCAGACCGGCGCCGTGATTTATGATCGCCGTGTCGCGAGCAGCCTGATCGGGGCTTTCTTGTCCGCGATCAGTGGGCCAAGCGTCGCCCGCGGCGTATCATTCCTGAAAGATCAGCTCGGTGAACAGGTCTTCGCTGATAGCGTGAATCTGATCGACGACCCATTCCGAGCGCGCGGTATGGGCACTCGCGCGCATGATGGGGAAGGGCGGCCCGTCTCAAAGGTCAACCTGATCGAGAATGGTCGTCTGACACGCTGGCTATTAAATGGCTCATCTGCCAAGCAGCTTGAAATGACCCCGAACGGCCATGCCAGTGGCGGATTTGGGTCCACGCCAGGCGTCGGTGTCTCAAATGCCTATATCGAGGCTGGCACCAAAACCCCGGCTGAGCTGATGCAAGGTGTTGGCAAGGGTCTCCTCGTTGCGGATATGTTCGGACCGTCAATCAATCCAAATACAGGTGATTATTCCGTCGGCGTGGCAGGGTTCTGGTTCGAGAATGGCGAGATCCAACACCCGGTCTCAGAAGTTACGATCGCAGGTGATTTACCCGGCATGTTCAAGCGCCTGGTGCCAGCGTCGGATTTGGAGTTCAGAAGCTCACGCGATGCGCCTTCAATCTTGATAAAGGATATGTCGATTGCAGGAGAGTGATCTCGATAAAGAAGATCTAGACATTCTGAAGCAGGTTGCGCGTGAAGCGGGCGATCTTGCGCTCGACTATTTTAAACGTTCAGACGTTCGCGCCTGGGACAAATCCAAGGACCATCCGGTGACGGAAGCGGATCTGGCGGTCAATGCGCTCATTCGCGATCGCCTTATGGCCGCGCGCCCGCATTATGGTTGGCTATCAGAAGAAACAGCGCTTTCGAACGAGACCCGCACCGCCAAACGGGTGTGGATCGTTGATCCGATTGACGGAACCCGGGCATTTATGCGCCAGGAACCCTATTGGTGCGTTGGCATAGGCGTACTTGAGCGCGGACTACCACGGGCTGGTGTCATCAATGCACCGGTCTTGGAGGAGACTTACTCCACGCACCTTGGTGGCGGGGCCTTCCTAAATGATCTGCCTATTCACGTCACAGGCTGCCAGAAGGAAGAAGGCTGCCGTATCATCACGAATGAAGGCATGCTCACGCACCCCGCTTGGCCTGTGCCTTGGCCGGAAATGGAACTCGCAAAACCGAAGCCCAATGCGACTTTGTTGCGTCTCTGCTGGGTTGCTTCTGGAAAATTCGATGCTGTGGTGACGCTATGGCGCAAATCGGACTGGGATTTGGCGCCCGGCGCCTTGCTGGTGAAGGAAGCTGGCGGTGCTGCTACCACGCATCTGGGTGAGCCGTATCTGTTTAATCGCGGAGAACCTGCACAAAGAAGTCTTTTGGCGGCTGGAAAGGCCCTGCATTCCCTGTTATCAGCGCGAGTCAAAGGGGTACGACTGCCAGATCCGAATTGGACCGTACGCCCATTCGATTCGACACAGACGACGGAGCGCCAAAACATGGCCGAGACATCTGACACAAAACAACTCCTCCACATCGTTATTGGAGGTGAACTTAAAGACGTAACCGATGTCGAGTTTGAGGATCTCTCAAAAATCGACTTTGTTGGCGCCTTTGCGAGCTACAAAGAAGCGTATGATGCCTGGAAAGGCGCTGCGCAGCGGACAGTTGATAATGCAGAAATGCGTTACTTCATCCTGCATGCACACAAGCTGCTAGACCCAGAGACGGGTGATCACCATCACGTCTAAGACGTCCGAAACACCCAAGAAATCGGGCAGTCTCTTCAGACTGTTCAAAACCTATTTCCGGCCCCATCTCGGTTGGTTCATAGGCGGCACCGTGTTTGCGGTTATGACCGCTCTGTTTGCCAATGCTTACGCGGCAATCCTTGCCTTCGTTGGCAATGGCATCCAGGGAGCGATCGAATCGCCCGATGGCAGCACAGATTGGGTTTGGTGGGCAGCAGGCGGCATTGTGGCCCTGGCCACCGGCCGCGCCCTTTCACTCTATTTGATGACCGTGCTGAACAATACCGGCGTTCAACGGTCGCTTGTGGATATCCAGCAAGTCCAATTCGATCATTTGATTGACGGTGATTATGCGCGCCTGAGTGGAGATGCTTCGGGCGGGTTTGTGTCCCGTTTCATCAATGATGTGAACGCTATTCGGGATGCTGGATTGCGTTTCGCTAACAATTTCACAAAAAGCGTCGTTACCGTCCTTGGAGCGTTCGGGATCATGCTCTGGCTGGATTGGCAGCTCACCCTTATTCTCCTGGTCGTCTATCCGATCGCTTTTTGGCCTGTGATTGCGCTTGGCGAGCGGGTACGCAAACGCGCAAAGCGTGCGCAAAAACAGGTTGGTGACGTGACTGCGCTTCTATCCGAAGGCTTCCAGTCACATCGAATTATCAAAGCGTATGGCCTCGAGACTTACCAAAAAGATCGCGCCAAACTCGGTTTTGTCGAACGGTCGCGGCTTTTCTTGAAGGTGCTGACCGATAAAGCAGCGGTGGATCCAATATTGGAAGTGACCGGCGGTGTCGCTCTCGCGGGCATATTGGGCTTTTCCGCTTGGCGGATTGCGAGTGGCGATAGCTCTCTTGGCGCCTTGCTCGGCATCATCGGCGCGATCGGCATCGCCGCGCCCGAATTGCGCGCGCTCGGCACGCTTAATGCCGTCGCTCAAGAAGGCGGGGCCGCAGCTGATCGGGTCTTTGATGTGGTCGACCAGCTTCCAGCCGTCGCGGACAAAGATAACGCAAAATCACTCTCCAGCGTACAAGGCGACATACGTTTCGCGGACGTTGTTTTCACCTACCCAGACGGCACGCCGGCGCTGAAAGGCCTGACCTTTGATATTGCTGCAGGCGAGACCGTGGCCTTTGTCGGATCAAGCGGGGCAGGTAAGTCGACCATCTTCAACCTTGTGCTGCGGTTGTATGATATCGATCAAGGCGCGGTCACCTTGGATGGCCATAACATTCGAGACCTCGATGCACGATCGCTGCGCAGTGCCTCCGCCATCGTATCGCAAGACACAGCCTTGTTTGACGACACGGTAGGGGCGAACATCGCGCTTGGGCGCCTCGGCGCTTCAGCTGAAGACATCCAGCGCGCCGCTGAAGCGGCCAATGCACATGGGTTCATATCAGCGTTCCCAGATCAGTATGACAGTGAGGTCGGCGAGATGGGGCGCAACCTCTCTGGCGGGCAGAGACAACGTGTGGCGCTCGCACGTGCCATCCTCCGCGACGCCCCGATTTTGCTGTTAGACGAAGCAACCTCAGCCCTTGATGCTGAAAGCGAAGCGAAAGTTCAGGCCGCACTGTCAGACTTCGCCAAAGACCGTACGACACTGATCATCGCGCATCGTCTGTCGACCGTCCGAGCGGCAGATCGCATTATCGTACTCGACGATGGCAAAGCAGTGGAAAGCGGAACCCACGACGAGCTGATGGCGCTGGACGGCGCCTATAAAAAGCTCGTGGAAGCTCAGCTAAATTAGTTTGGAACTTCGGCGCGTGGCCGCTCACCGGGAACGTGTTGCGCGGCGGAGCGGAGGAAGCGCGCGATCTTCTCGGACGTTTCGGCGCCTTGCACAGCAATCTGACGGTGCGCGATGAAGGTTGGCACGCCAGATATTCCCATTTGTCGGAACATATTCTGCTCGTTTCGGGTATTCTCAACGTCCGCGTCGCCAGCGAGCAGGTCAGAGACCAGATTGGCATCCAATCCGATTTTGGCCGCGATCGTCACCAAGGTCTCGTGATCGCCAATGTCTTCGCCTTTTGCGAAGACGGCTTCGAAGAGGGCCTCTTTCGCCGCCATGCCATGGCCTTGGCCTTGCGCCCATCTGACAATACGGTGGGCATTGAAGCTGTTCGGGCGACGCGTGATCCGGTCAAACTGGAAGGGGATGCCTTCTTCCTCACCATATTGGACCAGCAAATCGCGCATCTGATTGGATTTCTCGCGCGCTTGGTCACTGCTAAACCGCGATTTCATGTACTCTTTATAGTCCGTGCCACCAGGCGGAATCGTTGGATCTAGCTCGAACGGGCGAAACAGGACTTCAACATCCAGTTCCGGCACCAATTCAATCGCCCCCTTCAATCGGCGCAAACCGACCCAACACCATGGACATACGAGGTCTGAAACCATTTCGATTTGGAGTTTCATTGATTTGGAGCCTCCGTGGCATGAGATTTTAGGTGCGCCAGATCAATGATGGCGAGAGTTTTGTGATGGGTCGCGTCGAGGTGGACCGGCGGCGCCACACCCATTTGCCGCGCCTCTTCCCAACGCGATGCGCAAAGGCACCATTGGTCACCGGGTTTAAGACCAGGGAACCGGAACTCGAGACGCGGCGTGATCAGGTCATTGCCGCGATTAAAACTGTATTGCAGGAATTCGGCTGTGACGGTCACGCAGACCGTGTGCATACCCTGATCCATTGGACCGGTATTGCAGCATCCATCACGGAAAAAGCCAGTGAGAGGATCGTGACTACAATCCTTCAACTCACCGCCAAGAACGTTACGCGCTTTGGTTTGTGTTTCACTCATGCAGGCGACATCGCTTCGGGTTTGTTTGCAGCCGACTTCAAGACACGCCAATAGCTATCTTGAACTTCCATACGCTCTGTAATGCCTTTGCGCTCAAGCTGTCGATGCGCCTCTGCTAAGCGATAAAAGGGCAGGTGCATGAACATATGATGTTCGCAATGATAGTTCACCCAATACGGCGCCAGAAAGATCCGCTCCAGGATCGTGGCGTGCGTCGTACGAGCGTGGCGCATGGGATCATTGTGATCCGGCACAACTGCATGCTCAGCAATATTGCGGAGGCGCGTCACCATCATGTTCCACGTCGCCATAGGCAGCAACCACAGGACGAAAAACGCCCACCAGTGGCCAATCAGGGTAAGAAAGATCAGCAAAGCGCCATTGGTCAGCAAATAGGGCACCGCTGCTTCACGCGCCGCTTGCATGCGATTGCCAGAGCCTGCGCCAGGGCGAATGTTCAAACCCATCGCGTTTGAAAGCTGATTATAGCGCTGTTTGAAAAAGGTTTGACCGGTCAGGTCGCGGATAATTTTCCGCTTCAAGGATGTCCGCGTGATGGGAAACGGTGCTGAGAGGACAAGATCAGGATCTTCAGGCTGTTGTGCATATTTATGGTGCTGTAAGTGATAGGGCCGATAAGCTTTCAAGCTCCCGCCAATCGGTGCGCCTGAGAGCCAGTGCCCGAAAAAGTCATTCACCGCCTTATTGCGCGTAAGTCCGCCATGGGCTGCTTCGTGCATCAAAACAGCGAGGCCTAATTGCCGGGCGCCAATGATCGGCACCGCCAGGATGATTAAGATGGGCTGCCAGATCGCTGCCGCCATTGCGAGCGCAATGACCACCCAACAATGCACAACCATTCCAAGCCCCAAAAGATCGGATCGGCGGGACACATGCTCCCACTCTTCGCGGGAGAATAGATCGAGCGGGCGGATACGTTTCGCGGCTGCCATGATGGATAATATACAGCCTTGTCCTTGGGTCAGACAAGAAAGGCTTAGAGGAAAGCCGCCAAACACAGGCCAGCAAGCACGATCAGACCCGCATGGACGTTTGATTTAAACACATCCAGAGCGCGCGCCTCGCGATTCTTGGACAAGGTTGAAACCTGCCAGACGCCATGGGCGAAGAAGCCCAGCGCGAGCAGGGCACCGACGCGTCCCGCGCCGGCGAAATAGGCGCCGAGGAACACTAAAGTCGTCGCCAACATATGAAAGACGAACACCCCGGTGAGGACTTTTTCGCCAAACAGGCGCGCCGTGGATTTCACCCCAAGCATGGCATCATCTTCGCGATCTTGCAGCGCGTAGATCGTGTCATACGCCACCGTCCAGCAGACGAGACCGAGATATAGTACAACAGTAGCGCCGGTAACGCTGGTGGCTGTTGCCGCGCCCACCAGAACACCAAAGTTGAAAGTAAAGCCAAGCCAAGCCTGCGGCCACCAAGTGACCCGCTTCATGAAAGGATACGCAGCCACCATGGGAATTGCGAGAAGAGCGACGATTTTCGCGTCATTCGGCAGCGTCAGCCAGACCAGAAATCCAATACCGACCTGCGCTGCGAGGAAGAGATAGGCCTGCTGCAACGTGACATCGCCTGCCGGCAGAGGGCGTGAGGCCGTCCGCGTTACTTGTGCATCGATATCTTTGTCCTGAATATCATTCCAGGTGCATCCGGCCCCGCGCATAGCAACGGCGCCAATCGCGAATAGCGGGATCCACAATAGGTCGATCCACTGAAAGCCGCCTGGTATGCGCATTTGGGCCAGTCCCATCCAACATGGAATGAGCAACAGCCAAATCCCCACCGGCCGGTCCCAACGTGCCAAAGCCGCATAGGGACGACTGCGATCAGGAAGGCTCTTTAGCCACTCTGGAAGAGCGCTATCCATCGGAATGGCGCGCCGGGCTTCCTTATCTGTGTCGGTCGAGTCGTTCATTCGGCCTGTATAGCGACTTTTAATTGCGGTGCCATGACTTAACCTGCGTTACAGTGCAGCCTATAGACGCCGAATGAGCCATATTGCCCGCCTGTTTACGCCGCAACCGCTTGTCGAAGGACAAGAAATATCTCTGCCTGCAGATCAAAGCCGTTACCTGACCCGGGTGATGCGTCTTGAACCGGGCGCGGCCGTGCGGGTGTTTAATGGCCAGGACGGCGAATGGCGATGTGAACTCTCTGGGACGCCAAAATCCGCATCACTGATCCCGCAAGCACAAACGCGGCCACAAGTATCAGGCCCCAATCTGTCATTGCTGTTTGCTCCGATCAAAAAAGCGCGCACCGATTTCATCGTCGAAAAAGCTACAGAACTCGGTGTGAAGAGCATCCAACCCGTATTCACAGAGTACTGCCAGACCAATCGGGTGCGGATCGATCGGTTTGAAAGTTTGGCAATTGAAGCAGCTGAACAAACAGAGCGGATGGACATCCCTAAGATCAATGATGCGCTCGCGCTTCCAAAGGTGCTCTCGGAGTGGCCCGAGAATCACCCGTTGATCTTCTGCGATGAGAGCTCAGACGCCGCTCCAATGGCGAAATATTCTAAACAGTTGCATGAGAATCCGGCGGCGATCTTAATTGGACCCGAAGGCGGATTCTCGCCGAAAGAGCGGCAAATGCTACGATCTCTCGATTTTGTGATGCCTATAACACTGGGGCCGCGCATCCTTCGCGCTGAAACAGCGGTTGTGTCGGCGCTCACCCTTTGGCAATCGCTGGTTGGCGATTGGCAGAAGTCTCCCTATCTGCCTGAAAGCTAAAAAAGTTTGCGAGGAGGGCAGGGGCGTGACGACACCCACGAAGGACATTGACGAATCTGCACCGCGCATTTCGGGTAAAACCGAACTGGTAGAATGGTTTGAGGCGGGTTCTAAACCCAAATCGGATTGGCGCATTGGCACCGAACACGAGAAGTTCGGCTTCACCTGGAACGATCTCAAACCTCTGCCATATGACGGCGAAGCCTCTATACATGCGATGCTGGCGGGTCTTCGCGATCAATTCGGATGGACCCCGATCGAAGAGAACGGATTCCTGATCGGCCTGAAAAAAGATGGGGCAAGTGTCAGCCTGGAACCCGGCGGGCAGTTCGAACTCTCCGGCGCACCGCTCGAACACATTCACGAGACATGTAACGAGGTGGGCAAACACCTTGAGGAAGTCCGCCAAATCGCCGACCCCCTCGGCATCGGGTTTATCGGCCTCGGCGCCAGCCCAATCTGGTCGATGGATGAAACTCCGATCATGCCGAAAGGCCGCTACAAGATCATGCGCGCCTATATGGAAAAGGTTGGCCGGTTGGGCCGCCAGATGATGTTCCGAACCTGCACGGTTCAGAGCAATCTCGATTATGGCTCTGAAGCCGATATGGTGAAAAAGTTCCGCACCTCTTTGGCTCTGCAGCCTTTGGGCACAGCATTGTTTGCCAATTCACCCTTTCTGGAAGGCCGGACGAATGGATTCCTGTCCTACCGATCTCAGATCTGGACAGATACAGACCCAGATCGCACCGGCATGCTGCCCTTCGTTTTTGAAGACGGTTTCGGATATGAGCGCTATGTCGATTATGCCCTGGATGTCCCGATGTATTTCGTCCGCCGCGGCGGCACATATATGGATGCGTCTGGCCTGAGTTTCCGAGACTTTATTAAGGGCGAATTGCCAATCCTACCGGGTGAGTTGCCCGCGATTGACGATTTTGAAGATCACCTGTCGACCATCTTCCCCGAAGTGCGTCTCAAACAATTCCTAGAAATGCGCGGCAGTGATTCGGGCCCGTGGTCGCGACTCTGCGCCTTCTCTGCGTTCTGGACCGGCATTCTCTATGATGACAACGCGCTCGATGCCGCTTGGGATCTCGTCAAAGACTGGACAGCAGGCGAGCGAGAAGCCCTGCGCCAAACCGTTCGCACGATCGGATTGAAAGCTCCGGTGCCGGGCGGACGGTCGCTCCAGGAGTTCGGAAAAGAGGTGGTCGACATTGCGCGGTCTGGCTTGCGCACCCGAGCAAAACTCTCCGTCTCAGGCGATGATGAGACGGGCTTCCTGCAAGAGCTCGACCGGACCCTCGCGACTGGCAAAACGCCCGCCGATGAACTTCTGGATCTGTATAATACAGAATGGAACCAAGACGTTACCCACGTCTTCAAGGCGCTCGCTTACTAGTATAACATAAATACAACAGCTGATTATATTATTAGTTGCGTCTGCAAATGAGACACGCAGACGATGAACTCATTCATTCTTTGATCAATGCAGAGATTAGCGGGATTGGATATTGGGAGATACTTTCCAATCCGCGCTCTTTGTATTGATAATGAGTGAGATTATAGATGAAAACTCCAGGATTACGCGCCCGCCTGATCAAGGCGACCGCGATTTCGACTTTGTTTGGTACGATCGCCGTTCCGACTGCCCTAGCTCAAGACGACACAGAAGACGCCGTCCAAGAAACCGTAATCGTGACGGGGACGCGGATTGCGAATTCGAATCTGACATCGAGCAGTCCAATCACGAATGTCGGTGCGGAGGATTTGACCTTATCGAATACGGTCAATGCCGAGCAATTCCTCAACCAGTTGCCTCAAGTGATTCCAGGCTTTGATTCGACGTCAAACAACCCTGGCATTGGCGAAGCAACGGTCGACCTGCGCGGACTGGGCGACAATCGAACCCTGGTTCTCGTAAATGGTCGTCGTTATGTCACGTCCAATCAAAATCCGGGCGCTGTGGATCTAAACACCATTCCCGCGGCCTTGATTGAGCGCGTTGATATTCTAACCGGCGGCGCATCTGCGGTTTACGGGTCCGACGCTATGGCTGGGGTCGTCAACTTCATCATGAAAGACGACTTTGAAGGCGTAGAGCTTTCTGGCGGCTATGAAACTTCCGAAACAGGGGATGGCGACATTTACACTGCCGGCGTGACGCTCGGTGGCAACTTTGCGAACAATCGCGGTAATGCCGTTCTAAGCCTTGAGTACACCCAACGTGAACCCGTTTTCCAAGGAGATCGCGACGAGTCGGCAACGACCCTCATTGATCTTGGCGCGAGTGAAGGATTTGCGGAGACCGGCTCCGTCAACATTCCGTCGACCTTTGTTCTAGATTCAGGCATAAACTACACGGACGTCCTCGGCATCGAAACACCCTGTTCAGTCGAAGGCACAGCAGAAGCTGTTGATGATGATGACATGCCATTGGGCTTCTGTACGACGGATAGCTTCGGCTTTATCTTCAATCCAGATGGCCCGGGTGTTCTGCCCTTCATCAATTCTGGACCAAACACAAACAGATACAATTACGCGCCTGCAAACTATCTACAAATTCCGCAGGAGCGTTACTCGATCTATTCCAGCGTCGCTTATGATGTCACAGACGACATTGAAGCTTATGCGCAAGCTGTGTTCGTCACCAGTCAAACTGAGCAATTGCTGGCCCCAACGCCAATTTTCACCAGCCTCACCGTCAATTTAGACAATCCGTTTTTAGCGGATGATCCTGAGGCTTTGGCAGCGTTGACGGCGATTTCAAACGCTCAAACGACGACGAATGAGGACGGCGAAACGGTTCCAAACCCAGATTCAGACGGCAACGGTGTGCCAGATGCTGTGTTCTCGTCTGGACGGCGATTCCTCGAAACCGGCGGACGCCTTTCAGACATCCGAAATGACAGCTTCCAGATCAATGGCGGGCTCAGAGGATCCCTTACGGAAACTTGGAACTGGGATCTCTTTGCCTCATTCGGGCAAGCTGAAACAGCGGTTTCGCAAACCGGCAATATCTCGCTATCCGGATATCAAACGGCTGTCTCCAATGGCACAGCAAATATCTTTGACGCGAATGGGTTAAGCCAAGAGGTGATCGATGCGATATCGGTCACGGGCATCATCACCGGACAGACGGAGCAATTTGTCCTGTCAGGTTCCGTAAGTGGAGACCTGTTCGGATTGACCTCGCCATTGGCGGAAACGCCGATTGCCGTTGCGTTTGGCGCTGAGTATCGCGAAGAGGATCTCGAAACCCGCGGCGCCGGATTGGGCCCCGACGTGCGTGGTTTCAACCAAGCTCCAGACATTTTCGGCGGCTTCGACGTCGCGGAACTTTTCGCAGAGATCAACGCGCCATTGGTTGAGAACAAGCCCCTCGTGGATGAACTGTCCTTCACGGGCGCTTATCGCCTGTCCGACTATTCAACAGAAGGCGTCGGTCAAGTTAGCTCATATGCCGCTGGCTTGAGCTGGGTTCCTGTCGATGGACTTCGATTCCGCGGCCAGTATCAACAAGCGGTACGCGCACCAAACATCGGTGAATTGTTCCAGCCACAAGTGAACGGCTTCCCGAATATTGCCGATCCATGCTCCGGCGGCGCCAATGGTGGCTTTGACGACCTGACCGCAGCGGAACAAACTGCGGCAACGCAGAATTGTGAGAACAATTCGGTCGCAAGCGCGAATGTCCCCAGCGGTGCGACGGGCTCCTCACTTCAGGTCAACTCTCAAATCGAGGGACTGTTTGGTGGAAATCCAGACCTATTCGAAGAAACAGCTGAAACCATAACACTTGGCGCTGTGTGGGAACCAAGTTTCATCGACAATTTGGTGCTGACGCTGGATTATTTCGATATTCAAATTGAAGACGTGATTTCTGGCGTCCCATCGCAAACCATCTTTGATTTTTGTTATCTTGAAGGGCTGACTGACTTCTGCGGAGCCATTCGTCGAAATCCAGATGGAACCGTTGCCAGCTTTGATTCATTCTCGCGAAATGCGGCGGAACTCGCCACCTCAGGCTGGGATGCTTCGATAGATTACACCTATGATGCCAACCAGTACGGTATCTTTGGTCTCTACTCGATCGTCACCTATACTGAGACGAACACATTCATTCCGCTGCCGGGAGAGGATCCAATTGAATTCGTTGGATTCTACGGCGCCACCGTTGGGGAGCCATCCCCAGAGTGGAGCTTTAATACTCGGTTAGATTGGAGCTGGCAGGACTATGGCGCACGGCTGCGCTGGACGAGAATTTCAGAAGTTGAAGATGATCTGTTCGCCGATGGTGGCACACCGGACTTGTTTGTCGAAAGCGTAGATGCCTACGACCAGTTCGATCTAACGCTGTTCTGGGATGCCGCTGAAAATGTCACCTTAACATTCGGCGTCGAAAACTTGTTGGATGAAGATTGGCAAATTATCGGCGATGATTCAGCCGAGCAATCAAACACCTATCCGGCGACCTATGATACGCTTGGGCGTACATTCTTCGGTCGCGTGACGGCACGCTTCTAACCACCAATTCAATCAAAGCTAAATGCAGCGGGCCTCTGATCAGGCCCGCTGTTTCTTTATCGACGCACCGCCGGTGTTTCGATTTCGAGGCCGCGGGCTCGTGTTGCGAGGTACAGTTCGACGGCAATATAGGTTGGGTCGCCGTAGGGCAGTGGTTCAGCGCGGACGCCGGTGTCACAGTCGCGCAGGCGTCGGTGCAGAGAGCCGATCGACTGCCATTCCAGGCGATAGGCTGGGAAGCCATTGCCATGCCCCTGGCTGATCGTGTCGCCGCGCAGCTGTTTTCCCCAATTTTCAGTATGGCATTGCTGGCAAGACAGATTGAACTGTCCGCGCCGGGTGAGGAAATAGTCGCGGCCTTGGTTCACATAGGGCCGGTTTGTGTCGTCGACCGCGATATTCATGGCCATGCCTTTTGATTGCTCGGCGACGTAAGCGGTGATCGAAAGCAGCTCATCGCTTTCATAAGGCCAGGGCTCAGCGTTTTGATGCTCGACACGGCATTGATTGATCCGCCCCTCAAGATTGAGAAGCGCGCCCGTTCCTGGATCGACCTTCGGATAATTGGTAGCCGCGCCTTCCAGCCCATTCGAATGACAAGACGCGCAGGCTGGCGAGCCATCCGTCTCAGCAGTAAATATCTGCGCGCCGCGATCGACCCATAAATAGCCTGGATTTTCGAAACTATCCTCTTGGAGTTGCTGGGTTTCTGAGGTCAGGAACGCATATCCAGATTGGATTTGATCTGGCGCAATTTCCAAATGTTCGGGACGGTTCGCTTCTGGGGTGCAGGCCGCGGCGACCAATAATGCTGAACTCCAAAGAATGCGCATCATGCGACGGTAATTGAAGCTGTGTCGCTCCAGACTTCAGCATTCTGATCGGTCCACCGGAAGGTTAGCTCGCCGCTTTCCGTCGCTCGCATATGGAATGTAATCAGCGGATTGGCGGCGATAGCGGGATGGAAGTCAGAGGCAAACACGAGCGCGCCATTCAAGTCGCACTCAAACCGCGTAATGATATCGCGCTCGATCACTTCACCGCGTGACCCACGACGAAAGCCACTTTCCATTGGATGACGGATAAGCGCTTTGATCTCAACCACTTCGCCGCGGGTTGCTGTTTCAGGAACGGAGAGACGTATTCCGGTCATGGCAATCTCCTAAAGCACGACGCACGCAGCGAGCGTGACGACCGTTTCCATACTACCAGACCACAATGAGCCGTCATTCATTTCGGCGACGGCCTGGATCGCCTGCGTGCCAGACATCCGGATGCGAGACGAGACTTCGGCTTTTCCGGATAGCGGGGTCAAATGAAACTGGGCGATCAAGGGCAGGGGGTTGCGCGGCGACAGAATGGCGATCTGTTTGACATAATCGTCTTCCGTCATCGGACTGTCGACGCTCACGGTGAGCGGCACCGAGTGGCCATTTTCGGCGATGGGCGGAAGCGTGACCGTCACGCGGCCTTCACGGATCGGACGGTCGCCAAATAAGTCAGCCCGCGCGCGCAGCAGATCAGCCTCGGCAGCGAGCGCCTTTAGGGGCGACGCAGCGATGAGCAGAGCGCCGCCGCCAGCGGTCAGGAGCTGCCGGCGGGTGGTCTGGAATAGCGGTTTGTTGCCCATACTATCAACGCCTCTCACTGAGATAGGATACCAGATCCTCGACCTCTTGCGCCGTCAGGACTGGGTCGTCCTGATACGCTTCTGCCACCTGATATAAGTCGTGAATGCGATAATAGGAGGGCATGAGCGTGCCCGGCCGTACAATTTGATAATCGGCGATGCGCAATCTGAGTTGCCCAGCGCTCAATCTATCCCCCACGAGCGACAGATCAGGACCAACATTTCCCTGAAACTCGGCCTCTAGGCCCTCAATTGCATGACACAGAACACAGTGCCCCCGCTCCCGATCAACAAAGATATCTGACCCGCGCTCGGCGTCGCCTGGAACGGCAGTGAGCGCTTTCGGAATGGTATCACCTACGACCTGAGAGTTACTCACCAGGTGCGGACCTGTATCGCCGCAAGATGCCAGCGCGATAACCAGCCCGAACGCCCACAATCTCACCCGAAGGCCTCATTCGTGATGGTCTCAAACCAATGCGACGCCTGGGCGGCTTCTGCGCGTCTGACAGCCTTGTCTGCTGCAAGGGGACTGACGCCCCCGGCACCTGACACGCTGGCCAGCGTGCGATCATGATTGGTGTAGACGCCGGCAATTGAAATCACTTCGTCCGGCGCGGTGTAGGAGTAGCAGGTATTGGCGAGCGTCGTCGCCATGGGCTCCAGATCGACCAGCAACCGCGCCACGGCAAATGCGCAAACCTTGGCTTGTAGGTTGGCCGAAAACGCTGATTTCGGCATTGGCGCTGCGATTGTTGCGTCTCCGATGACGTGGATCTTGGGTTGCAGGGTCGATTCAAACGTCAGTGGATCAATTGGGCACCACCCGGTCAGATCCGATACACCGGCATGGTCGGCAATCTGTCCCGCCTTTTGAGGCGGAATGACATTGATCACGGCCGCGCTCAATTCATCGAAATCTGTGTAGACCGTTTTAAGATTGGCATCGACGCGCGACAAAGCCCCATCGTTGATCGCGCCGCGCCATTCGAGATGGTCTGGGTAATGCTCAGCCCAGGCCTCCTGAAACAGCGCCATCTTGGAAAATGAATCTTTGGCGTCCAACACGATGAGCTTAGACCGAGGTTTGTTTGCTTTCAGATAATGCGCGATCATAGAGGCACGCTCATACGGCCCAGGCGGGCATCGATAGGGCGCTGGCGGCACTGTCATAATGACGGTCTCACCGTCCTCAAGGGCGTTCAATTGATCTTTGAGAAGCTGGGTTTGGTGACCGGCTTTCCAGGCATGCGGCAGGACTTGCGATGCTGCTTGTGAGTACCCTTCTAAGGCGCCCCAACGCATATCCACCCCGGGCGACAGGATCAGCCGGTCATAGCTGACCTGGCTACCATCCTCGAGCGTTACGGTCTGTTCGCCCGCATCGACGGATGCCGCGCGTTTCGCGATTATGGTCACACCGGACGATTGGATCGTTTCGTAAGTAAATTCTTGCGCCGAGAGTGGTCGATCGGTTCCGATCACTAAATTGCTGAACGGACACGCGGTGTAGCGCGCATTTTGCTCGATCAGGGTAATCTCGGCAGATGGCAGAAGTTGGACTAAAGTCCGGGCCGCACTGGCGCCGCCAAACCCTCCGCCGACAATCACGATTCTCGCTCTGACCTGGCTCGCAGCTTGGATTGGCAGAGCCAGCACTCCAAGCCCCATGGTGACGCCTTGTAAGAGCCCACGTCTCGAGACATTGCCTATCATTGTTCAGCTGCCTCTTCGCCGAGATAATTGCTGATCAGTTCGATATCAGCCTCGCTATAACCGCGCGCCAATCGGTGCATGACCGTGCTGCCATCGGCATCTGACTTGTAGGAAAGTAGGCTCTGCTCGAGTGCGGCGGGCGAATACCTGCCGAGTGAAGCGATGCCGCCTGACGTATCGCTATGACAGCCACTACAGGTTGCCGCCAGCACCGTGGCTTTGCCGGTTGATTGATCGATCAGGGCAGCTTGATCAGGACTATTGTTTCCGCCGCAGACCGCCAAACCGAAAAGGCTTAGCGGCCAAATAACGGATAGAAAGGATCGCTTACGCATCCCGAAGGTTTTGATCTTTCAGAGGCAGCTGACGCACCCGCTTGCCGGTGGCCGCATAGATCGCGTTCAACACAGCAGGCGCTGCGACCGCAATTGTCGGTTCACCCACGCCGCCCCAGAACCCGCCAGATGGCATGATAATGGTTTCGACCTCTGGCATATCGGCGATGCGCAACGAGTTATAGGTGTCGAAATTGCGTTCCTGAACTTCGCCGCCTTCATATGTGATCTCGCCATACAGCATTGCGGAAAGGCCATAGACGAAAGAGCCTTCGACTTGCGCTTCAATCTGTTGCGGGTTCACGGCATTGCCAGGATCTGTTGCGGCGACAATGCGATCGATTGACAGCTCTCCATCATCACTCACCGTCACTTCAGCGCAAGCAGCGACATAGGCCCCGAAGCCGTACATCACGCACAGGCCGCGCGCTTTGCCATCATCCTGACCCCATCCCGATTTGTCAGCGACAGCTTGCAAAACGGCAGCGGCTAGTGGGCTATCCTGAAGATGGGCCAGTCGGAACTCGAGCGGATCACGACCCGCCGCATGGGCGAGCTCGTCCATGAAGCATTCGAGATAGATCGCGTTCTGGTTCAAGTTCACACCGCGCCAGAAGCCTGGACGTACCGGCGGGTTCCGCATCGCGTGATCGATCAGGAAATTGTCGAACGAATACTTGAGCGTCTGATCTTCCAATCGCGGATCAACGCCCGACGGGAGAAGCCCTTGGAAGGTTGCATAGTCGACGCCGTTCTGAAGCGCTTGCGGGATCAGAGCCGCCAAGATGGATTGCCCCGAAATCCGCATATGTAGGCCGGTTAGATTGCCATCGGCATCTAGCGATCCTTTTACCCGAGCCTTTGTGCTCGGGTGGAAATAACCGTGCATCATGCTCTCTTCGCGCGTCCATAGGAGCTTGATTGGTGTGCCCGGCATTTCCATGGCGACCAGAACCGAGAGGTGGACATAGTCCGGCATACCTCTGCGTCCGAACCCGCCGCCGAGGTGGATTTTATAGACTTCGCACTGCTCGATTGGCAGACCAGACGCTTCTGATACTGCGGCGAGAGCAGACTCACCATTCTGAGTAGGGCACCAGACTTCACAACGATCTTCAGTATAGAGCGCTGTCGTATTCATCGGCTCCATGCACGCATGGTTCTGAAACGGCATATTGTAAGTCGCTTCAACCATTTGAGCCGCATTGCCAAACGCACCGGCGAGATCGCCGCCACCATTGCCAATGAAAGCTTCGTCTGCGGTCAGGCCCTCATCCAGCTCAGCTTCAAATTCAGCTGTCGAGAAATCAACGCCGCCCTCCCATTCTACGGGCAGAGCTTCAATCGCCTTATTGGCTTGCCACCATGTCTCCGCAATCACGGCAACGGCGTTGTTACCTTCGCCAAATGGGTTCTTGACGGCCACAACTTTCTTGACGCCCGGCATACTTTCAACCGCGCTGGCATCGAATGATTTGAGCGTCGCACCGATTTTCGGCGCCTGCTTAATCGTGGCGTTCAGCATGCCATCCATTTGGATGTCTGCGCCATAGACCTGAGCCCCGACAAGCTTGTCTGCAGTATCGAGACGCTTCTTGGCTTGGCCGATAATTTTCCACTCGCTCGGGTCTTTGACTTTCACCTCAAGCGGCGGTGCGAGTTGAGCGGCGGCACTTGCGACTTTGCCATAGGTGGTTGTCTGGCCAGATGGGCCGTGGGTGATGACGCTGTCGGCTGACGTACATTCGCTCGCCGGCACACCCCACTCATTCGCTGCAGCTTCGATCAGCATCGCTTTCGCAGCCGCTGCGCCTTCGCGGACATAATCCTGCGAGCCGCGAATGCCTTGGCTACCGCCGGTTCCAAAGTCGCGCCAGACACGCTCACGCGCAAGGTTTTCGCCTGGCGTTGGATATTCCGCCGTGACTTTATCCCAATCGGCATCAAGCTCATCGGCGATGAGTTGTGAGAGACCGGTAAGGGTGCCTTGCCCCATTTCTGAGCGCGCAATGCGAACGGTGACGGTGTCATCGTGATCAATGTGCACCCAAGCATTCACTTCGGGATTTGGTGGAAGGTTGGAATAGTCCGGCACATCCGGTTCAGTGCTCGAAGGTGAGCAGCTCGCCAAGATGCCGATCGTGAGGCCTGTCGCCCCCGTTCCAACAATAAACCCGCGACGGGAAAGTAATCCTGTATCAGCCATGATCTTTCCCCTTATGATTTTTCAACAGCGAGCTTGATGCCCTTGCGAACGCGCGCGAGCGTTCCGCATCGACAGATATTTGTAATCTCTGCATCAATGTCTTCGTCTGTTGGGTTTGGGTTATCATTCAGCATTCCGGCA
>Ga0256829_1000730_pt1 | contig 30462 bp, 15 predicted proteins | sample 131447metaG_FD_185979 | JGI IMG/M metagenome (GOLD analysis project Ga0256829, IMG submission 185979) | Hydrothermal vent microbial communities from Lau Basin, Pacific Ocean - 131-447 | ecosystem: Environmental > Aquatic > Marine > Hydrothermal vents | place: Pacific Ocean: Lau Basin | collected... | reverse complement strand
CATAACCAAGGATCGGATTGCCATCTTCGTCATAACCAAGAATAGGATTACCGTCCTCATCATACCCTAAGATCGGGTTGCCATCCTCATCATACCCCAAGATCGGGCGGCCATTTTCGTCATACCCTAAGATCGGGTTACCATCCTCATCATAACCAAGGATCGGATTGCCATCTTCGTCATAACCAAGAATAGGATTACCGTCCTCATCATACCCTAAGATCGGGTTGCCATCCTCATCATACCCCAAGATCGGGCGGCCATTTTCGTCATACCCATAAATCGGGTTGCCATCTTTGTCGTAGCCAACGATTGCACGGTCTTGCGCATCTTTACCCAAAGGCGCATCCCCGTAGATCGGATTACCATTGGCATCATACCCAATGATCGGGCGACCATTCGCGTCATAGCCGTAAATCGGGTTACCGTCCTTGTCGTAGCCCACAATCGCACGGCCTTGCGCATCCTTACCCAAAGGTGCATCCCCGTAGATCGGATTACCATTGGCATCATACCCAATGATCGGGCGACCATTCGCGTCATACCCATAAATCGGGTTGCCATTCTCGTCGTAGCCAACGATTGCACGGCCTTGCGCATCCCTACCCAAAGGCGCACCCCCGTAGATCGGATTACCATTGGCATCATACCCAATGATCGGGCGACCATTCGCGTCATAGCCGTAAATCGGGTTACCGTCCTTGTCGTAGCCCACAATCGCACGGCCTTGCGCATCCCTACCCAAAGGCGCATCCCCGTAGATTGGATTACCGTTGGCATCATACCCTACGATCGGGCGGCCATTTTCATCATAGCCGTAAATCGGGTTCCCGTCCTTGTCGTAGCCAACGATTGCACGACCTTGTGCGTCCTTACCCAAAGGCGCATCGCCGTAGATTGGATTACCACTGGCATCATACCCTACGATCGGGCGGCCATTTTCATCATAGCCGTAAATCGGGTTACCGTCCTTATCGTAGCCGACAATCGGGCGACCGTTCTCATCGTATCCATAAATCGGGTTGCCGTCCTTGTCGTAGCCAACGATGGCACGGCCTTGTGCATCCTTACCCAAAGGTGCATCGCCATAAATCGGGTTACCATTTTCATCATACCCTACGATCGGACGACCGTTCTCATCGTACCCTACGATCGGGCGACCATTCGCGTCATAGCCGTAAATCGGGTTACCGTCCTTGTCGTAGCCCACAATCGCACGGCCCTGTGCGTCCTTACCCAAAGGCGCATCGCCATAAATCGGATTGCCATTGGCATCATAGCCTATAATCGGGCGACCATTTTCGTCATAGCCGTAAATGGGGTTACCATCTTTGTCGTAGCCAACGATCGTACGGCCTTGCGCATCCTTACCCAAAGGCGCATCCCCGTAGATCGGATTGCCATTGGCATCATACCCTACGATCGGGCGGCCATTCTCATCGTATCCATAAATGGGATTACCGTCTTTGTCGTAGCCCACAATCGCACGGCCTTGTGCGTCCTTACCCAAAGGCGCATCCCCGTAGATCGGATTGCCGTTCGCGTCATAGCCATAAATGGGGTTTCCATCTTTATCATAGCCTACGATTGCACGGCCTTGCGCATCCCTACCCAAAGGCGCATCACCATAGATTGGATTGCCATTTTCATCATAGCCAACAATCGGGCGACCGTTCGCGTCATAGCCATAAATCGGGTTGCCGTCCTTGTCGTAGCCATCGATGGCACGGCCTTGTGCGTCCTTACCCAAAGGCGCATCGCCGTAAATCGGATTACCATCTTCATCATAGCCGATAATCGGGCGACCGTTCTCATCGTACCCATAAATCGGGTTACCGTCCTTGTCGTAGCCAACGATGGCACGGCCTTGCGCATCCTTACCCATAGGCGCATCACCGTAGATTGGATTACCGTTGGCATCATAGCCAACAATCGGGCGACCGTTCTCATCGTATCCATAAATCGGGTTGCCGTCCTTGTCGTAGCCAACGATGGCACGGCCTTGTGCGTCCTTAGCCAAAGGCGCATCGCCGTAAATCGGATTACCATCTTCATCATAGCCGATAATCGGGCGACCATTTTCATCGTATCCATAAATGGGGTTTCCATCTTTGTCGTAGCCCAGAATTTCAGTGTTACCCTCATCAGGAAAAATTGCCTTATTAGGACCTTTCCCCGCGCTTTCCCCCGGCATCGGACGCAAAACTGCACCAGGTGATTTTTTTACAGTCACATGCAGATCTTCTGGAGCGAGAGCAGCATCGAGGTCTTTATTCAGATCTCCAAACAAATCATCCGTTGATGATAAGTTATTAGGGTCTAATTGATCTGCGTTTTCAAGGGCAAGCTGTTTTTTATGACGGTTATACGCAGCCTCAATTTCAGCGATTTCCTCTTGATATGGCAGTGCCGCTTCTTGCTTGCTGCTATAATTACGCACACTGTCATAATCCAAAGAGAAATTATCTTTCTTTGAGTTTGAGAAATCCTGCGCGACAAGTTGATCCGTTGGCGTCGCTTGCCTTACTGGCGCTTTTGCTTGATCCGAACCAGACCCCAATGCCAATAAAACAACGAGGACTAACAAGCCGCCACCTGCGCCCATAGCAATTTTCGGATTATCTCTTAAGAAGGCTATGTTCTTTTGCACAGACGGCGGCAGCGATGACAAGTCAACCTTGTCCAAGATTGATTTGCCGCTGCTTCGCTGCGAGGGAGCGTCCTCGAAACTGTCTAATTCGTCGTCCAACAAATCCGCATCAATGTCGTCATCGATATCGAAGTCATCATCAATGTCTAAAAATTCGTCATCGAGGAGATCGTCATCCAGTAAATCATCGTCAAGAATGTCATCATCAAGAAAATCATCCTCATGATCCAGTTCTGGATTATTTTTATCTTGATCCGACATTGAGTGAACTTAAATTATGCAATTAAACCCTGATCCACCTGCGAGACAGGCGGTTTTGAGATTTTATAATACCTACGCCGCCTGAACAAGTATAGTCTTTCAGTACTTTTTCATTTGAAATCAGGCAAATATATTACGCTTTTATTGCGCTTCTTCTACAACGGGCTGCGTAAACATAATGCCAACTGGCGTTCCCGCGGCGATAATCACTGTTGGCTCATCAGGGATCATATCTTCAAGGATTGTTCGCAACTCTGACCCAGCCTCAGCCACACCAGCCGCAATTTCATGCTCTTCTGAAGTTTCGCTTTCCTCTGTTGCGACTGTATCACCTTCGATTGTGACAGTTGTCAAACCGCTATCCGCAATTGCCTGAGCCGCACCTTCAAGGAATGATGCCGCCAAAGGAATGACTACGCGCTGAAGGGTGTGGTTATCAATGTCCGTTGCCATGCCTGTGAGGCTGGTGTCCGGGTCAACGGCGATTGCGTTTGTGGGCTGCGCGATACCATCAATGACAATACTATCAAAGGTCAGCGTTAAATAGCGATCTTCAACCATTGTGAACGATCCGATTAAGCGCGCACCTTTCAGTGGTCCTACAACGATCTCAGCCAAAACTGGCCCATCGATATCCGAGTTTGCCTCAAGCACCATTTGCGCATAAACAATATCACCAGCAGGCACTATAATTTCTTGCACAAGTGTTTCTTCGCCCTCTTCCGCAGCTTCCTCTTCTTTTTCTTCATTCAAATCTTCCAAGAAAGACGGATCCGTCAACACGATAGATTGTACAGATGAATTACTTTTATTTTCCAAGATCGCACCCATTTGCTCGGAGATTGAGCCCGAGAGCGCTGCAACAGCGTTTGCTCTTTGCTCTGCTTGTTCGGCTGTTAATCCCGCAGCCGTCGATGCAACAGGCTGACCTGTCGGCGTCATTCCCTGGCTTTCACCTTCACCCATATCACCTTTAGGCTCAGCTTGTGCTAAACCTTCTTCGGGCGCTGCAGCTATCAGCTTTCCATTTTTATCATAGCCAGGCAAAAGCTTGCCATCAGGTCCATAGCCAGGAAGCGGTTTACCATCAGGCCCAAAACCTGGCAATGGCTTACCATTTTCATCAAAGCCAGGCTTGTCCCCATAGATCGGATTGCCATCCTCATCATAGCCAATAATCGGACGACCATTTTCGTCATACCCATAGATCGGATTACCGTCTTCATCGAAACCATAAATCGGATTGCCATCTTTATCATAGGCAATCGGCGCATCACCGTAGATTGGATTGCCATCTTCATCATAGCCAATAATCGGACGACCATCTTCGTCATAACCTAGGATCGGATTACCATCTTTGTCATACCCATAGATTGGATTGCCGTCTTCATCGAATGCAACCGGCGCATCACCATAGATTGGATTACCATCCTCATCATAGCCGATAATCGGACGACCATCTTCGTCATAGCCTAGGATCGGATTGCCATTTTCGTCATAACCATAGATTGGATTGCCATCTTCATCATAGCCCAAAGGTGCATCACCATAGATTGGGTTACCATTTTCATCATACCCAATGATCGGGCGGCCATTCTCATCGTACCCATAGATAGGATTACCACTTTCATCATAACCGTAGATTGGATTGCCATCTTCATCATACCCAACAATCGGGTTGCCGTTCTCATCGAAACCGTAGATGGGATTGCCGTTTTCATCATACCCGATAATAGGGCGGCCATTCTCATCATAGCCATATATAGGATTACCATCTTCGTCATAGCCAACAATCGGGCGGCCCTCTTCATCCACGCCCAAAGGCGCGTCACCGTAAATTGGATTGCCATCTTCATCATAGCCGATAATCGGACGACCATCTTCGTCATAGCCTAGGATCGGATTACCATTTTCATCGTACCCATAGATCGGATTGCCATCTTCATCATAGCCCAAAGGTGCATCACCATAGATTGGGTTACCATTTTCATCATAACCAATGATCGGGCGACCATTTTCATCGTACCCATAGATCGGGCTCCCATTTTCATCGTAACCATAAATTGGACGACCATTTTCATCATAACCAACAGGCGCATCGCCGTAGATCGGGTTTCCATTTTCGTCATACCCGATAATCGGACGGCCATTTTCATCGTACCCATAAATCGGATTACCATTGGCGTCATAGCCATAGATCGGGTTGCCATTTTCATCTACGCCTAAGGGCGCATCGCCATAGATTGGGTTGCCATTGGCATCATAACCAATGATCGGGCGACCATTTTCATCGTAACCATAGATTGGATTACCGTTGGCGTCATAGCCATAGATCGGACGGCCATTTTCATCATAACCAACAGGCGCATCGCCGTAGATGGGATTGCCATTCTCGTCATACCCGATAATCGGGCGACCATTTTCATCATAGCCATAGATCGGGTTGCCGTCCTTATCATATCCATAGATTGGATTACCGTTTTCATCATAGCCTAGGATCGGGCGGCCATTTTCATCGTACCCATAGATCGGGTTCCCATTTTCATCGTAACCATAGATCGGGTTGCCATTAGCATCGTAACCATAGATCGGGTTGCCATTTTCATCATAACCAACAGGCGCATCGCCGTAGATGGGGTTGCCATTGGCATCATAGCCAATAATGGGACGACCGTTTTCATCATACCCATAAATTGGGTTACCATCTTTATCATAGCCATAGATCGGACGGCCATTTTCATCATAACCAACAGGCGCATCGCCGTAGATGGGGTTGCCATTCTCGTCATACCCGATAATCGGGCGACCATTTTCATCGTAACCATAGATTGGATTACCGTTGGCGTCATAGCCGATAATCGCATTCCCGTTTTCGTCATAGCCTAGGATCGGATTACCATTTTCATCGTATCCATAGATCGGATTGCCATTCTCATCATAGCCTAGGATCGGATTACCGTTTTCATCGTACCCATAAATTGGATTGCCGTTTTCATCATAGCCGATAATCGCATTCCCGTTTTCGTCATAACCATAGATTGGATTACCGTCCTCATCATAGCCATAGATCGGGCGACCATCTTCATCAACGGCTACAGGCGCGTCACCATAGATCGGATTACCATTTTCATCATAGCCGATAATCGGGCGACCGTTTTCATCGTACCCATAGATCGGGTTACCGTCTTTATCATAGCCAACGATTTCACGGCCGCTTGCGTCCGCCTTTTTAGCCCCTGATTTAGAGGCCTTCGCATCCCCATAGATCGGATTACCGTTCTCATCGTAACCAATAATCGGACGGCCATTTTCGTCATAGCCTAAAATTGGATTACCATTTTCGTCGTAACCATAGATTGGATTACCGTCTTCATCAAAGGCTACAGGCGCATCGCCATAGATTGGCTTGCCGTTTTCATCATAGCCAATAATGGGACGACCGTTCTCATCATAGCCATAGATCGGGTTGCCGTCCTTATCATAGCCTACAATCCGGCGCCCATCTTCATCCTCACCCAAAGGCGCATCGCCATAAATTGGGTTACCATTTTCATCATAACCGATAATTGGATTACCGTTCTCATCATACCCATAGATCGGGTTGCCGTCCTTATCATAGCCTACAATCGCACGGCCAGCCTCGTCATAGCCTAATGGCTCATCCCCATAGATAGGATTGCCGTTCTTATCATAGCCAATAATGGGACGGCCATTTTCATCATAGCCATAAATTGGATTGCCGTCCTTATCGTACCCTAGGATTGGGCGCCCCTCTTCATCATAGGCGACAGGCTTGTTACCATAGATTGGGTTACCATCTTCATCATAACCGATAATCGGGCGACCATTTTCATCATAGCCGATAATCGGATTACCGTTCGCGTCATAGCCCAAGATAGGGTTACCATTTTCATCATACCCATAGATCGGGTTGCCGTTCTCGTCATAGCCATAAATCGGGCGACCATTCTTATCGTAAGCTATGGGCGAGCTGCCATAGGTTGGCTTACCTTCCGCGTCATAGTCGATAATCGGACGACCATTTTCATCATAGCCATAAACAGGATTACCGTCTTTATCGTAACCAATAATCGTACGACCACCAGCGCCCGTCCCATATCCTTTTCCGGGAATACGCTGCGCCCCGATCGAATCACAATCGCACTCCTCATCCATTTCAAAACGCTTTTTCTTGCGAATATCGCGCCAACGCTTCAGCGGGTCATCTCTGCCATTATCATCGTCACCAACGATTGAAAAGACACCGCTATCAACATCAATCGGCGTTGGTATTGCGCTACCGCCTGAGGCAATTGCCTTTTCTAAGCGCTGCTCATTTTGATCAATAACCGCATCGATATAGGCCTGAGAGCTGCCTTCCGTAGAGGTTGAACCACTGGTCTCGGGCGCAGCCGTCATCCGTGAACGTGAGGATGCTTCCTCTTCCCCGCCAAGCATCGCAATCGCACCAACCAATAGCGCGATACCACCAACAACTGCGCCAATTTTAAAGGCCGGGTTGTTATTCCACATGTCGGCAAGGCTGTTACCAGAGGTGCCTTCTTCGAAATCATCGAAGCCTGTGCTTTCAAAATCTAGATCGTCATCATCGTCAAAATCATCAACCATCATCGGCCTCCGATCTGGTTGACACGTTTGCGCGCACCATTTTTCCTTTGTCGGACAACAACAACACAGGTGCGCTCTTTACAGTATAAACGCGCATACCATCTGCCGACGCGACAGAGCTTGACCAGCTTGGTGATAATAATGTCAATGGCGTGCGCACATAAGTCTGACTACCCAAGCGGTATACGGATGTGCGGCTATCTACACCTGTTACCGTTAGTCGCTGCGCGCCCGATGGGATAATGCCCTGCAAAACCGATGACATCGTCGAATTCCCAGCGCTTAAAGACACGCCGCCCTCAATCAACGGCGCCTCTGCCAAAGGACCATAATCAGGCACAATCGCATCAAAGCGGTAATGCACTAAATCGCGACTGGTTTCAATGGTCATGATAATCGGCGTCTTTAACCCCAGCATCTTAATCGACATGTTCCCGTACGCGAACTCAGACTGCGGGGTGATACGCACAAAATGCACACCATTTTCAGTGCTTCCCGATTGAATAATCTTAAAATTTCCTGCCCACGTAATATCCTCGATAGGCCACGGCGCACCTGTCACATCAAGCATATTCAGCGTCGTCACATGCCCCTGTGCAGCGCGAATAATCAGCGGCTTAGCGCCAGGATCCAATGACAATGTCTGCACCGTCACTTCTGGTTTTGGCAACGGATATACAGGCAATTCAAACGATTCTTGAGTACGGTCAAACTCTTCAAGCAACCGCCGTATTTCCGCAGGCTTCATCGGTAACATATTTTGCAGCGCCTTGTTAAATGCCTCACTGCGAATCTCTTGCTCCACCTGCTTAGGATCATATTTTGGCACAGAAGGCTGAACCGCAGCCGCAGCGCCACCCTGCGCAGCGCCAGGAGCAGAAGCCTGCCCTTGAGGGCCACCACCGCCGAACAAATCACCAATACTACTGCCCGGGTTAGCAGGCTGAGCATCTTGTTGCGGCGGAGTATCATCACCGCCTAAACTGAGCTCATTGGCAAAAAAATTCAAAACATCCTGACTTTGCGCGCACGCGAGATGGCTTGCGCTAAACAGCGTCAACGCAGCCACCATCATGGAACCCAATATGCGCACGTTATTTTTCATCAATGCCAGTTACAAAACTCCCTTAGATAGCTTTCAGAATAAGGGCTAACAAGGGGGATGTCACGCGCAACCGCGTCACAATCCACAAGAGGCTTATCGTTTTTTCAAGAAAAAAGAAGGCGCGTTAATTGGCCGTTGCGATCCACTGATCAATACCAACGCCATTAGAGCTTTCAAGGCGCGGCACTCGCACAACAACAATGCGCACAAGAATACTTCGGGTACGGCGCTCAGCCCCCGTTTGATAGGAAAGCTTCATAGGGATCTGCACAACCCACTGATAACGCCCCGCCACGACAGCCTCAGACTCCAAAATAGGAGCACCTGCTGGCACAGCCGTAACAACTTGACGCCTTTGCTCGATCGTCGAGATGATTCCCGATTGGTTCAGCGCGGTCGTAAAGCTCTCCCAACCTGTGCGCGTAAAATTACGCGATGATTCCTGCAAACGGCGACGATAATCGTTAAAGCCGAACGTCATCACCTCGGTCGCAGCCTGCGCCACCCAGGACAACAAAGCTGGCGTACTTAAGTTTGGCTGATTCAAGGCAACCATCGGTATCAGGCGACCATCCTCTGTCGTTGCAAAATAACGGTTTTCAGGTTGACGTGAATTGATAATCCCCAAAATAGCCAAGACTAAAATACCAATGATTAACGACAGTAAAATCACAAGCTTAAGCAGCGAACGATATCCATCGCGGTAAAATTCATTCCGCACAACAACAGTGCCCAAGCCCGATACAGGCTTACCTGGCGCAGATTGCTGCAAGTTTGTATCAATATTTTCTTTCGCCATAAGGGATACTACTCGATCAAAAGTGTGTGATAAATTTCATAAAATACTCTCACTATTCTGACCTAAAAGCCCAAACTTAACAAGATGTCATTCCGATTGATTTTGATACATTTGCACTTAGGCGTAAAAAAAATGCTCTACAAACAAGACTTTTCGATATTTTTTATGGTAGAATGATTTGAGTGGAGTGGAGTAGATATTCTTTCGAGATGCGTGTGAGCTTTTTTAAATTACCTATCAAAAAACGCTATTTATTGACAACGGCGGCTTTATGCCTCGGCGGTGCAGCTCTATCGCTGTGGCCATCCACACCAAGTTATGCTTGTAACCCTTGCTCTGCCTGCCCCGCACCAGACACGGCACAAGCAAAGCAAATCGTCGGCGACGAAATGGAAGCCAAAAACGATGAGGCGGTTGAATACGTCAAGCAGCTCTTCGAAGATTACCTCGGTCACGAAGGCAGTTCGGATGGATCGTACATCGATTTCTTCAGCAACGACCTTTACAATGATCGCGTCTTACCTGCACTGCAAGCTTTTACAAAACAAATGTCGTCAATTGCGATGCAACAAGTTGTTATGATTGGCACATTCTTTGACGCCAAACAGCAATTAGAAACGCAACGTCTTTATCAAGAACTGCAAGTCGAAGCGCATAAAGATTACCAACCCAGTCATGATTTTTGTACATTTGGCACGAATGTGCGCTCTTTAGCGGCGTCCGAAGAAATATCGCATTTTAATGCGCTTGCCATTAATAACATGCAAATGCAGCGCCACCTAGGGACGCTTGACTCAGGCGCAGCAACCACCGACGACGATTACAAAGAACGCTGGGATCTTTTCGCCAGTACCTATTGTAATAAATACGACAATGGGTGGAAAAGTAATGATAGCGATTCTGGCCTTGCTTTTTGTACGGCGTCTACATCCGACCCCGACCAAGTCGAACGTCATAATATTGATATCGACTACACACGTCTGGTGGAAAATAATCGCACGCTTGATATCGCCCTATATGATGGTACCACCCAAGATGATGAAGTTGATGTAAAATCTTTGGGTAATAACCTGTTTGGCCACCAGGTTCTTACTCGTGACCTCAGCGCTGACGACCTCACTGAACAGAGCGTTCAAGAAAACTACATGAAGCTTCGCAGTATCGCAGCCAAGCGTAATGTTGCAGAGAATTCTTTTAATGCAATTGTTGGCCTTAAATCAAATGGCTCATGGAATAGTGATTCAGATGGGGTTAATACACGTGAATTTCTTGGTGCGGTTTTATCTGAGCTAGGCATCGAAGATGATGAAATCTACACCATCATTGGTGAAAATCCCAGTTACTATGCTCAGCTTGAGATTTTAGCAAAAAAACTGTATCAAAGCCCTGATTTCTTTGCAGGCCTCTACGATAAACCAGCAAACGTAAAACGTAAAAGCGTTGCCCTGAAGGCCATTGATTTAATGTTAGATCGCGCCATTTATGAAAGCCAATTACGTCAAGAGATGGTCACATCAGTGCTGCTTTCATCGCGCATTTCACCTGCGTTAGATCTCACTCTTGAGCAGTCAGGAGAACGCTAATGCATAAAACAGTTCGCTTCACTCTTCTCACGGCCCTCACATTAACCAGTGCGATATCTTATGCACCTCGCGTGTATGCTTGCGCCTCTTGCGCGGCGGATGCTGGCGGTGAAGCCGTAACCAAGCACCAATCACTAAAAGTCTCGTTTGAGGCTGACGTCAGCACAATTTTTGACAATAACTTCAACAGTAGCGGTGGCCAGATTGCGTGGATCAACACGTTTTGGGACGATACCATTGTCCCAGCCTTAAAAGGTATGGCAGATGAGCTTGCCGCAACCTCTGTTTATCAAACCTTTGTTGTCGGCACCTTTTTTGATGCGAAAGCGCAGCTGGAAACTCAGCAGTCATTACAAAAAATTCGCGCGCGCGCTCACAAAGATTATCACCCCAGCACTGGAATGTGTGAATTTGGAACAGCGACAAAAAGCCTCGCCGCATCAGAGCGCAAAGGTGAATTAAACGCACTGTTCATGCAGCGCCGTTCAACCGACCGCACTTTAGGTAACGCCGGTGCACTGAGTTCAATTAGCAAGACGGCTGACCTCAATAGCCGTATCGACAAGTTTAAAACGACCTACTGCAACCCAGCTGACAACAATGGACAGTTAGATACACTCTGCCTGCATGATGGCGGTGTTGGCGGGGATGATCCAAATCTGTTTAACAAAGACATCGATTACACGCGCACCCTTGACGCGCCGTGGACCATCAATGTCGATTTCAGCGACACCGATACCAAGCAAGAGGAAACCGATCTGATATCATTGGCAAATAATTTGTACGGAACAGAAATTATTGGTGTTTCTACTGCGGTTGCAGAAATTAAAAAACTAGAAGACCTAGCCGCGGGGGCGAACGCCGCAGAAAAAAATGATATCAATGCGCGAATTAGCAAAGTAAAATCAGACTACCTTCTTGCGCGCTCTTGGATTGCTAAACGCAGCGTTGCCGAAAATTCATTTAATGCGATGGTTAACTTAAAATCAAACGGCAGTGACGGTGCAAAAGACTATTTAATTGAAATTATGAAAGAACTAGGTGTTGGCTCTGCCGCTGGTGGGGATGCAGAGCAAGTGAGCGAAATTGAAGCAATGATCGGTGAATCGCCCAGTTATTATGCACAGATGGAAATTTTGACGAAGAAGCTCTACCAGAACCCTGAATTTTACACCAACTTGTATGACAAGCCTGCAAACGTTTCTCGTAAAGAAGTCGCAATGCAAGCCATTGGCCTGATGCAAAAGTTTGACCTTCTAAAAAGCTATTTACGAAGCGAAGCGTCTTTGGCCGTCTTATTAGAAACATCTCTTATCCCGCAACAAAGCCGCTTGGAAAATGAACAGTAACACGCACAATAACATCGTTGCTTGTGCCATCCCTGGCCTGCGTATGGCTTTGACCTGCACCTTGTTGTTGGGTGCATCCTTTGCTTACACGCCGGCACATGCCACGCCCGAACAAGATATTCAAGATAACTATATTCAAGGTCTTAAGGATATGACCAACGAATTAATGGCAACTGGCATGAATAGCCTTGCGATGATCGGAGCCTTTTTTGATGCCGATCAGGCCTTAGACACGCAACTAGAGTATAAACGCCTGCAAGCTGAAGCGAATAAAGATTACTACCCTAGTGAAACGATGTGTCAATTTGGTACTTTCGTGCGCTCTGTCGCCAGAACAGAAGCAAAGGCTGATGCTGATAAACTGGTGATAAACGATATTCTTCTGAGTTCTGACGTTTCACAAAACGACATGCCAACAGCGCAGAATGCTGAAATTGACATCCCTGCTCGCCTTGAACAATTCAAGCGCGTTTACTGTAATCCCGCTGATAACAATGGCCAGTTAGGGCCGATGTGCACCTATGATAATGGTAGTCAGGTTGGCGGCGCTGACCCTAATCGTTTCAACAAAGACATTGATTTTACGCGCACGCTTGATAGCCGATTAACGGTCAATGTGAATATGATGGACGACCCAACTGCAGCAACCGAAGCCAGCGAGGATGAAGAAGACATTTATGCCTTAGCGCGCAACCTATACCTGCCTATTGGCCTGCCGACAATCAGCAATTCAGGCGGCTTGCGCGAAGTCCGTGAGCTAGTCGCGATGAAAAATATTGCGCAAAATAGCTATGTGAACATTGTTGCCAGCAAATCCAGCGCAGCAGAAGGCAATGGCGAGGAAAGTGGGTGGAACTTTATGAAGGCGATGATGCGTGATTTCGGCCTAAGCGATGAAGACATTCATGAAGCCTTAGGTGATTATCCCAGTTACCATGCACAAATGGATATTTTAACTAAGAAAATGTATCAAAGTCCCAGCTTTTATACGAACTTGTACGACAAGCCAACGAACGTAGAGCGCATTTCCGCATCAATGGAATCTATTCGTTTGATGCAGCTGCGCGATCAGTACAAATCGGCGCTGCGCCGCGAGATGCTTCTGTCGGCTTTGCTCTCTAATGAAGTCCGCAAACCACTTCGCGATAGCCTTGCAGTTTTAGATACAAATTAAATGTGATCACACGTATCTCAGTTCCTGCGTGATATATTTTTGATAACCACGCTTAGCCACCTCATCTTGGTTAACCTGCACAAGCCCCTGAAGAACTTCTTTACCAGTCCAATAATGTGCGGTTTGATCGCAAAACTTTTGCTTCCAGTTTTGTTCCGCATCTGTGGTCGCTAGGGCGTAAATTGTACTTTGACCATTTTTATCAGGCGCCTTAAAAATCATGTAACCTTCATCCACGGCAATACGGATGTCTTTTTCAGGTGCATTCAGCAAAACAGCCACGCCATAATGCATTGCATTATCTATGCCCTGAATAGTTTTACCGACGCTTTCTTGCCCAAAAATGTTCACGATCTTTGCCTTAAGCCCCCCTGATGTTTGTGACAAACTGCGATAAGCTTTTTCTACCTTCTGCGCTTTTTTCTCTATACCGCGCACATTTTGTTCATCCTTCATACGCTTAATATCAATTTTACGGTACGTTTCCGCCATCATTTTGGGGATATCATCCAAGAATTGGCGCGTCCAAGCCGCATGTGAAAAACGCCCAAATGTGCAGAGATCGTATCTGATCGGTGCCTTTATTTCATTGTCGGATGCGTCTAGATCAATATGGCGGATTAACACGTTGTGCGGCGTCAAAACAACAATATTTTCTACGCCAGCCTCTTTCATCTTAGCTGGGGAAATAAGCCCCTCCCAATCAATGTCTCCGTTTTGGATTTGTTGTAGCGTTTTGTTTTTTGCAACGCCTGCTCCATTGATACGATCGAAATGGTTCACTTCAGAAATGGCCTGTTTATAGGATTTCTGCATTTGAGACAGGCCAGATGCCCGATTAAACACATGGCTCACCCCCACTTTTAATGTGGCTGCGCCGCCAATTAAGGCTAATCCATTTTTCGCTAGTGATAGCAGTTCAATATCCATAAATAACTCCCAAGCTAGCTATTTACGTAATACTTGTATTTTTGTCAAGAAAAAAGCCTCCGTCATTTCTGAGGGAGGCTTTTGTATCTTTATTAAGTATGCCTGAGGCTTTTAGCCTGCAGCGGCTTCTAGGTCAGAACCTTCGCTGCCATCTTCTAGGGCTTGCGTTTCAGCCGCCGCAGCAGAAAGCTCGTCTTGCTCAGCTTGTTGCTTGGCAAGCATTTCCTCGTCACGGCTTGCGGCGATGCGTTTCACATCAGCAACATGCGCACCTGTACCCGCAGGGATGAGGCGACCAACGATCACGTTTTCTTTCAGACCGTAGAGCTTATCAACCTTACCTTGAACAGCGGCTTCTGTAAGAACGCGCGTTGTTTCCTGGAAGGACGCAGCAGAGATGAATGAACGTGTCTGCAATGATGCTTTGGTAATACCTTGAAGGACTGGCTTGCCGATTGGTGGGCGCTTGCCTTCATCCATGTATTTTTGAACCATTTCATCAAAGACGATGCGGTCTTCAAGTTCGCCAACCAAGTATGTGCTGTCGCCAACTTCGGTGATTTCAACTTTTTGCATCATCTGGCGCATAATCACCTCGATGTGCTTGTCGTTGATTTTCACACCTTGCAAGCGGTAAACGTCTTGAACTTCGTTTGTCAGATATTCTGCCAAAGCCTCAACGCCCATAACATCCAAGATATCGTGCGGTACAAGCGCACCATCGATGATTGGGTCCCCCTTACGGACGAAGTCACCTTCTTGAACAGCCATGTGACGGCCTTTTGGTACCAAGTATTCCACTGTTTCTTGCTCGCTGTCAGCTGGGCGGATACCGATGCGGCGCTTAGACTTATAGTCTTTGCCGAATTCAATATAACCATCCATTTCCGCGATCACAGCGAAGTCTTTCGGACGACGCGCTTCGAAGAGCTCGGCCACACGTGGCAGACCACCAGTAATATCGCGTGTCTTCGATGTTTCGCGTGGAATACGTGCAAGAATATCACCCGCTTTAACTTCTTTGCCGCTTTCAACAGACAAAATCGTATCAACAGACAGGTAGTAGTTCGCAGGTAAGCTGTTTGGCAGTGTAATCACCTCGCCTTTCGCATCCAATAGAGAGATACGTGGCTTAAGATCAGCACCTTTTGGCTGTGAGCGCCAGTCGATAACTTTCTTAGAAGCGATACCTGTTGCTTCATCGACATCATCAACCAATGACACGCCATCTTCCAGATCAAAGTAGTGTGCAACACCGTCTTTTTCTGTGATAACCGGCACTGTGTATGGGTCCCACTCAGCCAATTTGTCACCGGCTTTAACGCTGCCGTCTGCTTTTACAAGCAAGCGTGCACCGTATGGAACGCGGTGGCTGGTTTTTTCGTCGCCATTTGCATCCAACAACGCGATTTCCATGTTACGACCCATAACGATGTCAACACCTTCCGAGTTTGTAACTGTGTTTTCGTTTGTAAATGCAATTTTCGCATCCATGTTAGCTTCGATTGCTGAACGCTCGGCACCTTTCTGCGCCGCACCACCAATGTGGAAGGTACGCATTGTAAGCTGCGTTCCTGGTTCACCAATTGACTGCGCCGCCATAACGCCGATTGCCTCGCCAATGTTGGCTTGGGTACCGCGTGCAAGGTCACGACCGTAACATTTCGCACAAATACCGTTATTTTCACCGTTACATGTCAATACCGAGCGTACTTTGATTTCGCTGATGCCGGCTGTTTCAACTTCTTCTGATGTTGTTTCGTCGAACATTTCGCCCGCTTTTACGATGATCTCACCGTTCAGTGGGTTTGCAATATCAATCGCAGATGTACGGCCAAGGATACGCTCTGACAATGGAACAACAACGTCCGCGCCGTTCATGACTGGGCGCATCATGATGCCGTCTTCAGTGCCACAATCGTATTCAGTTACGATAGCGTCTTGCGCAACGTCAACCAAACGACGTGTCAGGTAACCTGAGTTCGCAGTTTTCAAGGCTGTATCGGCAAGACCCTTACGTGCACCGTGCGTCGAGTTAAAGTACTCAAGCACAGACAGACCTTCTTTAAAGTTTGAAATAATCGGCGTTTCGATAATTTCACCAGAAGGTTTCGCCATCAAACCACGCATACCGGCAAGCTGACGGATCTGAGCGGCAGAACCACGCGCACCAGAGTGTGCCATCATGTAAACCGCGTTTAGATTGTCGGCTGACAAGTCAGAGATTTCTGCCATCATCGCGCCGGCAACTTCGTCCGTGCAAGATGACCAGATATCGATAACCTTGTTGTATTTCTCGCCTTTTGTGATCAAACCGTCTTGGTATTGCTTTTCAAATTCAGCAACTTTTTCTTCGGCTTCTGCGATCAAAGTTTTCTTCGCATCAGGAATAATCAAGTCGTCTTTACCGAACGAGATACCTGCCTTACACGCGTGACGGAAACCAAGTTTCATCATCTGGTCACAGAAGATGACTGATTCTTTCTGACCGCAGTAGCGGTAAACAATATCAATCACGTTAGACAGTTCTTTTTTGGTTAGAACTTTGTTGATCAACGCAAATGGAACGTCTTTGTTACGTGGCAAGATCTCAGAGATCAGCATACGACCCGGAGTTGATTCAACGATTTCAGACATTTCTTCGCCGTTTTCATCAACGCCGCGGAAACGACATTTTACTTTTGCGTGCATTGACACTTCACCAGAGTCTAGCGCGTGCATAATCTCGCCAGGGCCACGGAAGATCATGCCTTCGCCTTTTTGGCCGTCTAGTTCTAGTGACATATAGTAAAGACCAAGAACGATATCCTGTGAAGGAACGATAATCGGCTTACCGTTTGCAGGAGACAGAACGTTGTTCGTTGACATCATCAAGCAGCGCGCTTCAAGTTGCGCTTCGATTGACAATGGTACGTGAACAGCCATCTGGTCACCGTCAAAGTCAGCGTTAAAGGCTGTACATACAAGCGGGTGCAAGTTAATCGCTTTACCTTCAACCAAAACAGGTTCAAACGCCTGGATACCCAAACGGTGCAATGTTGGCGCACGGTTCAGCATCACTGGGTGTTCGCGGATAACTTCTTCCAAAATATCCCACACTTCTGGGCGTGCCTTTTCAACCATCTTCTTGGCAGCCTTAATCGTTGAGGCCATGCCGTAAAGTTCTAGTTTATGGTAGATGAACGGCTTAAATAGCTCGAGCGCCATTTTCTTCGGCAGACCACATTGGTGCAGTTTGAGCTCTGGCCCCACAACGATTACCGAACGGCCTGAGTAGTCAACACGTTTACCAAGAAGGTTCTGACGGAAGCGACCTTGCTTACCTTTCAGCATATCAGAAAGTGATTTCAATGGACGCTTGTTCGCGCCAGTAATCACGCGGCCACGGCGGCCGTTATCGAACAATGCATCAACAGATTCTTGCAACATACGCTTTTCGTTACGCACGATAATGTCAGGTGCGCGAAGCTCCATCAGGCGCTTCAAACGGTTGTTACGGTTGATGACACGACGGTATAGGTCGTTCAAATCAGATGTCGCAAAGCGGCCACCATCCAAAGGAACCAATGGGCGCAATTCTGGTGGAAGAACTGGAACGATGTCCAAGATCATCCATTCAGGGCGCGTACCCGATTCAATGAAGGCTTCAAGCAATTTTAGACGCTTAACAAGTTTCTTACGCTTGGCTTCAGAACCTGTTTCAGCAAGTTCTTCTTCTGCGTTGGCTTTTTCTTCTTCAAGATCCAGTTCAGATAGGACTTCTTTCAAAGCCTCTGCACCGATACCTGCGCGGAAGTTTTCTTCGCCGTATTCATCTTGTGCTTCGATGTATTCTTCCTCAGATAGAAGCTGAAAAGGCTTCAGAGGTGTCATACCAGGTTCGATCACCATGTAGTTTTCAAAATACAATACTTTTTCCATCGACTTCAGTGTCATGTCCATGATCAGACCGATACGTGAAGGCAATGATTTCAAGAACCAGATGTGCGCCACAGGACATGCAAGGTCAATGTGACCCATGCGTTCACGGCGAACTTTGGTCAAAGTCACTTCGACACCACATTTTTCACAAATGATGCCTTTGTACTTCATGCGCTTATATTTACCACACAAGCATTCGTAGTCTTTTACTGGACCAAAGATACGCGCACAAAATAGACCGTCTTTTTCTGGTTTGAATGTACGGTAGTTGATTGTTTCCGGCTTTTTCACTTCACCGAAAGACCAGCTGCGCATTTGCTCCGGGCTCGCGATCGAGATACGGATGTTATCAAAACTTTGTGGCCCTGTTGGTTGGCCGAATAGGTTCATTAGTTCATTCATAGCACTATTTCCTTTTTAAACTTTCCGCTTCTCTTAGTTGTTACCGCTTTGTTTCATATCAACGTTCAGACCAAGGGCTTTCAATTCCTTCGTCAATACGTTGAACGATTCAGGGATACCGATTTCGAAGCTGTCTTCGCCGCGTACGATGCTTTCGTACACTTTTGAACGACCAGCCACGTCATCTGATTTCACTGTCAGCATTTCCTGGAGCGTATATGCCGCGCCGTATGCTTGCAGTGCCCAAACCTCCATCTCACCGAAGCGCTGACCACCGAACTGGGCTTTACCACCCAAAGGTTGTTGCGTCACAAGTGAGTATGGACCAATTGAACGTGCGTGGATCTTATCATCAACCAAGTGGTGCAGTTTCAACATGTACATGTGTCCGACTGTTACCTTACGGTCGAATTTCTCGCCCGTACGGCCGTCGATCAATGTCATCTGACCTGATGTACCCAGACCTGCTTTTTCAAGAAGATCAGAGATATCACCTTCGTTTGCACCGTCGAAGACTGGCGTTGCCATTGGCACACCGCCGCGCAGGTTTCCTGCCATTTCAACGGCTTCTTCTTTGGTCAATTTGCAGATTTTCTCATCATATTCACGCTGGCCGTAGGCTTCGAGAAGCTGACCACAAAGCTCGTTATATTCGGCTTCGGTGATGTTGTCCTTGTCTTCAAAGCTGTCAAGGATGGCAGCGATCTTACGACCCATACCAGCCGCAGCCCAACCAAGGTGCGTTTCCAAAATCTGACCTACGTTCATACGTGATGGAACCCCAAGTGGGTTCAACACGATATCAACAGGCGTACCGTCTTCTAGGTAAGGCATGTCTTCGATCGGGTTAACCTTAGACACAACCCCTTTGTTACCGTGACGACCAGCCATTTTATCACCTGGCTGCATCTTACGTTTCACAGCAACGAAGACCTTAACAACCTTCATCACGCCTGGCAGCATTTCATCACCGCGTTGCAGTTTTTCAACTTTGCTTTCAAAGCGCTCTTTAATGTTGTCAACGGCGTCATCGAATGTTTTACCCATCGCTTCGATTTCTTCCATGATGGTTTCATCTTCGATGGCGATCTGACGCAAGACACCGCGTTTTTCGATCTCAGCAAGTTGTGCTGCTGTGATCACGGCGCCTTTTTTCATTTTCGCATCTTTTGGCGCAGAAACGATTGTCTGACCTTCAAGAAGCTGAGCCAAGCGACCATAGTAACCACCTTCGATGATTTTACGCTCGTCATCGCGGTCTTTTGCAAGACGTTCGATTTCTTCTGACTCGATTGCCATTGCGCGGGCATCTTTATCAACGCCGCGGCGGTTAAACACGCGCACGTCAACGATTGTACCGCTGGCACCTGGTGGCAAGCGAAGTGAGCTGTCTTTTACGTCAGCAGCTTTTTCACCAAAGATCGCACGAAGAAGTTTTTCTTCTGGTGTCATTGGGCTTTCGCCTTTTGGCGTAACCTTACCAACCAGAATATCACCTGGGTGAACTTCTGCGCCGATGTGAACGATACCGGCCTCATCAAGGTGACGCATAGCTTCTTCACCAACGTTTGGAATATCACGTGTGATTTCCTCGGTACCGAGCTTTGTATCACGCGCCATAACCTCGAATTCCTCAAGGTGGATCGATGTATAAACGTCGTCGCGTACGATGCGCTCAGAGATCAAAATCGAATCCTCGAAGTTATAACCATTCCAAGGCATGAAAGCCACAAGTGGGTTACGGCCAAGTGCCAATTCACCCATATCTGTTGAAGGACCGTCTGCAATGATGTCACCTTTACGGACGCTATCGCCAACTTTCACCAATGGACGCTGGTTAATGCATGTGCTTTGGTTTGAACGTTGGAATTTGTGCAGTTTATAGATATCAACCACAGGCTCGCCAGGGTGAAGATCTTCAGTTGCCTGAACAACGATACGCGTTGCATCAACTTTTGTGATTGTACCCGCACGGCGCGCAGAGATTGCCGCGCCAGAGTCACGTGCAACTGTTGCTTCCATACCTGTACCAACGAAAGGCGCCTCTGATTTCAACAGAGGAACGGCCTGACGCATCATGTTTGATCCCATCAATGCACGGTTCGCATCATCGTTTTCCAAGAAAGGAATAAGTGATGCCGCAACAGATACCATCTGTTTTGGTGATACGTCGATATATTGAACAGTTTCAGGCGTTGCCATGATGTTTTCACCAGCCTGACGACACTGGATAAGCTCGCCCACGAACTGGCCTTTATCATCCAGTTCAGAGTTTGCCTGCGCGATTGTGTAGCGCGCTTCTTCCATGGCAGACATGTAAACAACTTCTGGTGTTACTTTGCCGTCCTCAACCTTACGGTATGGGCTTTCGATAAAGCCATACTGGTTAACGCGGGCAAATGTCGCAAGCGAGTTAATCAGACCAATGTTTGGACCTTCAGGTGTTTCAATCGGACAAATACGACCGTAGTGCGTTGGGTGTACGTCACGAACCTCAAAGCCCGCACGTTCACGCGTAAGACCACCAGGGCCAAGCGCCGATAGACGACGTTTATGTGTAATTTCAGACAATGGGTTTGTCTGGTCCATGAACTGTGACAGCTGTGATGAGCCAAAGAATTCACGTACGGCTGCTTGTGCAGGTTTTGAATTCACAAGGTCATGCGGCATGTATGTATCGATATCAACAGATGACATGCGCTCGCGAATTGCACGTTCCATGCGAAGCAAACCAACACGGATTTGGTTTTCCATCAATTCACCCACTGAACGTACGCGGCGGTTACCAAGGTTATCGATATCATCGATTTCGCCTTTACCATCACGCAAGTCATGCAAGTATTTCACGATTGCAAGCATGTCTGCTTTTTCAAGGATACGGAATTGATCGTCTGCGTGCAGGTCAAGACGTGCATTCATTTTCACACGACCAACTGGCGACAGGTCATAACGCTCTGGATCAAAGAAGAGAGAGTTAAACAAAGCCTCAGCCGATTCAACGGTTGGTGGCTCACCCGGGCGCATAACGCGGTAGATATCAATCAAGGCTTCTTCGCGTGTATCACACTTATCAGCCATCATTGTGTTACGGATATAAGGACCAACATTCACGTGATCGATCGCAAGAACAGGCACAACAACGTCTTTTTGCTCTGCCAATGTTTCAAGATCTTCTTCTGTGATTTCGTGACCTGCTTCGAACAGAACTTGTCCTGTTTCCATGTCAATCACGTCTTGCGCCAAGTAACGGCCAAGAAGCTGACCATCTTGAACAAGGATATCTGTTGTACCTTCTTCAACGAATTTCTTCGCTTTACGCGGTGTGATTTTGTCACCTTCTGATGCCAAAACATCGCCAGACTTCGCGTCGATCAAATCGTACGTCAATGTTACACCGCGGAATTGATCCGGCATAAATGGCGTTTCCCAGCCTTTTGCTGTTTTTGTGTACGTCAAGCTATCATAGAAAACAGCCAAGATCTCTTCGTTTGACATCCCTTGGATCATCAAAGGATCGATCTCTGTATCGTTTTCTTCGCATTCTTGGCGGTATGCAATTGTGCTTTCAGAATCTAGCGCACGAAGAAGCGTTGTAATTGGAAGCTTACGACGGCGGTCGATACGCACATACATAACGTCTTTCGCATCAAATTCGAAATCAAGCCATGAACCACGGTAAGGAATAACGCGCGCAGAGAATAGGTATTTACCAGATACGTGCGTTTTACCACCATCATGCGAGAAGAACACACCAGGTGAACGGTGCATTTGCGATACGATAACGCGCTCGGTACCGTTTACAACGAATGTACCGTTATCTGTCATCAATGGCATATCAACCATGTAGACGTCTTGCTCTTTAATGTCGCGGATAGAGCGAAGACCTGTTTCTTCATCAACGTCAAAAATTGACAAACGCAAAGTTACGCGCAATGGCGCTGCGTATGTAAGGCTGCGCTGCTGACATTCTTCAACGTCGTATTTAGGATCTTCAAATTCATATTTAACAAAGTCAATCTCAGCCTTGTCACCAAAATCTTTGATTGGAAACACTGATGAGAATACTTCTTGCATACCTTGCAAAACACGGTCATCTGCAGGCACGTCTTTTTGCTGGAAGCTGTCATAAGATAGGCGCTGAACCTCGATCAGGTTAGGCATTTGGGCGACTTCGTCGATCTGACCAAAGCTGCGGCGTACACGTTTTTTACCAGTGTAGCTTTCGATATTATTCGCCGGAGGAATTACAGTAGGGCTTGCAGATTTTGCATTCATGATCTTTTTACCTTCTTTATCAATCATAAAGTTTGATTTCTTGCCTGATCTAGCATGTTAAACAATCAGGAACGCCAAAAAACCCCCAGGCATATTCCCTTATCTCTCAAAGGTTTTGCCAGGTGGCTTCAGAAACGTCTACGCACAATAATCAAACTGTTTCAATAGGGTATCCACGCTATATCCCAGAAATTTGCAGCCATATATGGACTAGCAAATTGACATTGTCAACCCGTAAGAGTCGACTTCCATAAAAAAACACATTTCCCGCCCGGTTAAGAGCAGGAAATGCGCCAATTTTAATTTGCAAATATTACTTAAGAGCAACAGTTGCGCCAGCTGCTTCCAGCTTAGCTTTGATTTCTTCAGCTTCGTCTTTAGCAGCACCTTCTTTAACTGCTTTGCCGCCAGCTTCAACAAGTTCTTTAGCTTCTTTCAAGCCAAGGCCTGTGATCGCACGAACTTCTTTAATTACTGCGATTTTGTTACCGCCAGCAGCTTCAAGAATTACGTCGAAGTCAGATTTCTCTTCAGCCGCACCAGCATCACCGCCTGCAACAGCAGCAACAGCAACAGGAGCAGCAGCAGCAGAAACGCCCCACTTGTCTTCCAATAGTTTAGATAGTTCTGCAGCTTCCATTACTGTCAATGCAGATAGGTCTTCAACCAATTTTTCTAGATCAGCCATTACATTTTCTCCTTTTAGTTTAACGCTTTAACTTTGATCAATTTTTATAGATTAGCTTTTTTCACCATACGCTTTGGTTACGCCAACCATTTGCTGAGCAGGTGCTTGAAGCACACGAGCGATTTTCGTCGCAGGTGCAACCAACAATCCAACCAGCTTGCCACGCAATTCATCAAGTGATGGCATAGCGGCAAGAGCCTTAACACCATCAACATCAAGGACTTGCGAGCCCATAGCGCCGCCGATGATGATAAGCTTATCATTGTCTTTGGCATATTTATGCACAGCTTTCGCCGCTGCAACTGGATCTTGAGAAGAGGCAACCGCAGTTGGGCCACTAAATAGATCAGTTGTTTCTTCGAACTTTGTCCCTTTCAAAGCGAGTTTCGCTAGGGTGTTCTTTGTTACTTTTAGGCTTGCACCTTCTGCACGCAACTGAGCGCGCAAGTCTGTGATCTCTGCAACAGACAAGCCAGAATAATGTGTAATAATAATTGTTTCATCACGTTCGAAGCGTTCATTCAGTTCCTGAATTTCAGCTTGCTTTTGTGCGCGGCTCATTCCCATCGCTTTTCTCCTAAACAAACAGTTTATAATTCTTCAATAAAAAAGGACGATCATCTTACGATGTCATCCTTATCAGAAACGCTATATTTGAAAGTTAATGGCCAGCAGACTTATCTGCTTTATTCGATTAACTCCCATCTATCACGAGGACTTACATTTTGCTGCCGCGTGGTCTCTGATAGGTAATGACAGCAGGTGATATAGACTTAACCACCTGCTGTCAAGTATTTTTATGCAGCTTGCGCTGAATCCATGGCAATCTTCAAACCAGGACCCATTGTTGATGTCAAAGAGATCTTCGCAATGTAAGTTCCTTTTGCACCTGATGGGCGGGCTTTTTGAATTGCATCAATGAACGCACGTACGTTTTCAGCAAGCTCTTTATCGCCGAAAGATACTTTACCAACGCCAGCATGAACGATACCTGCTTTTTCAGCGCGGAATTCGATTGCGCCGCCTTTGGCATCTTTTACTGCTTTTTCAACGTCTGGTGTTACTGTACCCAATTTCGGGTTCGGCATCAGGCCACGTGGACCCAAAACTTTACCAAGCTGACCAACAACGCCCATCATATCAGGTGTTGCAATACAGCGGTCAAAATCCATGTTACCGCCTTTGATTTGTTGTGCTAGATCTTCTGCACCAACCAAATCAGCACCAGCCGCTTTTGCAGCTTCTGCTTTTGCATCACGTGCAAACACAGCAACGCGCACTGTTGCGCCTGTACCGTGTGGCAAGCTTACCATACCGCGAACGATTTGGTCTGCGTGACGTGGGTCGATGTTCAAGTTCATTGCAATTTCCAATGACTCGTCGAATTTACGAACTTTACCAGCATCTTTCAAAAGAGAGATAGCTTCTTCTACTGTGTAGAAAGCTTCGCGATCAATAAGTTTGCGGTTTGCCGCAGTATTTTTTGCAATCTTCGCCATGGTTTAGCCCTCCACTACTTCTACGCCCATAGAGCGCGCTGAACCTGCGATAATTTTAATCGCGGCATCAATGTCATTTGCGTTCAAATCTTCCATTTTCTTCTCAGCGATTTCTTTCAACTGAGATATTTTGATTTGACCAACAGTTTCGTGACCTGGGTTATTCGCACCGCTTTTCAGCTTCACTGCTTGCTTGATGAAGTAGCTTGCTGGTGGTGTTTTTGTAACGAAATCGAAAGAACGATCTTCGTATACAGTAATAACAACAGGTGTTGGAATGCCTTTGCTGTCTTCTGTTTTAGCGTTGAACGCCTTACAGAATTCCATGATGTTCACGCCGTGCTGACCAAGTGCTGGACCAACTGGCGGAGATGGGTTGGCTGCGCCACCCGGGATTGTCAGGTTAATAAAACCCGATACTTTCTTAGCCATAGTACTCTCCTTAACTAAGTATGTTGAGCTTTGTGGTACGGCCCAATGCATGGACTTTCATCGCATCAGTACCTGCCACAACCGGTGCGCACCCTATTCTTCTTTTTTTTGAATTGCAAGTTTTTTTCATCACTCTCTTGTTTGGACGTGCCCTTGCATGCTTTGACGCGGCTACGGCTCTACAAAACGGTTGTCATTCATATATAAGGTCATTATAAGCGTATTCATGTCTAGCACCCCTTCTTCTTCACCCGTTATTGCGATTGATGGCCCTGCAGCCAGTGGCAAAGGCACGTTATCGCGCAAGATTGCCGATACGCTCGGCTTTGCGCATTTGGATACGGGCGCGCTTTACCGCGGCGCGGCGTATGCGCTGATGCAAGATGGTGGTGACGCTGATAATGCGCAGGCATGCATCGATGCGGCGCAAGCCTTTTACGATACCTTTGACACAGAGATGCTGAGCAATCCAGCGCTGCGTCAGGATGATGTTGGCCAGACGGCATCAAAAGTCGCTTCGGTGCCAGAGGTGCGCACAATCTTGCTCGACCTGCAGCGCAGCTTTGCCAGCCACCCACCTGCCCCATATAAAGGCGCCGTTTTAGATGGCCGCGATATCGGCACGGTGATCTGCCCGCAGGCACCAGCGAAGCTTTTCATTACGGCATCAACCGAGGTGCGCGCAGAAAGACGCACAAAAGAGTTGCAATCCAAGGGACAAAGCGTTACATATGAGCGCGTTTTGCAAGATATGCGTGAAAGAGATACACGCGATGCAGGGCGGAGCGCAGCCCCAATGGTTGCCGCAGAAGATGCTTTGATACTGGATACCAGCTTGCTGGATATTGATCAGGCCTTCCTCCAAGCCCTAGCTTTTGTTAAAGAAAAGCTGTCATAAGCATCGCACGTTCCTCGTCCACACAGTCATAGATTGCAAGGCAAGTACGCATAGGTATGGCGTACATTTCACTTTGAGTTGGACGAAAGGAACTAATCTTATGGCTGGAAAAGCATTAAAACTCGAAGATAATAAAAACTCGGCTGAATTTGCCAAGTTGCTTGATGCAACATTTGGCGAAGACAGCGGCATTGTTGGCTCTGTCGTTAAGGGTACAATCATTGCACTTGATAAAGAACACGCAACAATCGATGTTGGCCTAAAATCTGAAGGCCGCGTCCCTGTTCAAGAATTTTCACGTCCTGGTGAAGATCCTGAATTGGCGATCGGTGACGTTGTTGACGTTTTCGTTGAGCGCATGGAAGATGCAAATGGTCAATCAGTTCTTTCACGCGACAAAGCTCGCCGTGAAGAAGTTTGGTTGGAATTGGAAGAATCTTGCAAGAAAGAAGAGCGCGTTACTGGTGTTATCTTTAACCGCGTTAAAGGTGGCTTTACAGTTGACCTTGGCGGCGCAGTTGCGTTCTTGCCTGGTTCACAAGTTGACGTTCGCCCAATCCGCGATATGGCGCCTTTGATGGACGTTCCACAACCATTCCACATTTTGAAAATGGACCGCGCACGTGGCAACATCGTTGTTTCTCGTCGTGCTGTTCTTGAGGAAAGCCGCGCAGAAGCACGCAGTGATCTTCTTGAAACATTGTCAGAAGGTCAGGTTGTTCAAGGTATCGTTAAAAACATCACTGATTACGGTGCGTTTATCGATCTTGGCGGCGTAGATGGTCTATTGCACGTGACTGACATTTCTTGGAAACGCGTAAACCACCCATCAGAAGCTTTGACAATTGGTCAGAATGTTGACGTTCAAATCATTCGTTACAACGAAGAGAACGGCCGCATTTCACTTGGCATGAAGCAGCTTGAAAGCGATCCTTGGGATGGCGTTGAAAGCCAGTTTGTTGTTGGCGCACGCTTTAACGGCCGCGTTACAAACATCACAGACTACGGTGCATTCGTTGAAGTTCTTGAAGGTGTTGAAGGTCTGGTTCACGTTTCTGAAATGTCTTGGACTAAGAAAAACGTACACCCAGGAAAAATCGTTTCTACATCTCAGGAAGTAGAAGTGATGATCTTGGAAGTTGACCAAGAAAAACGCCGCATTTCACTTGGCCTAAAACAGTGTCAGGCAAACCCATGGGAAAAATTTGCCGAAGACAACAAAGTTGGCGACAAGTTGGAAGGCGAAATCCGCAACGTTACAGAATTTGGTTTGTTCGTTGCGATCGGCGAAGACATCGACGGTATGGTTCACATCTCTGACGTATCTTGGGAAGATGCAACAGAAGAAGCTTTGCAAGCCTTTAACAAAGGTGACAAAGTTGAAGCTGTTATCCTTGATATCGATGCAGAAAAAGAGCGTGTTGCCCTTGGCATCAAGCAATTGAGCGCAGACCCATTCGAAGGCTCTATGAAGGGCATGGCGAAAGGTGCTGTTGTAACAGGTACAATCAGCGAAATCACAAGTGGTGGCGTTGAAGTGACTGTTGCAGAAGGCGTTACAGGCTTCATCAAGAAAGGTGACCTATCACGCGAGCGTTCAGAGCAACGCCCAGATCGCTTTGCTGTTGGCGAGAAAATCGACGCAAAAATTACTGCTGTTGATCGCAAAACACGCAAGCTTTCACTGTCTATCAAAGCCCGTGAAATCGACGAAGACAAACAAGCTATGGCTGAGTTTGGCTCGACTGAAAGCGGTGCATCATTGGGTGATATCCTTGGTGCAGCTTTGGAAGACAAAAAGAAATAAGCGTTCTTTTATCAAAAGATTTATCAAAGCCGGCACAGTGTTTGCCGGCTTTTTTATTGCGCACGTTCTGGCACGAGGCCAAGTTGGCATCCCGATTGCATTGTAAAAAGCGAAGATATTGATTTTACGACGCAAGGATAAGGTAACTTATGGGTATCAGCAGTCTAAACACCGCACTGACAGGGCTTTCCCTAGCACAGCGCCAAATTAACGTTATTTCCAACAACGTTGCCAATGCCGACACGGAAGGATATTCCCGGAAAATTTTGCCTCAATACGCGCAAGTGATTGATGGACAAGGCGCAGGCGTTCTGGCCAGCAATCTGATCCGACGCGTTGATATGAACCTGTCCAGCACGCTTTGGACGCAGGTAAGCTCGGTCGGCGAGAACAGCGTACAAGCCACGTATCTATCACGCATCGAACAGTTTCATGGACCACCAGATAGTGAAATTTCAATCGCATCATACATCAGCGGCCTAGAAGACAGCTTTACAGCACTTTCAGACGATCCTTCAAACCCGCTATTGCTCTCACAGGCAGTTGACCAAGCCGTTGATACAGCAGAAAAAATCAATGATTTTGCTGACTATGTTTCGACGCTACGTAATGATGCACAAAACGAAATCGTTACAACCGTTGACGAGATCAATAACCTGATCGGCCAAATTCAAAATATTAACGAGCAAATTGTCACTGATTTGAATAATGGGCGTTCTATCGCATCATCTGAGGACTTGCGCGACCAAGCCGTCAAAGAACTTTCTGGCCTGATTGAGATTAGCTTCTTCATTCAAGGTGATGGTGCAATGATTTTGCAAACCAACAACGGCGCTGAGCTTTTGGGCATCGAAGCGCACGAGCTTACCTTCGATCCAAGCCCTGTTGCCGCAGACCTGTTCTATCCTGATTCAGGTTCGGGCGTTTATATTGACGACCCTGACGAGCCTGGCAGTGTTAACCTGACCGATGCCTCACCGGGCGGTAAGCTTGGCGGTCTGATCACACTGCGTGATGAAACGTTCCAAAAACAAATGGCGCAAATTGATGAACTTGCACATAAAATGGCCACACGTTTTGAGGCTCAAGGATTACTCCTCTTCGTAGATGAAACAGGCACTATTCCGGGCAATACAGCGCCTGACCTGACAACAGACCCCGAAACAGCAGTGCCGTATGTGGGCTTTGCGCAAGATATTCGCGTTAATCAGGCCATTTTAAACGACCATACGTTACTGCAATCAGGAACTGAAATTTCAGATTCTATTGAGGCCGGATCCAATGTGGTCATCAACCGCATCTTGAACCACACTTTTGGCAGCATCAGTTATCAAGAGGCCGCAGGGTCTTTGGATCTAACAGTGTCAGGGTATGCTGCGCCGAATAATACGCTGCAGGATTTCTTGGGCGTGCGCTCAACCAACGAAGTGTCCGGCACACGTAACCTCAGCACGTACGCAGATACAGCCACGTTTATCAACGCCACGAATGGATCGATTGACGCGACAAGCAACACTTTCCGCATTACCTTGGAAGAGGCTGATCTTGGTCTTGGCCCAGTTAATCTGGACATCGATCTGAGCGCGGTTGACGCCTATGGCGCGGCTACGGGCAGTTTTGGCGGGGATCTCGTGTCCTATATCAATAACGAATATATTCCAAACGTTCTTGCCGCAGGCGATCAAACGGCGATCTCTGATATGGGCGCAACGTTCACGCTTGGGTCTAACGGTCAGCTTTTGGTTGAATCAACAGGTGATATTACCTTTGATGCCACCAGCCCCGCCAATGCAATGGGCGCAAGCAACCTCAACTTGCTAGGCTTTTCTGCCAATACATACGAAGCCGAAGACCCTTATTTTGATGTTGCGGTTGGCAATAATGATTTCACCCGCATCACGATCGAGCCTGCGGATGACGAAGCGTCTTTGCTGGCGAAATTACAAAACGTACCTGGTTTGGCCGTTCAGTATGGCGCAGGCGGTGAATTACAGCTGCGCCCTGGTAATGATTATACCGACCCTGAATTTGGCGGCGAGCTTCGCATTATCAGCGGTGCA
>Ga0256829_1000729_pt1 | contig 30494 bp, 24 predicted proteins | sample 131447metaG_FD_185979 | JGI IMG/M metagenome (GOLD analysis project Ga0256829, IMG submission 185979) | Hydrothermal vent microbial communities from Lau Basin, Pacific Ocean - 131-447 | ecosystem: Environmental > Aquatic > Marine > Hydrothermal vents | place: Pacific Ocean: Lau Basin | collected... | reverse complement strand
GGTAGGAAGTGTAACCAACAATGCACCAAGTATTTTCCCTGTGGGAGATACCATTGTGACGTTTACTGCGGTTGATGCTGCAAATAATAGTGGGACAGCCTCAGCTACTGTGACCGTGACAGCACCTTCTGTAGTCGTTACAGATACCACTGCACCAGTGGTGACTGCCCCTGCAAATATCAGTGTGGTAGGAACCAGTGCTTCAGGGATAGATGCTACAGCGATTCAGATAGCCTCTTTTTTATCTAGTGCTACGGCAACAGATAATGTTGGGCTTGTGGGTGGGGTAAGCAATGATGCACCAACTTTCTTTCCTGTAGGGAGTACGCTTGTGACGTTTAGTGCCATTGATGCGGCCAGTAATAGTGGAACTGCTACAGCCACAGTGACCGTAACAGCACCAACTGTGACAACTGCCAAAACAGCATTTGTTCCTCAAGCGGTAACATATCCTAGTGTGACGCCGACAGTGGGGGTAGACTTAACAGGACAGATAGCTTCTTTGAAAACAGGTATTATAGTGGTTATTCGGTCAACGATAGATGACTCAAATGTGAGTTATACTTTACCAAATCCTATATCGTTTTCTCCTACGGCAACAACATATAACATCGTGTTAGAGTCTGGAAGTATCAATAAAACGATTACCGTAAGTGTAGGAGCAGATGGCGTTGGGAATACAGCGGACGATACCATTAGTTCTTGTATTTTGCGTATTAATGGGTGGGAGATAGATTATACATCTAGTGGAGCAGATGCTACATGGTTTACTTCTGATGATACCATTGGTTTATTGATACCCCTATCTTCATTAAATTCTGAGACCTTCTCCTATACGAATGCTTCAGGCTACACCATGACAATTTCGGGTCAATATGGAGTGGGAGCAGATGAGTTATTGTCTACGGCAGATGATTTTGTATCTGCGTATGTGGTTTCTAAGGTAGGCACAAGTGGAAGCACAGGTGCAGCAACTACCTTTAATGGAGCAGGGGCAGATGGTATATGGTTTACATCAGATGATGCAGTACGAGAACATTCAGTCTCTTCCGTTGATGTGAATGGCAATACATTCCAGACGATTACTTACAGTGCTACAGGAACAGATGGGCTGTGGTATACAGCGGATGATACAGTACTTATTTATACGAGTGCACTCTTAAATGCTGCAAATAAAATAGATGCTTTGGGAGTATATAATTCTGGGAGTAATGGTGTGGCATTTGATGCAGATGATGTATTAGTCAACCAAACATTCTTTAGGTATGATGCGAATGGATATCAAGATATTGTGGCAAGTTATACAAGTGCAGGAAGTGACCAAACTTGGTTTACTGCAGATGATACTGCTACAGCTATCTCTTATGCACATTCCTCAACAGGCATTGTGACAGAAAAGACCATACACACTGCTATAGGTGCAGACTTGATGTGGTTAACAGGGGATGATACTATTTCAAGGAGAACATTCTATACAAATAATGGTGAAGTAGAACGCGTATCTTATAGCGCGGGAACAGATGCTTTGTGGTTTACTGCAGATGATGTCTTTAATGATGTTCCTGTGACTTATAATATTGTAAAAGATGCAAATGGTAATGTGGTGTCTCTCACGCAATCTACAGCATATCTAGATGCCCAATATAATCTAAATAATGACATAATATCGAGAGTTATCGTAAATAAAGCAGGGTATGGAGCAGATGGGATACCGCGTACCAATGATGATGTACTTACATCTGGATTTGTCCGAACATTTGATGCACAAAATAGAGTGACTTCCTTTGGTATATTGAAAACCATAGGTGCTGATGGCACATGGTTTACAGCAGATGATGATTATACTACTTATATAAAATACACGTATAGTGTAAATGGTGATCTCATTAGACAGAGTCAATCGAACAATGCAGGTGCAGATGGAATATGGGGTACCAGTGATGACACATTAAGTGGGCTATCTATAGGCACAACCGATGGACAAGGAAGATTGGTAGAGACAGTAGAACTTTTAGCAGGTGCAGATGGTGTTTTTGAAACGGCAGATGATACTATTGGTTCTTTAAGTAAGCATATCTTTAACGACGTGAATCGTACCCGTACAAATGCTTCATATTCTGCAGCAGGGGCAGATGGTGTTTGGAGAACAGCAGATGATGTTTTCTCAGGTAATGCCTACTATGTTGAAACTTTTGATGCGAATGGCAGTGTGATACAACTTACATACTATAACCAAATAGGTACAGATGGTGTATGGCTGACAGCAGATGATGTTGTCCAGTATTATGGTACCCAGAGATATGATGCCAATGGATATCTTGATAGAAGTATTTATTACTTTAGTTCAGGGCTAGATGGTGTATGGTTTACGGCAGATGATGGAGCCGCGACCCGTGCATACTCTGTTGATGTATTTGATAATGCAGGGACATTGTTGCAACGTACAAACTATACAGGAAAAGGCCCAGATGATATTTTAGGTAATAGTAATGATCCTGTAGGGAGCATACAGTTGTATTATATCCCTACCTATGCATTATAATCTGTGCATTACGAAAAGACTAGATAGAGGTGCATAAACATTCTTTCCCGTCAAAAGGGAAGGGGAAGAATGTCTGACCCTTCTTCTAAGGAAATACATGCGCATAAAAGTAACAGTAAAGATGAAAAAGTAACAAAAAAATAAATACTATTTCAATTAAGACTAAATTTATCCTATTTAAGTCATAATGCATCTACAAATTAATTTTAAGGATTTAAAAATGGCAACAGTAACATTTAAAAACGACATCGTATGTAACCTTGGTGGTACAGAAATAAACGTAGGTGATACAGCACCAGTAACAACAGTAGTAAACTGTGATCCAATGCTTCAAAACGAGCAAATTGGTGGAGAAGGTAAAGTACAACTAGTCATCGCAGTACCTTCACTAGACACTGGAGTATGTGATGCAGAAACTAGAAGATTTAACACAGAAGCAGCGTCTTTAGACGGTGTAGAAGTAATCACAGTATCTATGGACCTTCCATTTGCAGCAGCAAGATGGTGTGGAGCAGCTGGGATTGAAAACCTTAAAGTATGTTCTGACTTCAGAAACAAAGATTTTGCAAATGCATATGGTGTACTTCTTGCAGATGGTCCTTTAGCGGGTGTTACTGCTAGAGTTATCTTCGTTATCGGGAAAGATGGTAAAGTTACTTATAAACAAACTGTACCTGAAATCACAGAAGAGCCAAACTACGATGAAGCACTAGCAGCAGCTAAGGCAGCTTGTTAAGCTTTTACGCATTTTGCGTTTGACACCCTTTTGGGTGTCTTTTATTATTTTTCTTTTTATTATTTCTTTTTCCTCCCTCTCTTTTTACCCTCACTTATTTTACTTGTGTTAAAATACTTTATGATTATGTTTAAAACAATACTCCCTTTATGTATGATGCTTTTTCTTACTGCATGTACGCCCGATGCTCCCAAAGACAGATACAACCTTGATGAATGTAAAGAAGAACTTCTTGATGCCAGTGATTATGAACAAGATGGAGGTATAGACCGTATCTTGGTGATAAAAAAAGAGCGAAAAATGTATCTCTATAAAGAGGGTAAAGTACAGAGGACTATTCCTATCTCTTTGGGAAAAAATCCTCTAGGACAAAAAGAACAAAAAGGTGACTATAAAACCCCAGAGGGGGAGTTTTTTATACATAGAAAACTCTGTTCTCCTAAGTATTATCGTTCTTTGTGTATCTCTTACCCACGTCCTGAAGACAAAGCCAGAGCAGCAGCAAAGGGGGTGAACCCAGGGGGAGACATCACCATACATGCACAACCCAAATGGAATGCCGATGGCAGGGGGGACAACTACACCTTGTCTAAAAATTGGACGCAAGGCTGCATGGCTGTGACAAACTCTGCAATGAAAGAACTATGGTACGCTGTGCGTGAGGGTGTACCTATCACGATACGTTAGGAGAGACGATGGCATATACACAAAAACAGATAGATAAGTTTAACAGACAGAAGTACATTACAGAGCTTGAAAAGATTTCAAAGAACCTTTTTCGCATGTTGCGTGATGAAGGGGTAACTTCTAAAGATTTTGTGCTAAAATTTGAACAGCTCAAAAAACGATTTGATGAACGGGTAGAAATCATCCTGGATTCGGAGTATCATAAACAGCTCAAATCGTATGTGTATCGTCTGTATGAAAGTACATGTCTAGACGAAGCATTTAACGATAAAAGATTTGAAGATATCCGTGATGCAGAGATGAGTAACTTAAACCGCCTGCAAAAGCTTAAGAATGGTACGAGCTATAAGAAAGATAAACATAAGGCACAACACCGGGATGAAGACTGGGGTTAGGTCATACAAACCAACAAACCAAAGGAAAAAAATGAAATTAAAGATAATGATAATGGCTGTGCTTGCAGCAGTTTTACTTAGTAGTTGTGGAAGACTTAACCCTATAGCTTATGGAAAAGCAAATAAATCAGCTTACCCAACACAAGAGTGTATTAACCAACTCTCTCATGGTGCAGAATTGGCAGGACCTCAGATAGATAAGATAGTTGTCTATAAGGGAAAAAGACGTATGTACACGTATTCTAATGGTAGAATGCTTAATGAATTTCGTATTTCTTTAGGCAAAAATGGAGATAAGGGCAACAAAGTACAAGCAGGAGACTACCGTACACCTGAAGGCTCTTATACTATAGTGCGTAAAAAATGTGACGATAGACTCTATAAATCACTTATGATTTCTTACCCAAATGCAGTAGACAGAGCTAGAGCAGCAAAAAGAGGAGTACGTACAGGTGGCTACATCACGATACATGGACAACCTAAATGGAATGCCGATGGACATGGAGATAATTATACACTAGCACATGATTGGACAGAAGGATGTATGGCTGTACCAAATTCTGCTATGGACAAACTCTGGAGAGCTGTGGCAAATGGTGTGAAAATAGATATTCACGCATAATCTAAAATAATATTTAGATTTTAGCTTACTTTGAGTAAGGTTATATTATCATATTGAATAATATTGGACTTTCAAAGGAGAAACTCATGAAGAATACAGTGATTGCACTAGGGTTATTATTTGCCTCAACATGGCTCATCGCAGGTGGCGATGTGCATTCAAAACTATCTAGTGTGGCAGGAGTACCTGCGGTTATAGACACAGAACAAAAAGTATATACCACAGATGATACAAACCTTATCTGGCAAGATTCACCTTATATGATAGCAGAAGACAGTGCCTATAAAAATGATAAATCTCTTGGAAAAGTAGGTACACATGCCCATGCTACGCAATACTGTGCACATTTACACTATGCAGGACATAACGACTGGAGACTGCCTACTTCAGATGAATTAATGCAGTTGCATCACATTGAGGGGCAGGTATTTGTGAACTTTAGAGGAAATGACTTCTGGTCAGCATCTCCAGCTACAGAGGGGCGCTATTATGTGGTCTTTACTGCGGATGCCTATAAATTTGCACGTAATAAAAGACAATCTAACTACATTAGATGTGTCCGTAACAAATAACTTTTAGAGGATTTTTATTTCCTCTAAAAGCACTACTCCACACTCTTCCAAAATCTTTTCTTTTGCCAAATCTATCAGATACTTAGCATCTTCAAAACGACCATTTCCAAGATTGACTAAAAAATTAGCATGGACATCACTCCATTGCATATCACCTTTTCTTAAGCCTTTGAGTCCTACCTCTTCGATGAGCCTTCCTGCATAGTCACCCTCAGGGTTCTTAAATGCAGAGCCTGCAGAGGGGTCATGGGGTTGGTTGGAACGTAGATTGAGTAAGTCATCTAGTAACTGAGCATCAAAGCCTTTGACTATTTTAAACTTTGCTTCCGTGGCGATACCATTTAGATTTGCAAATCTATACCCATGTTCAATATCTTCTACCTGTGTCCACTTGTCATCAATTTTGATAGCATGTAAAATATTAAAAATTTCATAGCTTTTTACTCCTGCATTCATGGCAAGCATACCGCCCAACGTACCAGGGAGTTTAGAACAAAACTCAAAGCCAGCGATGTTATGTTTTTTAGCATAAGAGACAATGCGCCCTGTGGGCATGGCTGCACCTATTGTGAGGTATCCATCCTTTTCTTCTATAAAGGCAAAGTCTTTAGAGAGCATCATAAGAGGCGGCGGTGTAGGGGAGATAAGTAGATTATTTGCTCCCCCGATGAGGTATCTATCGGTAGGGAGTGCATCCGCCTTCTCTATCATCAGCACTTCGGTAGGCTGTCCTACTTTGATGCTGGAGTATTTGGAGAAGTCGATGGTTTTAGTGTACATTATTGATTTTCCTCCAAAAGCAACCACTTCCACATTGGTATTACTTCTATGCTTCCCTCATCGACTTCTATGGTCTCCTCTTTTTCAGATGTAATCAGATAACTTTTTGTAAGGTTGAAATATCTCATGCCTTCAGACAATGCTGTTATTTCTCTTTGGAAAGTTTTTTTATCTTCTATTTGATAAGCAACATTGACAAGGTACTCTTTGTCTGTTTTTATATATAGGTCTACCTCTTGTGTTTGGTTGAAGTAGTAAACCTCATCCGTGTTTCTCCGTAAGTGTAAAAATGCTAAATTTTCATAGAGTTTAGAATAGTCACTGCTCATAGAAATACTAAATAATTTTTTAAATCCATTATCTATAGCATAGAGTTTTTTAGGGTTTCTCTGCTCTTCTTTTACTGAGTTTCTGTGGACAGGTACCGTAAATAGCGTATATGCTTCTTGCAAATAAGAAAGATAATCACTCAATGTATCTTTGCCTACTTTGTATCCTTGGGATTTGTAGTCATTGTAGAGCCTATTGACTGAGATGAGCGTACCCATGTTAACAAACATATATTTGATAAGATGCTTTAATAGACTTTGGTTTTTTATATGGTAACGCTCTACGATATCTTTATAGACGATGAGATCCAAATAATCTTTCATGATACGTTTTTTAACATCATCATTTTCATCAAAAGTTTCCGCAAAACCGCCATCGATAAGGTATGTGTCAAAAGCGTTCTTTATGAAAGAGATAGACTTTGAAGAGTAAAGATTTATTTCGATATTTTGATAATCCAAGTACTCCTTGAAAGAGAATGGAAATATCTCATAAGCGATGGTTCTACCCCTTAAAGAAGTAGCAATCTCACTAGAGAGTAGTTTTGAGGATGACCCTGTCACAAAGAGCTGTACATTTTCAGTATCATAGATACGTCGCACATACTTTTCCCACCCCTCTATATTTTGCACTTCATCTAAAAAAATATACACTTTTTCGTCTCTTTTTTTAGGATAAAGTTCATAATAGCCCTCCAAAAGTAAATCTAAATCTTTTAAGGCTATAGGGAAAAGTCTATCATCCTCAAAGTTTATATAAATTATATTAGCATTGGCTATTTTATTTCGGAGTTGTTCTATGAGCGAAAAAAGAATATAGGTCTTTCCGCATCGCCTTACGCCGATAAGAGATATTATTTTTTTCGTATCAGTAGGGATAGTGTAATCTCTAGGTACTATAGTTCCAAAATTCCGCTCTTGAAAGTTTGTAATAAGTTTTTTAAAAGTCTCTTTCATTTTTATCCTTATGAACTAGGACGATTATATCATTTTATGTACTAGTTTGCAAGTATAAAATATTTAGAGGTCCACTTTAGCTATTTCGTAAGTCTTCATACTCTTTAGGAATGAGGTACTCTTCTGTTTTCATAGGAGAGTCCCACAACCCATGTTTAAACCCTAGTTCATAGAGCGTATCAAGAGCTTTTAGTTGTAGAGGACTTAGTTCTACAGATTCATCTGAAGCATACATATCTAGGTACTTTTTGAGCATATCAGAAGAGATACGTACAAGGTTGTCATTTTCAAGTTTCGTACAAAGTTCTTCTTTTCTGTCATTAGCTACCTTTACCCCATCTATGAGTATATTTTCTATGTCTATAGCACGGTTAAGAGGCAGGCTTCGACGTATCGCCATACCACCAAGAGGCAGAGGTAGTCCCTCGCCTGCAAGTTCGACCCAGATGTCCCATAGCTCTTTTTCTACTTCCAAGCTCTCATCAAAGTCAAGTATCGATTCATGTATGAGTACCCCAGCATCTACTTTACCTGAGACTACAGCTTCTTCTATCTCAAGGAAGTCCATATAGACAGGTCGTGCATCAGGATAATAGATACGAAACAACATAGCATTGGTCGTGTACTTACCCGAGAGAGCCACTTTAAAGTTGCGTTTGAGCTTTTTGTCTTTACGGCGAATGAGCTTAGGTCCATACCCTTCACCAAAACTCACAGCAGTGCGAAGTAAGGCATACTCATCTTTAATGAGTGGGTACATAGCAAAAGAGATGGCAGACACATCATACGTACCTTTCAGTGCTTCCACATTGAGGGTCTCAATGTCAAGTCCAATGTTCGTAAATTCGTACCCTTTGGTATTGACCCACCCAAATTTAATAGCAAAATACATAAATATATCATCAGCATCAGGAGAGTGGGCAAGTTCGATTGGGTTTGGCATAGTTTTACCTTGTTTTTATAGTAGGGGTATTTTAGCATTGTTTGGATTTTATTTGGTTTTAGGAGTGGTTTTTAGACTTTTTTATCAAAAACATGTCAATTTGACATGTTTTTGCACTTTCTTTTGAAAATAGACTAAACTGCCAGTATGACTAAATAAAAATATATTATTTAGATAAAATTACTTCAATCCAAATTATGCAATCTTGTTGCATAATTTGGGTTCACATAAAGGTTAAGGATATGACTATGGCAATGGATGCAAACAAACAAAAAGCACTGGATATGGCAATCAAACAGATAGATAAGACGTTTGGTAAAGGTACACTAATGAGACTTGGCGATAAAGCATTTGAACCGATAGAGTCTATCTCTACGGGGTCACTTGGACTAGATATGGCGTTGGGGATTGGTGGTATTCCACAAGGGCGTATTGTTGAGATATATGGTCCTGAGTCTTCTGGTAAAACGACGTTGGCACTACAGACTATCGCTTCTGCACAAAAAAAAGAGATGGTCTGTGCTTTTATAGATGCGGAGCATGCTCTTGATGTGGTCTATGCTAAAAATCTCGGTGTTGATACAGATAACTTACTTGTATCTCAACCAGACTTTGGAGAACAAGCGTTAGATGTACTTGAAACATTGGCACGTTCTGGAGCCGTTGACCTTATCGTTGTCGATTCTGTAGCAGCACTTACTCCAAAAACTGAGATAGAAGGAGACATGGGAGATACACATGTAGGACTTCAAGCACGTCTTATGTCTCAGGCACTTCGTAAACTTACAGCTATCTTGCATAAGACGAACACTACCGTCATCTTCATTAACCAAATCCGTATGAAGATTGGTACGATGGGGTATGGTTCTCCAGAGACAACCACTGGTGGAAATGCACTGAAGTTTTACTGTTCGGTACGTATAGATGTAAGACGTATCGCGACGTTGAAGCAAGGAGAGTCGAGCATCGGTAACCGTGTGAAGGCTAAGGTTGTGAAAAACAAAGTTGCCCCTCCATTTAGACAAGCTGAGTTTGACATTATGTTTGGTGAGGGTATCTCATATGTTGGAGAACTTATAGACTATGGTATCAAGATGGACATTGTAGACAAGTCTGGTGCATGGTTCTCTTATGGTGCAGAAAAACTTGGGCAAGGTAAAGAGAATGCAAAAGTAACCATAAAAGAAAACCCAGAAATGATGGCAGAGATAGATGCGAAAGTAAAAGAAGCACTCGGCTTTGGTGAATCACTGACTGTTGAAGAAAGAGAAATGCAAGAATAAGATATGAAAAGTGTAAAGTATCACTTTACACTTTAAGGTAAAATAGTCTATACTGTCGTAAATCAAACCAAGGATTTATGATGGCACTTAAAATGAAAGAACTTATGGCTCTGAGTGATGAGAGCAAGTCAACGATACTCTTCTACATAAAAGAGGGACTACTCCCCGAACCTCAAAAACCAAAACCCAATGTACACCTCTATGATGAGACTTGTGTACAGATACTCAAATTTATTAAATACCTACAACATAATTTTTCTTACTCTATCTCTGAGATAAAAAGTATATTTCAAGACAATCATTTTGACTTTGATGGAAGCTTTGAGATGATGGTACGCTCGTTGGAACTGATATCAGGTGGCAGAAATAACCAATGGTATACACGAAAAGCATTTTTAACACTGCTTAATATGGATGAGAAAAAGTTAAAAGCATACCAAGAGAAAGGGTATCTTTTTGAGCGCGCCAAAGGTTTTTCAAGTAAAGAAGTAGAAGTCGCAGAGATACTTGAACGTGCGGCTTCTTTAGGGTTAGACTGTTCGCTTTTAGATGCCTATGTATCCGATGCGAAAGTATTGGCAAAGAAGGAGAATGAAGTAGGTTCCAAACTTCTTGCTGATGATAGAGAATCCCATGATGCCCGTTATGAGTTGCTCTTTGATTTGGTACTGACACTGAAGCCATATATCTTCAATATGCATACCGTTGAGACACACAAAAGCACCATCAAAAAGGACGCGTAATGAAAAATCTATTTAAAATCTCAGGGTTTACACCGTATATCTTTATTATTTTGCTTAATGCTATGACTGATTTAGGGCATAAAATCATTTTGCAAAACACCATTTTTAAAGCCTATGACGGTTCAGAGCTTATAGTACTCACTGCTATTGTCAATGCGCTTATCTTATTGCCGTTTATCTTTCTTTTTTCTCCTGCAGGGTTTATCTCAGACAAGTATCCTAAAGTAAAAGTGGTGGAGTATGCATCAGCTGCTGCCATAGGCATCACGACTTTGATACTGCTTTCGTACTATATGGGTTGGTTTTGGGTAGCCTTTGGGCTTACCTTTGTGCTTGCTGCACAATCTGCCATCTATTCCCCTGCCAAGTACGGACTCATTAAAGAGATGACAGGTAACGAAAACTTAGCCCCTGCTAATGCCTTGGTGCAGTCTGTAACTATAGTCTCTATTTTGGCAGGCGCAGTGATTTACTCTATCTTTTTTGAAAATCTTCTACAAGATAGAAGCATCATCCCCTCGGAGATATTGACCTATATTGCACCTGTAGGGTATATGCTAATAGGTGCAAGTATCGTGGAGTACCTTTTGGCACGTCGTTTGGTGAAGACCTTTAACCCTATAGCCATAGATGAGAGTATGACCTTTGAGCCCAAAGAGTATAAAAATCTACACTATTTAAAAGCAAACCTCCAAGTGATTAAAGAGAACGAAGTGGTATGGTTGAGTATTATTGGGCTTAGTATCTTGTGGGGTGTATCACAGGTAGTGCTTGCCATTTTTGGTGAATACCTCAAAAGCACACTTGGCGTGACAGATACTGTGACCGCACAAGGCTTGCTTGCCCTCTCTGGATTGGGAATGATAGTGGGTTCCATGTTTGTAGGACGTGTGAGTAAAAACTACATCGAGACAGGTATCATCCCTTTGGGTGCTTTGGGTGTGACTGTTGCACTTTTTATGCTTCCTACCCTTAGCACATTATGGGCATTGGGAGCAACACTCTTTTTGTTTGGTTTTTCAGCAGGGCTTTTCATCGTCCCACTCAATGCCATGATACAGTTTGCCACCCCCTCCGCGATACTAGGGAAGATACTCGCAGGTAACAACTTTATGCAAAATGTGAGTATGTTTGGGTTTCTTATCCTCACGGCACTTTTTGGTTATTTTCAAATTTCCTCAGTGGGTTTGTTTTACATTGTAGCAACGGTTGCACTCTTAGGGATGGGATATACCTTTATCAAGCTGCCTCAGTCACTTGTGCGTTATGTGGTGCGTATGCTTATAGGGTTTAAGTACCGTTTACACGTGGAAGGACTGAGAAACATTCCTGCTGACAAAGGGGTACTACTTTTAGGAAACCATGTCTCCTTTTTAGACTGGGCAATCCTCCAAATGGCATACCCAAAACAGATACGTTTTGTGATGGAGAGAAGTTACTATGAAAAGTGGTACGTGAAACCATTTTTAGACTTCTTTGGGGTGATACCTATCTCTAGTCGTGGAAGTAAAGGTGCTTTGGCACTGGTAACAGAAGCACTCAAGCGTGGTGAAACGGTGGCACTGTTCCCTGAAGGACATCTCTCTCGTAATGGGCATTTAGGTGCATTTCAAAGAGGTTTTGAAGTGGCTACCAAAGAAGCAGAAGATGCAGTCATCGTACCTTTTTACCTTAGAGGACTTTGGGAAGACAACTTTTCTTACGCATCACAAAAGATGAAACGTAAAAAGAGCAAAGATATCTCTGTGACCTTTGGTGTCGAGATGGATGTACACAGTGGGGCAAAAGAGGTAAAGAAATCTGTTTTTGACCTCTCTGTGCAGAGTTGGAAGAGTTATGCCAACACCTTGCCTGTACTACAAAAAGCGTGGATACATACAGCAAAAGAGGCAGGAAAACGTCTCTGTATGGCTGACTCTACAGGTGTAGAGGTGAGTGGGGACAGGTTCATTACAGGTACGGTGATGATAGCCTCTGCCTTGAAGCCACAGCTTAAAGGGAGTCAGAACATCGGTGTACTTCTGCCTACTTCAGTGGGTGGTTCCATGGGTAATATGGCACTGCTTACACTAGGTAAAACAGTGGTAAACTTAAACTACTCCAGTGGTGAAGCATCGTTACTCCATGCCCTTAAAATTGCCAATATTACAAAAGTGGTGGCTTCCAAGCAGTTTGTGACTAAACTCAAAGCCAAAGGGTTTGACCTAAGTGAAGTACTCCAAGGTGTAGAGGTCATCTACCTCGAAGAGATAAAAGAGCGTATGTCTAAAGCCAAAGGCTTATTTACCCTTATGGCAGTGAAACTTTTGCCTACCTCGTTACTGAGTCTGCTTTATGTGAAAAACGCACACTTGGACGACACAGCAGCGATACTCTTCTCCAGTGGAAGCGAGGGTACACCCAAAGGGATAGAGCTTAGCCATAAAAATATGATGGGTAACATCAAACAAGCCATTACGCTCATCAACCCAAATGACAATGATGTGATGCTAGGCACTTTACCTATATTCCACTCTTTTGGGCTTACTGTAACGACACTCTTGCCACTCATAGAGGGTATACCTGTAGTGTGCCACCCAGACTCAACGGACGGCTTTGGTATAGGAAAGATGGCAGCGAAGTATGAAGCGACGATGCTCTTTGCCACTGCAACCTTCTTTAGACTCTACACGCGTAATAAAAAGTTGCATCCCTTGATGTTTAAAGATTTACGCATGGTCATCGCAGGTGCAGAGAAGCTCCCACAAGAGATACGCGATGCCTTCAAAACAAAGTTTGGGCATGACATCTACGAGGGCTATGGTGCCACAGAGACAACTCCTGTAGCGTCCATCAACATCCCAGATGTACTCATGCAAGACAGCTGGAAAGTACAGGTTGGGCACAAGATAGGCACAGTAGGACTTCCCGTTCCAGGAAGTAGTTTCAAAATAGTTGACCCAGAGAGTTTTGAAGAGCTCAAAACGGGTGAAGAGGGGATGATACTCATCGGCGGTACGCAGATTATGAAAGGGTACATCGGTGACCCTGAAAAGACTGCTTCGGTCATCAAAGAACTAGATGGTATACGTTGGTACATTACAGGAGACAAAGGTCGCTTAGATGAAGATGGTTTCTTAACCATAGTAGATCGTTACAGTCGTTTTGCCAAAGTGGCAGGAGAGATGGTAAGTCTAGGACTCGTAGAACGCGAGATAGTCACCATACTAGGAGACAATGACCAAATCTCCATCTCTGCACTACCTGATGCAAAAAAGGGTGAAAAACTGGTACTGCTTTTAGAGGGTGAAATGGAACTGGAAACGCTCAAAGAGCAGATAAAGTCTCTAGAGATGAACCCTCTTTTTGTACCTAGTGAATACTATAAGGTAGAGGAGTTGCCGAAGCTTGGCACGGGGAAGGCTGATTTTAAAGGGGCTAAAAAACTTGCAAAGGAGTTGAGTGATGAGAAATAAGATTATGGATATGAGGTTTAAATATAGAATGTTAAAAAAAATAATGATATGCACAATGGTTGGAATATCTTCTATCAGTACATTTTCACATGCTGTGGAATTTTCTGATAAATTACCTATAGAAATTAAACAACTTGCTGAATCATTTGATTGTTTTTCCAATGAAGATAAGGAAATGATTTATGCATATAGCCTAGCTTTAATATATCGTTTTGAGAACTTGAAAAACAAAGAAGCACTTAAAAAAAGTGATTTGGATTATTGGAGGCTATGGCATATTCTTTCAGATATAGAAATGCAGTGTAAACTTGATTATAAATTTGATGATATTTTGGAAGAGATACTCTTCCCCACGTCAGCATTGCAAAAGAAGCTGACAAGATTACGGTGGGCAGAAAGTGCTATACACACAGACGGTAGTAGTGAATCTTCGGAAAAAATGCGTCACTATGATAAACAACTAAAGGAACAAATACATAATAATCCTCCAAAATGGAAGTTTTCAAAAAAGAACATTCATTTAAGAGATTATAATTTGACTGTTATGAAACAGTTTCCTGAAAACACTATTGCTTTGCAGGATTACAAAAATATTATCAAAGGGACTAAAAAGGGCACAATCAAACGTAAATTACTCTTTCGATATGCATATCTCCAAGAGAGTTACATCCGTAACTATGATAATAAAGAAAAGAGAAATTCCATTACTACTGAACTGTCTTATTTATCAAATTGTTTCAAGTATTACGATATACCTCAGCATAGTATCTATTATGGTAATGAAAAACGAAAACTTGCAGGCAGAGTTTTGGCGGGGAATAATATAAATATACTTTTTGGTAAGGAGATGTTGCCAAAACAAATAAAAATATATTGTGAACATAATATTACAGGGATGGAACTTGATACTTTTTCTGTGAAACAAGATAAACCGATTCGAAAACTTGAAAATGAACAAAAACTAAAGTTTGATAAAACAGTACGTTTACTAGATAGTTATAAACAAAAGGCTATTGATACAAAAAATTATAAAAAATATCTTCAATCTATTAAAACAATGATGAATGGTGGGGGTAATGATTTAAATCATGCTTTAAAAATAATTCGTTTAAAGAGTTGCTTTGATAATACACAATATTCCAAAGAGTTTTTAAAAGTTTTGTTAACAGAAGTAAAAAGCAGTGATTCCAAAGAGGAATTTTCCAATAAAGTCATGAGACCTCAAATGTGGTGGATAATGACGATTGGGGTGAAGGTAAAACAGGAAGGTGAGACTAAAGCACTAAAGCACTTTTTTGATTGTAATGCTACCAATATGATTGGTTCAAAACAGAGAATTACAAAAAAAAGTATAAAATCTTCTACTCATGTACGATACACACATATGCCAAATTATGACAGAATTTTATCCCAAAAAGATGAAATCTTAAAATATTATGCAGCAACATTTGTAAACAAAGCTACGCCTAACATAAATAATAAGACAGCTATAGATACAGGTATTATCCCCTCAGAATATATCGATAATAATGGCACTATCAAAAGGATAGAAAATGTACCGTTAAGTATAGAAGGCATGCCAAAAGGAGGTATTAAACTCACATATACCGGAGTACCTAAGGGAAAGGCATGTGAAAGATTAGTCACCTTAAATGTTAACGACAGTATATTCTTTGATAACAAAACATACGAAGGGTTGGATTATATCTTAATAGATAATCAAAAAATAAAAGTACAACATTTTAATGGTAAGTACGCACGGAGACTTTGTAATAAGCAAGGGAGTCATACTATTAGTTATGTGAGAGAAAAAACAATTGTTGAGGATAAATATAAGCCAAAATCCGTAGATAGTAATAATGATAAATACCATAAAATGCTTACGATTGATAGTTTTCGATATCCTCCTGATGGAGTAGCGATTTCTGATAATCATAAATTTTTTGCAGTGAGTGGAGAAAAAAGTGCTTTGTATGATGTTGTAAATGCCAATAAAGTTTCTATTTTGCCAAAGCAGTTAAATTACGCTTTTGATTTAGCGATAAATAAAAAAAATGATTATATAGCTGTTTCTCAAGGCAATGGCTTTTATTTTTATGGTTTAAAGAATAAGACAATAGTTACAAACATCCAACGTAAGGATAAAGAGTTTGAAACCTTTAGATTACAAAATTTACATTTTCTTGAAAGTAAAATACTCTTTGTTGCTATAGCAGAAAATGGTAAAAAAGTACAAATTTTAAATCCATTAATGCGAAAAATTGTTTCAGGTATTATTCCGAAATTTTTTGTTAATAGTAAAGAGTCTGGCTACAGAAGCCCTCGTATTACAACGATAGCACTTTCTCACAATATGAGATATTTATATATAGGGAATAATCGTAAACAAGTAGAAGTATGGAAAATATCGGATGATGGTACTTATAAGATAAAGTATCTTAATACCATTGAATTATCTACAGGACGAGAAATTGGGGCTATTCTGCAAGATCCGTTTGATGATAATAATTTATATATTGCTATGAAAAGCAATGAATTGATTTTATGGGATATTGATAAGAAAAAAGTTATTAAAACATATATAGCGGATAGTTATATGGATCCTAAAAATATTGATATAAGTAGTGATGGTCAATTTATAATGGTTTCTGGAAATTCTTTGTATCTATGGAAAATTAATGACACAATTCAGTGGGATATATTTTCAGGGGATGGACTCAAAGGCGGGCTGTTTATCCCTAAGACAGACCAACTTATCACGATAGGTAAAACAATTGATAGATGGATGTTAAATGCTTCTTTTAAGAAAAAGAATCATAAGAAAAAACATGTGAAGAAAAAAGAAAATAAGAAATCTCATGAAAAACCTATAAAAAAAATTAACGAAAAAAAGAAGACCTATAGTGAAAAGAAATATGATAGTGATGTAAAGAGAGGAGTCCCTCCTGTATTTGCAGCTATTCAAAATAACCTTCACAAAAAACTTACTGAATTGTTGAATAATGGTATAGATGCAAATAAAAAGTATAAAGAAGTAATTCCATTAATGTTTGCAATATATCAAAACGATGATAAGCTCGTTGAAATACTTTTAAAGTATGGTGCAAATCCAAATGTAATAGATAAACATGGACTGTACAGCCCATTATCTAAAGCATGTGTAATGAATAGAATTTCAACTGCCAAATTATTGATTAAATATGGAGCTGATGTCAATTATCAGTACAAAAAAAGTGAAACAGCACTCACTGTGGCGGCAAAAGGGTGCAAAAATTTTGAATTGGTGCAGCTCCTTTTGGATAATGGAGCAAAGCCTGATTTAATTGATATATATAGGCATAGTACGATTACGGGATTATTTATACAGTGTAAAGATAAGAAGAAGTATGAAAAAATGATGAAGTTGTTAAAAACAAAAAGTGTGCTGATTGGGTATAAAGTTAAAAAATAAATTGTTTTAAAGGAGTTTTATAATGTACGACTACGACAAAATAAACAAAAAAATGGATGAAAAGATGCCTAAAGGTGAACCAAAAAAAGAAGTATATAGGCTCTTTGCTTTTTCTACTGCATATTTGTCTTATGAGTGGAATGATATGGATTGGAGTCAAGGTATCAGTAACTTTGGTATGGTTCTCAATCATCGGATATGGGTTATTTTTTTTAGTAAGTGTTACTGTATATAAAAATGGACATGAGGGAAAGGCTGTACTAATGACATTAGGAAGTATATTTGCAGGTATATTGTTTCTATTTTCAAAGCTCATTAGTATACTGGCAAGCGCCCATTAATTATATAAATTTATATATGGGTTGAATTAGTATTTATCTGATTCATAAACTTTAATATTACAAAACAGAGATTTTTTTCTTGAAAAATATAAACGAGGAGATGAAATGAAAATAGTAAAAAGATTAACACTTGGTATTTTTTTGGTTATATCTATAGGATATACACAAACATATAATGAAAAGAAATTGTGGGAAAGTGCAACAACAGGTGCTGTAGGTGGTATAGGGTATTTCAAAAATATGAATGCCAATATCAAAAATGAGCAAGGACAAACCCCTTTGATGGTGGCTGTGAAAAATGGATATACAGAGGTTGTAAGAGCTTTAGGAGAAGCCACTGTAAATATAAAAGAAACAGACGATGAGGGCAAAACAGCATTTGACTATATAAGAAAACCTATGAGTCGTGAAGATAATATATATAGCCGTAGGATGTATGGAGCCTTGAGAGTAGTAGAGGTAGAGCAGATAGTGAGAGGTAAAGCTAAAATTGTTCAATACTCTTATAAAAATGATACCGATATTTTATCTCTTACTATCAAGGGTGCCAAATGTAAAGATTTTGTATTTCCTGAACACACACAATGTTCTGCACTTAAAGCATCTTCGAAACATCCAATATTTAAAGCCATTAAAGATAAGAATAATACGGAATTTGACAAATTATTACCCAACTTAAAAGATTTATCTGTTAGAAATAAATCAAACTATACACCACTGTGGGCAAGTATCCATTATCATAATTTTTATGCATTGGAAAAATTGTTGGATGCAGGAGCAAATATGTACGCAATGGATCAATTTGATTTAAAAACACCAGTGTATTGGGCGGCGATGATTAATGACACTAAGTTATTGCAAGTATTGTTAAAACATGGTGCGGATGTGGACTCAAAAGATTTGTTTGGGAGTACAGCACTATCTACAGCAACGCATAAGTGCAATAATTTTGAAGCTGTAGCAATACTTCTTGACAATGGGGCTAATCCTTACAGAAAAGATAAACGTGGGGAAACAGTTTTTGATAAAGTCTCTGCGTCTTGTCAAGATAAAACAAATAGAGAAAAAATGCTGAAACTTTTGAAAGAGAGAAGTAACTTTAGTAAAGAGTAGTAAAAATTTAAAAGGAGCACCAAATGAACACAGAAGCACTATTTTTCATCATCTTAGCCTTTTGGATCTTTGTTTTGCAGAGCAAAATAAAACATCTTGAAAAGCTAGTGTATGAACTGACATCACGTAAAGAGAAAGAACAAACAAAGGTCTCTACAGTAGTCGTCCAAGAGCCTATGTCTAGCGTTGAGGAAGTAGAAAAACCTATGATGCATGAGACTGTTGAGGTGCAAAATGTTGTAGAGGAAGAGGAGGTCTCAAAGGTAGAAACTTTTAAACAGCTACACCATGAGACTAGAGTTACACAACCGGTGGCAGAGCCTTCTGTTGTGACAACATGGCTTACGAACTACTTTACGGGCGGCAATCTACTTGTACGCATTGGTGGAGTGGTATTGTTCTTTGGGTTGGCATTTTTGGTGAAGTATGCAGCGGAACATAGTGTCATAAGCATGGAAGTACGACTGTGGACGATAGCGCTTGTGGCGATAGGACTCATGGTGATTGGATGGAGGCTTCGAGAGAGAGAAGGGGCGTATGGTCAAGTGCTTCAAGGGCTTGGTGTGGCGATGCTGTATCTTGTCATTTATGGGGCGTCTAAATTTTATGGATTACTTTCACTAGAGTCTGCCTTTGCGCTTATGTTGCTGGTAGTCATCATCGGGTCACTTTTGGCGGTAATAGAAGATGCCTTGCCTCTGGCACTGTTTGCCTCAGCAGGTGGTTTTTTGGTACCCATCTTGACCTCTAGTGGTGACGGCTCTCACGTGATGCTGTTCTCTTACTACGTCTTCTTGAACCTCGGTATTTTCATCGTGGCTTGGTACCGTTCTTGGCGTGTGTTAAATGTGCTTGGGTTTGTCTTTACATTTGTCATCGCTACAGCGTGGGGTGTGTTGCGTTATCGCTCTGGAATGTTTGAGAGTACAGAACCCTTTCTACTCATCTTCTTTGCGATGTACTTAGTCATCTCGATACTCTTCACCATCAAGCACCCTTACGAGCCTAAAAACTTAGTCGATGGTACTTTGGTTTTTGGTTTGCCTGTGGTTGCCTTTCCTTTACAGGTTAGTTTGGTGCAGTATTTTGCCTATGGTGAAGCCTATAGTGCTGTGGTGTTGGGAGTATTGTATGCAGGTATGTACTGGCTACTCAAAAACAAAGAACGTACAGGGCTTTTGGCACAGTCATTTTTAGCTTTATCGGTAGTCTTTTTCACTATCTCCGTGCCGTACATTTTCGATGCAGATGTGAGTGCTGCCTTATGGTCATTGGAAAGTGCCGCTATCATTTGGGTATCGCTCAAACAAAACAAAGTGATAGCACGCTATTTTGGTATCTTTTTGTTACTTATTTCGGTAGTGGTGTACCCCGAGAATGTGCATTATATGGGCATTAGTTTGGTGGAGTATTTGGGTTTCATCCTTGTCATTACAAGTACGATGTTGGCGGCATGGTTGCTAGATACACATAAGGCTATGTTGAAGCAGGGTACGCATTTCTTTACCTATATTTTCTTGGTTATTTCTTTGATGCTGTGGTTTGTTGCAACATCCTCACAGTTGCATTGTTTTGGCGATGATGGGTATATATTGACACTCATTTTAGGTGCATTGATAGCACTCGTGATAAGCAGGCTAACAGCATGGAAACTTTTGGCTACAAGCTTACAGGGCACACTGTTCTTGGGTGCATTTTTGTTTTATGCGACTAAGACAGATTCTTACTACCCTTACGGCATACATCCATTTTCAGAGTATGGTTTTATGATGTTCATGGGACTTATGGTGTTACAGTACCTTATGCTCGCACTCTTTGACACACTATGGCGTTACGCAAAGGCATTACACCTTTTAAGTCTGTGGTTTATGGTCAGTGTGTTGACCTTTGAGGTGCATTACCATCTGGCATCTTTGGAGGTAGGTGTAAGCATGGGCATGATAGGTTGGTGCATCGTTGCATTACTCTTTACCTTGCTTGTACTCGCCTTACCAAAGTTCCCTACAGTATGGGAAAAGTATAAAAGCGCATACCAAACGATAGGTACAGGTGCTCTTGTGCTCTTTTTACTCTTGTGGGAAATCAAAGCATTTTTAGTCCCTGCTGATTTTAGAGGCATGGGGTACTTCCCCTTACTCAACCCCATAGACCTCATGCAACTTGCCGTGTGGGGAGCGATGGCATACTGGGCAGTAAAACAAAGCAGCACATGGCAAAAGCAAAGCATGTTGCAAGTATATGGTGCGTTAGGTGTTTTGGCATGGGTGTTACTCACCGTTATCTTTGCACGGTTTGTGCAACACGCACAAGGACTAGACTACTCAGGCATTGCTCTATGGCATAGTGATTACTTCCAAACGGGTATCTCCATCTTGTGGAGTGGGATTGCCATCTTGCTGATGGTACTCTCAAAAATGTATGGACAACGTAGCCTTTGGCTCGCAGGGTTTGGACTGCTCATCTTGGTGGTACTCAAACTCTTCTTTGTAGAGCTTGCACACTCAGGAACCATAGAGAGGATTATCTCTTTCATCGTGGTAGGTACGCTTCTTTTACTCATAGGATACTTTGTACCCATGCCTCCGAATGAAGAAGAGAAAAGAGATGGATAAAGTTGTTGTCTTTGATGGGGTGTGTGGCTTGTGCAATAAAGCCTTATCTGTTTTAATAAGAATAGATAAAAATCAAACACTACGATACAGCGCATTACAAGGTGAATACGTTAAAACACTTGATATTAACAAAGACATTGACAGCATTGTATTTTATGAAGAGGGTAAGATTTACTATAAATCTACAGCGATACTGAGAATACTAAGGTTTTTAGGTGGGGTGTGGATCTTGATAAATATTTTCTATATCATCCCTGCTTTTATACGAGATACTATTTACGATACGATTGCGAAACACCGCTATAAGATATTTGGTAAGATGGACAGTTGTCGTATGCCAAACAAAGAGGAAGCAGTATTTTTTATTGACTAAATCATTTCTAAAATTCTCACTGTTTCTTGTGTATGAATTATGTATTGTGCCCATCCGTTTGTCGTAATGGATATATACAAACAATATTTGAAGGTTATGGTGTCAATATAACCACGAATGGGTCAATAATTTAGGGACAAATAGCTGTTAGATATTTATAAATATTAAAAAGCTATACTTGCTTCACTAGCCTTAAATAAGGCAAATGTGACAAAAAAGAACAAATGTTCACAATCTATTTATTATACCTATCAGCAAGATTTAGATAAAATAAGAGCATTAACTATAACGCAAGGGATATAAATGATTTTTATTGACGAAATCGTAGCAACAGAAGTAATGGACTCTAGAGGAAACCCTACAGTCAAAGTAACCGTAAGTTTAAGTGACGGTACAGTAGAAAATGCTATCGTACCAAGTGGTGCAAGTACAGGAAAAAGAGAAGCATTGGAACTCCGTGACGGAGGTGAGCGTTTCATGGGTAAAGGTGTACTTAAAGCCTGTGAAAATGTCAATGGTGCCATCTACGATGTACTGGTAGGACTAAGCCCGTTTAATCAAGCAGAAATCGACCTCACGATGAAAGAAGCAGATGGTACGGAAAACTATGGGAACTTGGGTGCGAATGCAGTGCTTGGTGTTTCTATGGCTGTAGCACGTGCGGCTGCAAAGAGTATGAAGATGCCACTTTATCGTTACCTTGGTGGTGCCAATGCGGTAGTGATGCCTGTACCAATGTTAAACATTATCAATGGTGGGGAGCATGCAAATAACTCTGTGGACTTCCAAGAGTACATGGTCATGCCTATTGGATTTGACAGATTTTCAGAAGGACTTAGAGCCTGTGCTGAGGTGTATCATAACCTTAAAAAAATCATCGATGAGATGGGTGAAAGTACAGCTGTAGGTGATGAGGGTGGATTTGCGCCTAACCTTAAGTCAAACGAAGAACCTATTCAAGTGATTATAAAGGCCATTGAAAAAGCTGGGTATAAAGCTGGAGAGCAAATTGCTATTGCCTTAGATGTTGCAGCATCTGAAATCATGAATGATGAGGGAAAATATGTATTGAAATCAGAAAATAGAGAGCTAACAAGTTCTGAGCTTATTGCTTATTATGCTGATATGTGTGAAAAATACCCTATCGTTTCTATTGAAGATGGATTGGGTGAAGATGACTGGACAGGTTGGAAAGAACTCACGGAAGTGCTTGGAGATAAAATACAGCTTGTTGGTGATGACTTGTTTGTCACCAATGTTGCCATCTTGTCTGAAGGCATCGAAAAAGATATAGCAAATTCTATACTTATCAAGCCAAATCAGATTGGTACAGTTTCTGAGACTATGCAGACAGTACGTCTTGCACAACGTTCAGGATACACTTGTGTCATGTCACACCGTTCAGGAGAGAGTGAAGATACTTTTATCGCTGACTTTGCAGTGGCATTGAACACAGGAGAAATCAAGACAGGTTCAACGGCACGTTCAGATAGAATTGCTAAATACAACAGACTACTTGAGATTGAAGCAGAGCTTGGTCAGTTTGAATACTTGGGAACATCATTGTTTACAAAGTAATCGTGTAGCTATGACAGAAGTAAGAGAAAAAGAAGATATCGCAGGGTTTTCGTTAAAAACGTTGTTATTGACACTTTTGGCGATGCTTTTGTTTGGCTTATATGTGGGAGTGTTGGTTTGGGGTGAAAATTCTGTAACTGTCTTGAAGCAGTTGGAGAAGAAAAAAGCAGGTTTATCTGAGAAAATAGTGACATTAAAGGCTGAAAATCAACGCCTTCAAAAAGAATTTTTTGAATTAAAGCAGTTAGAGCCTAAAGAGTGACACTTTGTGTGCTATAATACATACAATAACTTAAGTAAACGTTATATAAAACCGAAGGAAGAAGTATGAAACAATATTTATGGACAGGGATAGTGGTATTACTTGTGAGTGCGCATGCATCAGAAAATCCATTTGAGTTAAAAGAAAATTTTGGGCAATTAGACAAGTCTGAGTCTTCTATTATCTCAGAACTTAAAAAAGTAGCAGAAAAACAAGAGCTTGCAGATGATGCAGCTTTAGATGAGGAGATTGACGCAGAAGATAAGATGGATGAATCGCTAGCAACTGAGGCTAAAACTGTAGAAAAAAAATCACATTTTAAAAAAAAGGGCGCTACCCCTATATCGAAAAAAAAAGTAACTGACACTGTGGTAAATCCACAGCTTGATGCCATGCGTCAAAAAGCAATGGCATCAGCCAAAGCCCAAGACGAAAAAAGACAACAGCTTCTTAAAAAAGTAGAAGACAAAGAAACTGAACTTGTAAAAGCTAAAGCAGAAGAAGCACGTCTTGCTAAAGCACAAAAAGAAGCAGAAGCCAGAGAAGTGGCAGCCTATGAGAAAAAAAGAGCAGCAAAGCTATCGGCAGAAGAAAAAATGAAACTTGCACTTGAAAAAGAAGCCAAAGCACAAAAAGAAGCTAAGGCAAAAAAACTACTAGCAGACAAAGCAGAAAAAGAAAGACTTGCTAAAGCAAAAGAAGTAGCACTTAAAGTTGAAAAAGAAAAACAAGAAGCTGCAAAACAAAAAACTATCAAAGTGAAAACTACACCGAAAAAAGTGGTTAAAAAAGCAACTACAAGAACGCCAGTTAAAAAAGTAGAAGCACAAAAACATGTGATTAGTTCAGTCGATGACATCAATGTGACACGTGAAAGAAATGAAGCGAAGCTAGCAGCAGACAAGCTTTATGAAGAAGCAGTAAAAGAGATGAACGGAGAAGACTAGGCTTCTCTTTCTTTCTTGTTCTGTAAGACTTTGATAATAGTCATCGCAAATAAAATCTCAAAGATACTCGCTAAAATCAATTGATAATAGGTCAATAACTCTAAGAGTTTTGTCTCATACCCTATGGTAGCAACGGCAACCAATAAGGTAAGAGGCATAGAGAGTGACAGTGCAATAAGCAGTGCATCTTTCGCTCCTGAAATACCCTGCAATACAATTGCTGCAAATACCCTAGAGATTATCATAAGTGCAGTAATAAGCAATGCCCCCGAAACAACACCATCAAGAGGCAAGGCATTTAAATCAAAAGAGGCACCTACGTGTATAAAAAATAGAGGAACCAAAAACCCAAAACCCAAGCTAGACATCTTCTCTTCCAATGCTTTTTCATGGTGAAAAAAGGCCGAGATGGCAATCCCTGCGATGAAGGCACCAAGGGCGAGTTCTAGTTCAAGAGAGAGCATCACGGCAATAAGGATAAAAAAGAGAGCCATAGAGAGACGTATATCTTGCGCAGAGGTATCGGCTTTAGGTACCAACATCCCTTTAAGTTCAGGAAACCACCAAAAAAGAAGATGGAGTGCTTTATACAGAAAATAAATCACAATGATAAAGGAAGCCAGGTAGCCAATCTTGATGAGAAGTTCCAGATTGAACCCTGTACTACTCGCGGCATCAAAGACTGTAAGTGCGGCGATACTCAGTATCTCTCCTAGTACCCCTGCGATGAAGGCTAAGCGTATCCAAGACTCTTCTTTACCATAGACCTTGGAAAGTGTGGCGAGCAGTCCTATGGAGATAAGTGGCATAGAGATGATGACAATAGTATTGAGGTCAAAGATAAAACCAAATACCACAGAAAACATGACAATCAAGAGTAGAAAAAGCATAGATTTTTGTATGACAATTTTAGGACTTTTCGTAATCTGTTTTAAATCAACTTCCATACCGGCTAAAAACATAAGGTATAAAAAACCTACTTCGGCTATAAGATCAAAGTATTGGTTATGCCCAATAAAGCCAAAATAAGCGACTATAGACCCTAATATGATTTCAACAGAAGGGATGGGAAGACGAAGTGTCTTTGCGACAAAAGGACTTCCCCAAATAAGTACAGAAAGTATGAGTATAAGCGTTATGCTAGTGTGTATCACAGCTTGTGGCTACCTCATAGCCTAGAGTGTCGAGCATCTTTTTATCAGTACTAGCTTCGATACCTTCCGTTGTAAGATAGTTACCGATAACCATGGCATTGGCACCAGACTCAAACATAAGTTGCTCTTTCCCTGTAAAGAGGAGTTCTCTCCCTCCTGCAACCATAAGAAGTTTTTCTTCTCCTAGAAGTCCACGGGCTTGTTTTATGATAGCAACTGCCTCATCTAATTCAAGGTTTCTTGTCTTGATAGGCAACGCAGGGTTAGGATGGTAGAAATTAAGAGGGGTAGATTCTGGTGAGAGTGAAGCGATGGAAGTAAGCAATGCATCTCTATCCTCTTTCTCTTCTCCCATACCAAATATGCCACCGGAACAAAGTGCCAAACCTACAGATTTGACATTTTCACAGGTCTCATACCGTTCACTCCAAGGATGTGTAGAACAAATCTCAGCATAATAGCGTTCTGAAGTTTCAAGGTTGTGGTTGTAACTGTCTAATCCATGTTCTTTAAGGTAGGTAAGTTGTTCTTTGTTGGCTGTACCATTACAAGCGATAAGGTTTAAGCCCTCTACCTCTTTTTTGATAGCCTGTGCCGCACGCGCAACAAAATCTACTTTTTTATCATCTAAACCTTTGCCTGCAGTAACTAAACAGTACCCTAATGCACCATTGGCTTTGGCTTGTATAGCTTCTTGCACAATTTGGTCAATCTTTTTATAGTTATATCTCTCGATATCTGCATGATAACGTACCGACTGTGTACAAAACTTACAGTCTTCCAAGCAGGTGCCAGAAAGAATGTTGTTGATGGCACATAAAAATATCTGTTTAGACATTATTTGGCATCCACTTTCGTTTTACATTTGAAACACTCATAGACATCACCGGCTTTGAGCGTTTTCTTACCCATCATGTAATCACACTTTGGACATTTTTTATCGCTTGGTTCAAAGTTGGCGATAAATTTACATTTCGGGTAGTTAACACAACCAAAGAATTTACCACGTCTACCCTCACGTTCTTGGAGTTTACCTCCACATTCTGGACAAGGTACGGTGAGTTCTGTGGCAGGCTCAAGTGACTTGGCATTTTTACATTTAGGGTAGGCAGAACATGCAAGAAACTTCCCACGCTTGGAGTTCTTTATGACCATCATAGAGCCACATTTTTCACACTTCTCATCAGTCTCTTCAGGGCCTTCTACTTCTGTGCCATCTGTATTTTTGGTGTACTTACATTTAGGAAAGTTAGAGCAAGCTATAAACTCACCATAACGCCCTTTACGGAGTAGAAGTTCAGACTCACATTTAGGACAGTTTTCTCCTGTAGGGATGGCGATTTTGAGTGACTTAATGTTTTTCTTCCCATCTTCTACTTTGTTTAAAAATGGTGTATAAAATGCTTTCAGTATGGTTTGCCAAGAGGTTTTACCTTCGGCTACTTCATCTAAGGTTTCTTCCATGTTTGCAGTAAAGCTAGAGTCAACGATTTCGGGGAAATGTTCTTCAAGCATTTCTGTAACAGTGAACGCTATCTCTGTAGGGTGAATACGCTTTTTTTCTAGCTCAATGTATTTACGTGTTTGTAACGTTGTGACAGTTGGTGCATAGGTACTTGGACGACCGATGCCAAGAGATTCCAACTTTTTAATGAGACTGGCTTCATTGTAACGTGCAGGAGGTTCTGTAAAGTGTTGTTCTGGCTTGATGTCATCAAGGCTGACAGCTTGTCCCTTTTTTAGGTCAGGTAAGAGTTTGTCTTTGTCCCCATGTCCTGTAACTTTGTAGAAACCATCAAAAAGGAGTTTTCTTCCACTGGCTTTAAAGGTACATTTATCTCCTTTAAAAAGGATGGTTTGTGACTCAAGTTCTGCTTCTGTCATTTGGCAGGCTAAAAAACGGTTATAGATGAGTCTATAAAGTTTTAGTTCATCTACAGAGAGGTAGTCAGCTGCTTTTTTTGCATCAAAATCTACCATCGTCGGACGGATAGCCTCATGGGCTTCTTGTGCGCCTTTAGACTTTGTGACATAATTTTTGGCTTTACTAGGAAGGTATTTGTCTCCGTATGTCTCTTTGATGTAAGTGCGTGCAGCTTCTACGGCTTCTTTGGCAAGATTCATAGAGTCTGTTCTCATATAAGTGATGACACCCATGGTACCGTTGTCTGTCTTCACACCCTCATAAAGTTTTTGCGCGACCATCATCGTTTTTTTAGGCGAAAACCCTAACTGTGTAGAGGCTGCCTGTTGTAAGGTAGAGGTCATAAATGGTGGAGGTGTTTTTGTTTTACGTTTGGTCTTTTCTATAGAAGCGACAGTAAATGATTCACTTTGAGCAGCAGTCACTATTTCTGTAGCATCTGCTTCATTTTTTATGGTAAGTTTGTCTATTTTTAAGCCATTGTAGTCATAGATTGCTGCGTCAATATTTTTTTGAAACAGTGCATCTATCGTCCAAAATTCTTCAGGTTTAAAGGCTTTAATCTCACGTTCTTTTTCTACCACAAGTTTTAACGTAGAACTTTGTACTCTACCCGCACTAAGTCCTTTTTGTATTTTACTTGCTAACAAAGGAGAAAGTTTATACCCCACGATACGGTCAAGCATACGTCTCGTTTGTTGTGCATCTACAGAGTCCATATCTAGTTTTCTAGGATTTTCTACCGCATGAATGATGGCAGATTTTGTAATCTCATGAAACACAATACGTGGAAGTTCTGTAGGCTCTTTGCCTATAGCCATAGCAATGTGGTACCCGATGGCTTCACCCTCGCGATCCTCATCGGTCGCTATATAGATGGTTTCAGCTTCTTTGGCAAGTTTTTTGAGTTCTTTCACGGTTGCATTGACATCTCTTGGGATAGAATATTTGGGTACTAAGTCCCCAGTTTCATCATCAAGTGTGATACCAAAAGTACTTTTTGGAAGGTCTCTAATATGTCCTTTTGAAGCGATGACTTTGTAGTCTTTGCTTAAAAAGTTAGTGATGGTACGCGCTTTTGCTGGTGACTCAACGATAATTAAATTTTTCATAAATAACTTACTTTAGATTAGAAATTTTCTAATAGGAATTTTTGGCATTGTAACATAGTTGTATGGAAAATCTTATATAACGGTATGAAAATGTATAAATATTGTAGAGAAGAATCACCTAGAGTTTGCTTCCCCCTCACTCTATGGCTATCAAGAGGAGGGGGAAAAGAGTAAGTTACGCTACAAGTTCTGGGATGCGAATCGCCTGACCAGGGTAGATTTTATCTGCATCTTTGATAACTTCAAGATTTGCTTCTACAATGAGGGGATATTTACTGCCATCTTTGTAAAATTCTGATGAAATTCCCCAAAGTGAATCGCCTTTTTGAATGGTATAGAAGACAGGTTCAAAAACCTCTTCTTCTCTTACATTCTCTTCAGAAATTTGCGTGAGTGTTACAAGCTGGTCTGTGTTAACCTGTGAGATACCCTCCACATTTCCTGCTATGAGTATGGCTTTTTCTTTTGTTGCCGCATCTGTTGCTACCCCACCTAGAAGTACTGATTCCCCAGTTACTTCAACTACAAGTCCTTGGACTGGTAATTCTGAAAAACTTGATTCTATCTCATTTTTGATGGCTTCGCTGTCATCACCTTTACCGAGCAGTTTTTTACCTGCGCTACCTAAAAAATCAAAAAATGCCATTGTTTTCTCCTAAACTATAAAATGTATGGTTATAAATTATAATAGCTTTAGCTTAAGGGGAACGACTTATATTCTCTCTCCATGCGATATTTAGTACTGATCACAAATTTAAGAAAATATTCTAACCCTATACCCCGTTTTAATCTTCGTTTCTATCACGTCATAGGGTAGCTTTCTTCTAAGCTTGACAATCAGTTGTCTAAGTGGGTAGTTCTCTTTTGTTTTTCCTTCCCAGACATAGTCATGTATCTGTTCTGTACCCACGTAAGTGTTTGGATACTTCATGAGCAGTGCACAAAAGCGCTTTTCTTTATGGCTTAAATCAATGGTGTTGTTTTGAGAGACAAAGGTTTGTAAAGAGAAATCATAGTAAAGCTGTTTGTGTACCTGTATCTGTTCTATCTTAGGTAAAGAGAGTAGTTGCCCTATACGAATATCCAGCTCTTTAAAATGAAAAGGTTTTTTGATGTATTCATTGCAACCATACTCAAAGGCTGTGGCAAAGTTTTCTACTTCAAGTGAAGCGGTGATGATGACCACAGGGGTATCCAAATCAACCCTTCTTATCTGTCTGAGTATCTCTAGTCCGTTGATGTCTGGTACATTGATGTCGATAACAAAGAGATCAAATTTTTGTTTGTTTATCTCCTCTAAGGCTTCCATACCACCATACACGGAGGTAATCTGAAAAGATTTAAGCATAAAAAATTCTGTCAGTGCAGTATTTAGTGCAGCATCATCTTCTAATAAAAGTACATGTATAGGTGTTTTCATACTGCAAGTATAGCGGTATAAGATTAGCGAAAATTAAACCCCAATAACGAAATAGAAAAATAAGCCACCAAGAGGAAGTACCGTATAATAGGATAAAAGAAGAACGAAAGAGTCACTTTCTGTTATCACCCATTAGGTGACACTTTCGTCCAAGGATAAAAGT
>Ga0256829_1000728_pt1 | contig 30501 bp, 26 predicted proteins | sample 131447metaG_FD_185979 | JGI IMG/M metagenome (GOLD analysis project Ga0256829, IMG submission 185979) | Hydrothermal vent microbial communities from Lau Basin, Pacific Ocean - 131-447 | ecosystem: Environmental > Aquatic > Marine > Hydrothermal vents | place: Pacific Ocean: Lau Basin | collected... | reverse complement strand
CGAACCGGGGCATTTTCAATTCTCCCAAGCCGGTGAAGAGATGCTCCACCTAGAAGTACGCCATTTTTACAAAAATCGCGGTATTGAGAAGATGCTCGAGGGGAAAACACTCCAAGAGGCAAAGCCCATTATTGAACGCATAAGCGGGAATGAGAGCATTGCATACCAGATATGCTGGCGCGATATCTATCTTCAAGCTACAAAACAAGAGTTGCCAATGGCTCTACGAAAACATCATGCTCTCCTTTTAGAACTTGAGCGCATCATCCATCATCTCACCGACCTTGGTTTCATTCCAAATGATGCAGGGTTTGGCGCAGCCCTTGCCTATGCTTCACGTTTAGCAGAAGATGCACGCCGCAAGATGCAGGAGCTTACAGGACATCGTTTTGGCTTTGGTGCAATAGATTTTCAAACACATACAATAGATAAAGGTGCTATGCAAACATGGCTGCGTGAACTCGAAAGTAGTATAGCGTTCTTTGAGGATTGGATTATGGATATTCCTTCCCTTTGGGATAGGTTTGATACTACAGGCACACTTCCACTACAAAAAGCGGTGAAATACAATACAGTAGGTGTAGTTGCACGTGCATCTGGACTTTCTATTGACAGACGCATCGGAAAATTTTACCTTGACAACAGTTTTGTCATGGCAAGTGAAGTCAGCGGTGATGTCGGTGCACGTTTTAAAGTCCGACTACAAGAGTTAAAGAACTCTATTTTAATGATGTTAAACTTTCTAAAAACAGAAGATGATGTAACTTTCAAACTAGAGAGTACCAATGACGGCAACTATCAAGCGTTTACAGAGAGTTCCATCGGTGAACTTTTTATGGCAATAGATATAAAAGATGGAGTTATAGAGCGATTTTTTGTCAGAGATCCGAGTTTCATAAATTGGCAGGCTCTACACATCATGATGCGTAGCGATATTATTGCCGATTTTCCACTAATAAATAAAAGTTGTGATTTAAGTTATGCGGGGAATGATTTATGATTAAATTTTGGAATAGAAGATTTAAAGAAGGTATAGTTACTGAGAACTTAGAACTTGATGCTGAACTAGAGCAGATAAAAAAAGAGATAAAAGATAAAGTCAAGAAAAAGTTTGCAGGTTCACTTGCCATAAGAATGGTAGATAGTGGGAGCTGTAATGCTTGTGAAGCAGAGTGTAATGCACTCTCTAATCCTTACTATGATTTGGAGCGCTTAGGAATTCATTTTGTGGCTTCTCCACGTCACGCAGATGTAATGCTGCTTAGTGGCATAATGACCTTTAATATGACTCCTCACGTCAAAGATGCCTACGAGCAGATACCTGCACCAAAATGGGTTATCAGCATGGGGGACTGTCCTGTTATGGCTGCACCGTTTGAGAAAACCTATGCCATCAATGCACCGGCAGAAAATCATCTGCCAATCACTCACCACATAGCAGGCTGTCCTCCAACTCCCCTTGAAATCATGCAAGGAATCTTAGAATTTTTAAAAAAAATCTAAATAAAATTATTTTAGTTTTAATCTGTTTACAAAGAGGAATATTTCGCTATAATGCCGCTTCAATTTATTCGTAGGAGTTATAATGGAATTTAAAAAAGGGGTGGTGTCACTGGCATTAGTAGCACTGACATCAATAGGTTTTATAGGGTGTGGAGATGCAAACAGTGCTATACAGGACTCGGAAGTACACTTTAGTTATTTTGGAGCAAATGGACCAACACACTGGGCTGATTTAAAATCTGAGTGGGATACATGTTCTAATGGTTTGACACTTACAGATGTTGATCCTCTTTCAAATCACCAATCACCGGTAAATTTTACAGCAAATGCTACAAAATCATCACCAAACTTTACACTAGATGTTAATCGTGATCTTGAGTTTACAATCGTAAACAACGGGCATGCAATAGAGGCTGAACTTGATGCAGTTGATGCAGATAAAGATTCTATCAACATTGGTGGAAAAGATTATTTCCTAAAACAATTTCACTTTCATGCTTACAGCGAACATACTGAGAACAATGTACCTGCTGCAATCGAGACACACTTTGTTTTTAAAGCAACTGACGGTACTTTAGCTGTTCTTGGCCTTTTTGTCGATAGAAATGCAACCACAGGTACAGAGAATGCTGAACTTGCAAAAGTATTTAACACGACTCTCCCTGAAGCCAATGAAGAAGGAGAAAAAGTTTCTATAAATGTAGCAAGTTTACTACCGTCAACTTCAAATGTTTACAGCTACTCAGGTTCTTTAACAACTCCACCATGTACCGAAGGTGTAGCTTGGAATGTATATACAGTTCACACTGCTCTTACAGAGAGTCAAGTTGTAAACTTTACAAAATACTACCACAACAACTTCAGACCAGTTACCGGAAACTGGTAAAAACCTTCCCACCCTTTGGGTGGAGTGGATATTTTTACAAATCATAAAAAGTATCTACAAATTTAACAATCTTCTCCAACACTCTTGGCACTATCTTTTTACGTTCTAAAAGTTTTGGTTTTACTTTGAGTGTTTTTGCCACATCATCTTTGAGTGGTTTTCGCTCTTCATAGACATAAGTATCTACAACATGTTTTACTTTTTCACAATCAAGATTCTCTTCCAAACAAAGCTTATCATAGGCACTCTCTTTTTCTTCTTCCCAAAACTTCTCAAACTCGTTTTCAATGTCATCACTGTCACTAATATGGAGCATATTTTCATTAATAAACTTCTCAATAAGCTCTTTTTTACTTCGGAGGTGTGTTTGACCACTAATGATACTCATAATATTGTTTTTCTGTGCTTCTTTGTCTTTCTCATCGGCATCTTTATATCTTGCTAAGAGTTGCAAGATGTAAGCTACATTAATTTCATCTTTATGAATCAGTTCTAGTTCAAAGTCCACATCCTCAAGTATAGATACTTTTTCACTCTCTTTTTGGCTTTTACTCTTTTCGTACAAATCAAGATATTTAGACTTATAATCCTCAAACTGCTGCTCACTCATAGATAAATCCAACCATTTAAAATCACTAAAACTCTCAAGTATATTTTTAAGTCGCATAATATTTCTAAAGGCTTGAACAAACTCAAGCACTCTCTCTTCACCCTGATTTTCTAAAGCATCAACACTCTCAAGAGTTGGAACAATCTTTGTCAGCTTAAGAAATGCCTCATTAAAATACTTCACATACTCTTCATACGGCTGCATAATAATTATCTCTTTAGCCTCTTTGTTTGAAAAGAGTGCTATGGCATCATCTGTATTTTTCTTCAAATTTCTAAAGCAGACTATGTTACCCTGTGATTTTTTCTCATTAAGTATTCTATTTGTTCGTGAAAAGGCTTGAATAAGTCCGTGATACTTGAGGTTTTTATCGACATAGAGGGTGTTGAGTGTTGGAGAGTCAAAGCCTGTAAGAAACATATTGACTACTAAAAGTATATCTATCTCTCTGTTTTTTACTTTTTTAGAGATGTCATTATAGTAGTTGTAGTAACTTTGTGAATCTTTTGTAGTGAACTTTGTACCAAAGAGTTTGTTGTAGTCACCTATGTAGCTCTCTAACTTATCACGAGAGTGTTGGTTGATATGAGCTTCATCCACATTTGCCCCATCACTCTCATCAAGTTCATAAATGCCGTTGGCATCTTTATCATCTTCATTGGCAGAGTATGAAAAGATAGTTGCAATTTTGAGGTTGTGTTCTTTTCGTTTAAAGAGTTCATAATACTTTGTGAGCATATCAACACTACTTACACACAACATAGCCGTAAACTCTTTACTATGTGTTTTTCTTGGATGGTTAGCTATGATGTAGTCTGTTATCTTCTCTATTCGCTCATCACTCTCTAAAAGCTCTTTTGTATCTATGTTCTCCACATCTATGTCAATCTCTGTTGCAGCGTTCTCTTTCTCTTTATATTTTCCGACATACTCAACTGAAAACTTGAGTACATTGTCATCCGCTATGGCATCGGTGATGACATATTTATGCAAGGGTTTATCAAAAAGCTCTGCTGTTGTTCTTTTACCAAGTTTATTGCCTACTGCGTTCTCGGCAAATATCGGTGTACCTGTAAAACCTATCATCTGATTTTTATGAAAAAACTTTGTAATTGCCAAATGCGTTTCACCAAATTGACTTCTATGACACTCATCAAATATAAAGACGATGTGTTTGTCCTGCAATTTTTCCATTTGAGAGAGATACTGTTTTTTACTTATGGCAGTGTTGAGTTTCTGAATTGTAGTAACTATAAGTTTCGTATCATCGCTAAACTGCTTAACAAGTGCCTTTGTGTTGTCCGTTCCATCAACTGAACCATCACTAAAGCTGTTAAACTCTTTTGTAGTCTGATAGTCCAAATCTTTTCTATCAACCACAAAGACAACTTTTTCCACATGTTGTAACTTCATAAGAATTTGTGCAGTTTTAAAGCTTGTAAGTGTTTTACCGCTTCCCGTTGTGTGCCAAATATAGCCATTTTTATTCGTATTTTCTACTCTGTCTATAATGGCTTCGGTTGCATGAAACTGATAAGGTCTTAGTATCATCAGTATTTTAGGAACTTGCGCTAAAACTATATACTTGCATATCATCTTAGAGATATGGCATCGCTCTAAAAACACCTCTGTAAACTCTTCTATGTTTGTAATGTTATTATTCTCTACATCAGCCCAAAAAAAGGTCTGTTTAAAAGATTGTTTACGGTTGTTTGCAAAGTATTTTGTATTGACCCCGTTTGAGATGACAAATATTTGTATATAGTTAAACAGTGCATGATTAGAGGCGTAAGAGTGTCTTTGGTAGCGGTTTATCTGGTTAAAAGCCTCTTTTATCTCCAAGCCTCTGCGTTTGAGTTCTATCTGAACAAGTGGTAAGCCGTTGATGAGTAGTGTAACATCATAACGGTTTTTATAGACACCATCTACGCTTATTTGGCTGCTTACCTGAAAAAGATTTTTACACCAACTCTCTGAGTTTAAAAACTCTATGTATTTGGTCTCTCCGTTATCAAGAGGCAGTACAAACTTATCTCTGAGTATCATAGCCTTTTCAAAGACCGAACCTTTGTTTAGGTGGTTGAGTACACGTTTAAACTCACTCTCACTCATTATAAAATTATTATGTTTTTCAAGTTGTGTTTTGAGGTTGGCCTCAAGCCATTTGTCATCTTTTATGGTAACTTTTTCATACTTTAAAGCTACAAGTTGTTTGATTAGCTTAGCTTCTAATACTGCTTCACTTTGAGTGCTCATTTACGTAAGCCTTGCAGCAGTATAGCTTCAAGTTTAGAGGCATCTGCGAACTGCACACACTCTATGGATGCTTGTAAATACTCTTGTGAAGTGGTATGTGAATAATCTATAAATTCATAGCCATTATAAGCGACTATCATATCTATAAAAAGGCGTGTTATTCTTCCATTAAGTTCATAAAATGGGTGTAAAGCATTAAGCTCACACAAATAATATGCAAGTCTGTGGGCAAAAAGCTCTTTTTTCTCTAATGCCTCGTACTCTTTAATATAATTCTCTTCTGCCCACTCATAAAGAGATTCAAAAGTTCTTCTATGGAGTGACTTAAAGTATGCCTCATTAAAGTGTGTTGTGCTATTAAGCTCTTCAAAAAAGATGCTATATGCCTCTTCAAGCAGCTCTTTTTCTATTTCGTGAAGTGTCTCTTTGTCTTGTATATTATACTTGTTAATGGGAACATCACTATTATTATAATAGTAACTGTTATCTACGAGATGATACTTTGATGCCATATTTTTCTCGAAGTGATTGTGCTTTTTGTATCACGGTTGTATCAGGTTTAGTATATCCTTCTATCTCTTGAGAAATTCGTACAACTCTTGCAATAATCTTTTTATTGATAGGATTTTTACTCATTACCAATCACTCCTTTTATAGTCATATTATAGCATCTTTTTATACTATACAAACATCTTTTGAAGCAGTGCTTTTTTAAACTCTTTTGTGAGGTTTAGCTCTTTGCTGACCTGCTCTATTTTTGTGTCTAGTGAGGAGAGGAAGTTTGCTATTTTTGTTTGTTCTTTAATACAAGGCAAATTAATTGGCATGTTTTGAAACATAGGTAATCTAAGTGATTTAACAGTATAACCTACTACTTGTGATAAAAAATAATTTTGACTTTTAAAAATAAAATAGTAAATAAATTTACTAACAGCACCATTAAAATTCATAATTGCATATGTTCGTTGATGTAAATCAAACTTTCCTACAAAATATTTAGGAATAAATTGCTGTCCTTCTCCCGCAACAATTACAGCCTCGCCATCAAATAAAAAAATTCCACTTGTTCTAATTATCTTCAGACCTATCAAAAAAAGTATATTTACCATCTAAGCTAGAATCTTCTCTATTTGAACTTCCTGTTGTAATTTTAGAAATTTCTCCCAACCTCTTCTCAACCCACTCAGGAAATTCACTTCCATCATCATCTTTAAAACGCAGCTCTTGTGAGAAGATTTTTTGCATCACCCCTTTTTTATACTCACGGAGCAGCTGCTCTTTTTTTGTAAGTTGTGCTATACGACTATCAACAGCACTTAAAAATAAGGCTATTTTTTCTTGTTCTTGTTTTAATTTTGGTAAATAAACTAAAACATTAGATAATGTTTCTTGTCCAACATTGTATCTAGTACTTCCATTACTTTTAGAAGTAATCTCTTTTCTTGAATGGTTAGTTTTAAACATATAATTTAAAAACAATGGATTGTAGTTCTGTTTTTTTTGTTGCCCTCTAATAACAAATCCACCAAAAGTTGCAAATTCATTTTTATCTAAATAAACATTGGTTTGACCAGCTTCAGCTCTTGTTTCTGAACTTCGTTGAAATAGAATATCGCCATAAGCAACTGTATTCTTTTCAAATATTTCTTTTGATACATCTACTGAGCCTATAATATCTTTATGTCTAATAGTATTATTGTTGATAATATCCAAGACATTTATAAACTTATATCCGTGACCATATTGTTCTTTAGAAGCATTAATGCCATTTTTGAACGAAAAGAAAGAGCCTAGTTTCTTCTCTTCCCACTCCCCACTAAACTCACCAAATCGAAGCTGTGGCACTTTGCATCTAACACCCATCACAAACCCTAAAATGGTGTAGCGATGTTGAGTTCATCGCAATAGGAAGCTATCGTTGCATTGGTAGCCTTCATATCATCTTCTAAAACTTTTAACTCACTTGAAACCGCATCCAAATCTATCGGCTCTTCCTCTTCAAAAGTATCGACATAACGGGGAATGTTTAAGTTGTAGTCATTCTCTTTTATCTCTTGCAGTGTTGCCAAATGAGAGTACTTCTCTACACTTTTTCGCTCTTTAAAAGTAGTGATAATTTTATCAATGTTCTCATTTGTGAGCTGATTTTGATTTTTCACTTTAAGAAATTCATTGGAAGCATCTATAAAAAGTACATGCTCACTGTCCTCTCGACACTTTTTAAAGACTAATATACAAGTGGGAATTGATGTGCCGTAAAAAATATTTGCCGGAAGCCCGATGACTGCATCAAGGTAGTTTTTATCTTCTATAAGGTACTTTCGTATATGCCCCTCGGCAGCACCTCGAAAAAGCACTCCATGCGGTAGTACAACTGCCATTGTACCATTGTCATCAAGCTGATAAATCATATGCTGCACAAACGCAAAATCGGCTTTGCTTTTTGGTGCCAGTTTTCCATACTGTGAAAACCTGTCATCACTCATAAAAAGAGGATTCGCCGACCAGTGAGCTGAGAAAGGAGGATTTGCCACGATGGCTTCAAAGCGTTTGTCTTTGTGTTGTGGATGCTCAAGCGTATCTTCTTGCTTGATATCAAATTTTCGGTAGTGAACATCGTGCATTATCATATTCATCCGTGCAAGGTTGTAGGTAGTACGGTTTAGCTCTTGCCCATAAAAGTTGCTGACATCTTCGACCTCTTTAGCTACGCGTAAAAGGAGTGAGCCACTTCCACATGTAGGGTCATAAACAGATTTTAGCTTTGCTTTTTTGTTTGTTACGATTTTTGCAAGGATTTTACTTACTTGTTGCGGAGTATAAAACTCTCCCGCTTTTTTGCCTGCACCACTTGCAAACTGAGCTATGAGGTACTCATAGGCATCACCAAGTACATCTCTATCGTGGTTTTTTAACTCAAAGTCAATCTTGTCAAGATGAGACAATACTTTTGAAATAAGAGTGTTTTTTGCCTCTTCACTTTTACCAAGCTTTGTACTTGCAAGGTCTAAGTCTTCAAACAGGTGTTCAAAGTCATCTTCACTCTCATGCCCCATTGTGCTTTGTTCTATACTTCTAAGTATGCCTGTAAGGTCTTCAAGAATGAAGTTGTTTGTATCGCTGTTGCCTCTTTTTGCTACGGCACGAAAGAGTTCAGAGGGTTTGAGAAAATAGCCAAGTGATTCAATGGTATCTTCTTTGATGGCATCAAGCATCTCTTTGCCATCTTCGCTACTCTCATTGATATCACTGTAAAGTATTTCATCCTCTTCAAGCAGTTCATTTGCATACTGTTCGATCTTTTCTGAGAGGTATTTGTAGAAGATAAATCCAAGTATATAATCACGAAACTCATCAGCATCCATCTTCCCTCTAAGGGTGTTAGCGATGTTCCAAAGCTGTTGTTCGAGTAATTTTTTCTGCTCTTCGCCCATTATTTGTAAAATCCTTCTCTTGTCTTTGCATCTATTTTATCAAAGTTTTGAAAGGTTTTAAGTGAATTAAAATTATTTTTGATGATTGGTGGTGGACGAGGAGAGATTCGAACTCTCGGTACAGTTACCCATACGCATCCTTAGCAGGGATGTGGTTTCAGCCACTCACCCACTCGTCCGTTTGAAGAGCGATATTATAATGAGAGTTAGATAATATGTAGCTTAAATTTTTGCTAAAATTTTTGCTACTACTGCTGAAGGGTTCTCTGCCTGATAGATTGGGCGCCCAACGACGATAAAATCTACCTTTTGCTCTTTTGCAAACGCAACATCTGCCACACGTTTTTGATCACCTGCATCTTCACCAAAAGGGCGAATACCCGGTGTTAAAGTCATAAAGCTCTCATCTGTAATGTTTTTGATAGATGCTGATTCATACGCAGAACATACCACGCCATCAAGCCCGCTCTCTTTTGCATCTTTTGCAAACTGATCCGCCTTTGTAGCAATGTCCGCCTCATAGACTGCTTGAAACTCCTCCTCACTAAAAGAAGTCAAAGCAGTTACTGCCAAAACTATAGGGCGGTTTTCATACTTCTCTAAACGCTGCATGACAGTTGTCATTGCACGCCGTCCTGCACTTGCATGAACATTGAACATATCGACACCAAGCCCCATGATGGATTCAGCAGCATCAGCCATCGTATTTGGAATATCATAAAGTTTAAGGTCTAAAAATATTTTAAAATCAGGGTTAATCTCTTTGATGGCTTTTAAAAATGCCTCACCATCACGGATGTAGGTACGAAGACCGACTTTGAGCCAGACATCGTGTTCTTTTATTTTTTCTATAAGAGCGAGGTTCTCTTCTTTTGTAGGTAGATCAAGTGCAACACATAATTCCATAAATAACTCTTTTCATTTAATTTATGGAATTATAGCACTTGTGGGTTAAAAGGAAGTTTTACTTTCCCTTAACCAAAGTTTCTATTTTTTCGACTACTGAAGGATCTTCAAGTGTGGAGATATCTTGCGTAATAGCTTCACCTTTTGCAATAGAGCGTAGTATTCGGCGCATAATTTTTCCTGAACGTGTTTTAGGCAGTCCCGGAACAAAGACAATGTCATCACATACAGCGATGTTTCCTATCTCTTTTTTGATGACATTATTAATTGCTTTAACCTCTTCCACTTCATTAGCAACACCATCATCAAACTTGAGTACGATGTAAGCGAAAATGCCCTCACCTTTAAGTTCATGCGGCTTTCCAACAACTGCAACCTCTGCTACATTTGGATGTTTTTTAATGGCTGCTTCAACCTCAGCAGTTCCCATTCTGTGACCACTTACATTGATAACATCATCAGTACGACCTGTAATGGTAATATAGCCATCTTCATCATACACAGCACCATCACCCGTAAAGTAAACCGGATTGCCATCTTTTTTCACATCACCGAAGTAAGACTTCACAAAACGCTCTTCATCACCCCAAACACCACGGATCATAGAAGGCCAAGGACGTGTTACACACATATAACCAGTCTCACCCGCTTCTACTTTTTCACCCGTTGCAGGGTCAAGTATCTCTGCCATAATTCCCGGAACAGGGAATGTCGCACACGCAGGTTTAATAGGTGTCGCACCCGGTAGAGGAGAGACAATATGTCCACCCGTTTCAGTCTGCCAGTATGTATCGACTATGGCACACTTCGAGCTGCCTACCTCTTCATAGTACCATTTCCAAGCCGGAGGATCTATCGGCTCACCAACTGTTCCAAGAACTTTTAGGCTGCTAAGGTCATATTTTTTCGGCTCATCTTCACCCATTTTATGCAGTACACGAATGGCTGTCGGTGCAGTATAAAACTGATTGATCTTATACTCTTCAACCATTTTCCAAGGACGACCAGCATCAGGATATGTCGGAACACCTTCAAACATTACAGTGGTCGCACCCATTGCAAGCGGGCCATAGACAATGTAAGTATGCCCTGTAATCCATCCAATATCGGCAGTACACCAGTAGGTATCGTTCTCTTTTACATCAAATACCCACTCCATTGTCATCTGTGCCCAAAGAATATAACCAGCAGAGTTATGTTGTACACCTTTTGGTTTTCCGGTACTTCCTGAAGTGTAGAGTAAGAAGAGTGGATCTTCACTATCCATCACTTCCGGTTCACAATGTACATCTTGCGTTTGTATAAGTTCATTGTATGAGTAATCACGCCCTTTTACCCAAGTGATATCTTCATTGTTTCGCTCAACAACAAGTACTTTTCTTACAGGAGTATCTCCTTCAAGTGCTGCATCGACCACAGGTTTGAGCATATATGGCTTATCTTTTCTGTACGCACCATCAGCAGTAAGAACAACTTTTGCATCTGCATCTTCAATTCTGTCACGAAGTGCCTCAGCAGAGAAACCACCAAAGACTATGGAGTGAATAGCACCAATTCTAGCACACGCAAGCATTGCATAGGCAGCTTCAGGAATCATCGGCATATAAATAACAACACGGTCACCTTTTTTGACACCAAACTCATTTTTAAGCAAATTGGCAAATCTGTTTACATTATAGTAAAGCTCAAGATAGGTAATAATCTGCTTATCGCCTCTGTCACCCTCAAAAATAATCGCTGCTTTATTTTTGCGCGTATCTAAATGACGGTCGATACATTGTGCAGAGACATTGAGCTTTCCACCTTCGAACCATCTTACAAAAGGGTGATTAGACTCATCCATAACCTTTGTAAAGGGCTCTATCCAATCAAGTTTTTCTTGAGCGAATCTTCCCCAAAATCCCTCATAATCTTCAGTCGCTTCATCTTGCAGATCCTGATACTCACACATGTTCTTTATTCTAGCGTTTTTAGCAAACTCTTTGTTTGGTTTAAAAACCGGTTTTTTTTCAATTTCTGACATTTATCTGCCTTTTATTTTAATTAATGTTCGAAAATTATATCTCAGGAAAATTTATCTTTCCTTGAAGATTTAATTCACTTATTTTTTAAGATAATTTTCAGCTTCTATTTTGAAAAACTTACTATAATTTCAAAAATATAAACAAAAGGTTTTAAAATGTTCGGAAGAAGTACACAACTCAAAGAGTATAATTTAAGCGAAGATGAATTAGCAAAATTACAATATGCAAAAATAGCAACTAATAAAGGTGATATCTGGATAAAACTCTATCCTGAAGAGACTCCAAATACAGTAGCGAACTTTGCACACTTGGCACAAACTGGTTTTTATGACAACCTAAACTTTCACCGTGTTATCCCTGGTTTTATGGCACAAGGTGGATGTCCTACAGGTACAGGTACAGGTGGACCTGACTGGGCGATTAGATGTGAAACTGACAAAAATACGCACAGACATGTAAAAGGAACACTTTCAATGGCACATGCAGGTCCAAATACAGGTGGAAGCCAGTTCTTTATCTGTTTCGTTCCATGTCCTCACTTAGATGGTGTACATACTGTTTTTGGTGGTATCGAAGAGAATGATGCAGCGAGTTTTGCAGTTCTTGACTCTATTGAAGGACAAGACGATATCAAAACTATTGAAATTCACGAAACTCGTAGTTAAGGATTTCTTATTTTAGTCCATATCTGCTGCAGCGTTGACAGCCATTTCTTTTTAGAAAAGCTCCAACGCGACTTTCCCGATGAAAAACTCACAGGTTTCTTTTACGATCCAAATATCCACCCCTATTCAGAGTATCAGCTGCGTCTGCTTGATGTCAAACGCAGCTGCAAAAAGCTCGGTATTGAACTACTTGAGGGGGAGTATGATTTTGAGAACTGGATGCAGGCTGTTCGCGGTTTGGAAAAAGAGCCTGAAAAAGGTGCGCGCTGTGAGGTCTGTTTTGACAAACGCTTCACAGTCAGTGCGAAAAAAGCACTTGAACTCGGTGAGAAAAAGATAACTACCACCCTTTTAGTAAGCCCACTCAAATCACAAGAACAGCTCAAGCGTGTCGGTGATGAGTTTTACAAATCACACGGTGTTGAGTTCATCGCGGTTGATTACAGAAGCGGCGGCGGTACGCAAGACCAAAGCCGTGTGACAAAAGAAGAACAGCTCTATCGTCAGGATTATTGCGGCTGTATTTTTGGACTGACTATGCAAAGAGAGCAGCAAGACAAACTGATGGATGAGATGTTCTCCCCTATATCGGGACAAGTCCTACCCGCATCCATTGAGGAGCGACTTGCATTTTATACCAAACGCAACGAGCTTGAAGATGAAGGCATAGCATATAAAATAATCAAACAGAAGTTTCTCAACTACAGACAGTTCAGTTTTAAACTCATTTCTGGCAAAAAAGACGTACTTGATGCCTACGCACTGAGCTACTCTACACTACCGAGAAAAAGAGCGCAGGGACGTATTGAGTTTGTTCATGAAGGCATTGGATATTTTAACCGTGAAGAGATCAAGTTTCTCTCACGAGAAAAGTTCAACTCCCTTTCAAACAGTAATTTTACATCTGTTAAAGAGATTATCTATAATCCTTTAAGTTATGAACAAGAACAGCAACTGCGTTCTCAAATCTCAGGCTCGAATTACGATTTAACCCCTATTATAGTTGTAGAAGAGCTGCCTGATACAAAGCTGACAATAAACCTTGACGCAAAAGTCTATGAAGATACTAAGGAAAACATTATCTTTTCTTAACAATAAATTAGCTAAAATATCAAAAATTTATTGTTATAAGGGTTTATTCCATGCTTTTAGATGTTGTAGAAATTCAAAAAATATTGCCACACCGTTATCCGTTCCTTCTTGTAGATAGAGTTACTGACATGGTCAAAGGCGAGTCTATCATTGCGTACAAGAACGTTTCTATTTCAGAACCTGTTTTTGAAGGTCACTTTCCTGGTCATCCGATTTATCCTGGTGTTATGATCTTAGAAGGTATGGCACAAGCCGGTGGTGTATTATCATTTTTAAGCATGGGTGAACTCTCAGAAGAAGAGATAGCGAATAAAGTCGTATACTTCATGAGTATAGATAAAGCAAAATTTAGAAATCCTGTAAGACCGGGAGACAGACTTGAGTACAGAATTTCTGTAATTAAACAAAAAGGTACTATTTGGATGCTTAAAGGTGAAGCTTATGTTGATGATAAAATCGTTAGTGAAGCTGAACTCAAAGCTATGATAGTCGATAAATAAAAAGGTCACAACTTGTCAAAAATATCCGAATTAGCAATTATTGAAGATGGTGCAGTTATTGGTAAAGATGTAGAAATAGCTCCATTTTGTTTCATTTCCAAAGATGCAACCATAGGTGATGGAACTACTATCGCCCAAAACAGCTGCATATATGGAAAAACAACGATTGGGAAGAACAATAGAATCTTTTCAAACGCAGTAATTGGCTCAATTCCACAAGACCTGAAATTTAATGGAGAGGATGTTGAACTCATCATCGGTGATGACAATACTATCCGTGAATTTACACTCTTTAATCCGGGGACAAAAGGTGGTGGTGGCAAAACCATCATAGGAAACCACAATCTCTTCATGGGATATGTCCATTTGGGACATGATGTAATCATAGGAAACCACTGTATCCTTGCAAACGCAGCAACTTTGGCAGGACATGTCGAACTTGGTGACTATGTTGTAATCGGTGGAATGACACCTATACATCAGTTTGTCCATATTGGCGACTACGCTATGGTCGGCGGTGCGAGTGCACTTGCACAGGATGTTCCTCCATTTTGTATGGCAGAAGGAAACCGAGCGACACTTCGTGGACTCAATTTAACGGGGCTTCGAAGAAATCTCGAAAGAGATGATATAAATGCGCTCAAAAGTGCATATAGAGAACTCTTTGAGTCTGGAAAACCACTCAAAGACACAGCAAGTGAACTACTTGACACTACAAAAAATCACCATGTCATAGACTTGTGTAATTTTGTAATTAAAACAAAACGCGGAATACCGTTTGAAAGAAAAGGCATATAAATATGATACATAGACATTGTAGTTTTTGTGATGCGAGCGAAAGCGAAGAGAATCCACTCATAGCAGGAAATGGAGTTTACATTTGTAAAAACTGTGTTGTTTCTGCTTATAAGATTATGTTTGGAGATGAGAAAGAACTTGCAAAAGAGAACAACAACGAACTTGTAGATGCAGTGCACAAACTTATGACACCAAAAGAGCTAGACAACTTTTTAGGTGAATATATCATCGGGCAAGAGAGAGCAAGAAAACTACTCAGTGTTGCCGTGTATAACCATTACAAAAGAATATTCAAACTTCATAGTGCAACAGAGGATGATACAGAAATCGCAAAATCAAATATCTTGCTCATTGGACCGACAGGAAGTGGTAAAACCCTGATGGCACAAACAATTGCACGCGTGCTCAATGTTCCTATTGCCATTGCAGATGCAACAAGCCTTACAGAAGCAGGATACGTTGGAGAAGATGTTGAAAACATTCTTACAAAGCTTATTCAAGCAGCTGATGGTGATGTCGAACGTGCACAAAAAGGGATCATATTTCTCGATGAAGTAGATAAAGTATCACGTATGAGCGAAAACCGTTCGATTACGCGTGATGTTAGTGGTGAAGGTGTGCAGCAGGCGCTTCTTAAAATCATTGAAGGCTCTTCTGTAAACATCCCGCCAAAAGGTGGAAGAAAACACCCAAATCAAGAATTTACTGCGATTGACACAACAAATATCCTTTTCATTTGTGGTGGTGCTTTTGATGGTCTCGATGAGATTCTTAAACGCAAGCAAGGGGAAAATGTTCTCGGTTTTGGACATGAGAAAAAAACAAAAGATGAGAAAAAACCTACTTTTGATATGGTAGAACCTGATGACCTTGTTCACTATGGACTCATACCTGAACTTGTAGGTCGTTTACCTATCATAGCTTCACTCAATGAAATCACTGAAGATGATATGGTCCGCATCCTAACAGAGCCCAAAAATGCTCTCATCAAACAGTACAAAAAACTCTTTGCCATTGATGAAGTCGAACTTAACTTTGAAGAAGATGCACTTCGTGCCATCGCCCAAAAAGCCATAAAACGTAAAACAGGAGCTCGTGGTCTGCGCGCTATACTTGAAGAGAGTATGATAGACATTATGTACGAACTTCCTGAGCATTCGGGGTATGAGGTCTTAATTACAAAAGAGGTTATTGATGAGAATGAACAACCTGTATATATCAAAAAATCTACTCAAAAAACAGCATAAGGCAAACAGATGATATTTAATAAAATAGTAGGACTCTTTTCCAACGACCTCTCCATTGACCTGGGAACTGCCAATACAATCGTTATTGCTAAAGGAAAAGGCATCATAATCAATGAGCCTTCAGTCGTTGCAGTCAAAACTGAAAAATACGGACAACAACGTGTCTTAGCTGTAGGGCATGAGGCAAAAGATATGGTCGGTAAAACTCCGGGAAATATCAAAGCTATCCGTCCTATGAAAGATGGTGTCATTGCAGACTTTGACATGACGGAGAAGATGATACGAAAGTTCATTGAAAAAGCACATGGAAGAAGTGCACTTATCTCTCCTCGTATCATTATCTGTGTACCGTATGGTTTAACGCAAGTTGAACGTAAAGCAGTCCGTGAATCCGCTCTAAGTGCAGGTGCGCGTGAGGTATTTCTTATAGAAGAACCTATGGCAGCTGCTATTGGTGCGGGTGTGGACATTCGTGAACCACAGGGGCACCTTGTTGTAGACATCGGTGGCGGTACTACTGAAATTGGTGTTGTTTCACTCGGTGGACTTGTGCTTTCAAAATCTATCCGTACAGCCGGAGACAAAATAGACCAGGGAATTGTCAACTACGTTAGAAAAAAATACAACCTTCTAGTAGGTGAGCGAGTTGCTGAAGAGATAAAAATCAACATCGGTACAGCAGTCAGTCTTGATGAAGATTTAACAATGATCATCAATGGACGTGATCAGGTTGAAGGACTTTTAAGTTCAGTTGAACTTACAAGTGAAGATGCAAAAGAGGCGATGAAAGAGCCACTTAAAGAGATAGCAGAAGCTCTCCGTGATGTTTTAGAGCAAATGCCACCTGATTTGGCTGGAGACATTGTTAACCATGGTATTATCCTTACAGGTGGTGGTGCACTTATCCGCCAACTTGACAAATACCTCTCAGACATTGTAAAAATTCCGGTTTTTGTTGCAGATGAGCCTCTTCTTGCTGTTGCACGAGGAACAGGAAAAGCACTAGAAGAGATAGACCTCCTCCAAGAACTTTTTGAGAATGAATAAAAAAGCACTCTCATACTTTTTTCTACTCCTAGCACTCTTTTTGGGTGCTCTTGTCTATTCTCCTACACTACAGTCTCCTTTTATAACAGCATTAAACTCTTTAAAAAATAGTTATTTTAATACTATAAACTCCATCAAGACAACAATTGATGCACACTTTTTTCAAGCACAACACATTCAGGACTTAAACCAAAAACTCTTAAAACTTGAGCGTTTACAACTCCAAATGAAAGAGTGTACCAATCAACTAGATGAACTTGCGCAAGAGAATAATATAACTTTAGCAAAAAGTCCAAAAATAGAGCTCGTGCATGCAACTTCTTACCAAAAATTTGGTGATTTCAACCGTTTGTGGATTGATATTCCGGATTATAATGCATCAAAAATCTACGGGTTACTTTACAATGATTATGTTGCAGGTATTGTTATAAATGAATATGGCAAAGCTCTTGCCCTGCTAAACAGTGATATAAAAAGTACTTATGCAGTTTATGTCGGTACGCAAAAAGCACCGGGAATAGCCCATGGAAATAACGACAAATATATTATTGTAAGTTTCATCCCTGCATGGTTCATACTACATATCGGTGATGAAGTGAGGACTTCAGGACTAGATAATATCTTTTTTAAAGGCTTAAAAGTAGGTAAAGTGGTATCTATTAAGCAGTCTCAAGGATACCAAAAAGCAGTTGTTGCACCCTATTTCACTGCAACTGAGCCGGACTATTTTTATATGATTAGGAGTCCCAAATGAAGTATTTTCTTCTCTTAAGTCTACTCTTTTTCATGCTAAACGCAGCTGATAATGAAAAACAAAAAGTGACCATTGGTCTTGGTCCCTACATTCAAACGCAGCCCTATAAGGGGGACACTACTCCTATTTTAGTCCCCTCACCTGTCATCTTCTTTGATAACTCACTTTTTTACATCCGCTGGAGCCGTTTTGGGATGTATTTCTTAGGTAAAAAAGAGCAAGATTTCGCTTGGGGATTTTCCATTACTGCACAACCAAGAACTTACGGTTATAAGCCAAGTGAGTCAAAAGAGTTAGAAGGTATGGATGAGCGAAAAACAACCTTTGAAGCAGGCCTTGCCTTTAGTGCAAGTTTTAATGATAAATACATCGAGACCATGCTGCTTACCGATATGCTTGGCAGGTATGATTCGTGGATATTTAAAACAGAGATGGGTGACACCTACCATATTGGTAAATTCAGTTTCTATCCAAGTCTCATTATTATTTATCAATCACAAAAGTTTTTAGACTACTACTATGGGATTAAAGAGTCTGAAAAAATTACTGGAGTCCGACCAGCATATACTCCAAGTGATGGGGTACTTATCGCTGCACAAAGCTACATCAGTTATCCACTCACAGACAAGCTCTCAACCCTTGTAAATATCAGAGCTGACCTTATTCCACAAACTGCTTATGACTCTCCTATTGTCAGCGACAGGTATATTTATTCCGGTCTTCTCTCTCTCATCTATACATTTGAGTATTGATTTTTTTAAAACTCATCAAATATTAAGTGCCTCTTGAGTATAATAAACAAATTTTTATATATACATTTTCAAGAGGTAAAAAATGCCAAAACGCACTGATATTCACACTATTTTACTTATAGGATCTGGACCTATCATCATCGGTCAAGCTTGTGAGTTTGACTACTCTGGAACACAAGCAGTTAAAACACTTAAAGAGTTAGGCTACCGTGTTGTACTTATCAACTCTAACCCTGCAACGATTATGACAGACCCTGAATTTGCTGATAGAACCTACATCGAGCCTATCAAAGAAGATATTATTGCAAAGATTATTAAAGATGAAAATGTAGATGCGGTTTTACCTACAATGGGTGGACAAACTGCACTCAATGTCGCTATGAGCATGTATGAAAAAGGGATGCTTGAGGGCGTTGAGTTTTTAGGAGCAAATCCTGAGGCTATCAACAAGGGTGAGGATAGACACCTTTTTAACGAAGCGATGACAAAAATCGGTATGGATTTACCAAAAAGTAAAAATGCCTACAGTGTTGAAGAAGCCATAGAAGTTGCAAAAGAGATAGGTTTTCCAGTCATCTCCCGTGCATCTTTTACACTAGCTGGTGGTGGTTCCGGTGTGGCATACAACATGGAGGAGTTTGAAAAACTCGCTCAAGAGGGAATCAGTGCAAGTCCTATCAACGAGATCGAAATCATGGAGTCTATGCTTGGATGGAAAGAGTATGAGATGGAAGTTATCCGCGACAAAGCGGACAACTGTATCATCGTCTGCTCCATCGAGAACTTTGACCCTATGGGTGTTCATACAGGTGATAGTATCACAGTAGCACCGGCACTGACACTTACTGACAAAGAGTACCAAAGAATGCGTGATGCTTCTTTTGCAATTTTACGTGAGATCGGTGTTGATACGGGTGGAAGTAATGTTCAATTCTCAATTGACCCTAAAACAGGGCGTATGATAGTCATCGAGATGAACCCTCGTGTAAGCCGTTCATCTGCTCTTGCATCAAAAGCAACAGGTTACCCAATTGCAAAAGTAGCAACACTTCTGGCAGTTGGTTTCACACTCGATGAAATTACAAACGACATCACAGGAACACCGGCTGCGTTTGAGCCTGTCATCGACTACGTTGTGACAAAAGTTCCTCGTTTTACATTTGAGAAGTTCCCTGAAGCAGAATCTACACTCTCTACTTCTATGAAGTCAGTCGGTGAAGCAATGGCCATTGGACGTACATTTAAAGAGTCTATGCAAAAGGCACTCTGCTCACTTGAGACCGGACTTTGTGGTTTTGATGATATAGACGCAGATGATGAGTTCGTCAAACATGAAATCCGTCGTCCAAATGCAGAAAGAATTCTCTACGTAGCAGAAGGCTTTAGACGCGGCATGAGTGTAGAAGAGATGTTCGACACGTGTGCTATTGACCCATGGTTCTTATACCAACTCCAAGAGATGATAGAGACAGAGAGTACCATTACTGATAAAATTCTTTTTGATGCAGAGTTTATGAGAAAAGTAAAAGTTGATGGTTTCTCAGACAAACGTATTTCACAACTTATTTTGAAAAACTCCGGTGAACAGGTAAGTGAAGATCTTGTCTATGAAGCAAGAAAAAAACTCGGTGTTTCACTAGAGTTCAATGAAGTAGATACCTGTGCAGCAGAGTTTGAAGCACTGACTCCTTACCTCTACTCTACAACAAACATCACAAAACTTCCTAATGTCACTTCAAGAAAAAGTGACAAGAAAAAAGTACTCATTTTAGGTGGTGGACCTAACAGAATCGGTCAGGGAATCGAATTTGACTACTGCTGTGTTCATGCTGCGTTTGCGCTTAAAGAGATGGATGTAGAGACGATTATGTACAACTGTAATCCAGAGACAGTATCGACTGACTACGATACTTCCGATGTACTCTACTTCGAACCTATTGACTTTGAACATGTCCGTGAAGTGATTGAGAATGAAGACCCAGATGGTATTATCGTGCATTTTGGTGGACAAACACCACTCAAGCTTGCAGACTCACTCACTAAAATCGGAGCAAAAATTGTGGGTACCCCTTCTGCGGTTATCGATCTTGCAGAAGATAGAGAACAGTTCTCAGATTTCGTGAATAAACACGGACTTAAACAACCTGCAAATGGGCTTGCACGTACAAAAGAGGAGTCTTACGTTATTGCTGCAGAGCTTGGCTTTCCTGTGCTCGTACGTCCTTCATTCGTGCTTGGCGGACGTGGTATGCGCATTGTCTACTCTGAAGATGAACTCCGTCAGTACATGGACCTTGCTGTTTCTGTTTCACACAATGCACCGGTTCTCATCGACAAGTTCTTGGATCAAGCAATTGAACTTGACGTAGACTGTATCTCTGATGGTGAGGAAGTTTACATCGGGTCTGTTATGCAACATATCGAAGAAGCGGGAATCCACTCTGGTGACTCTGCGTGTTCACTCCCTCCAGTAAATCTCACAAAAGAGATGGTAGAAAAAGTAGAGCAACAAACAAAAACTATCGCACTCGGACTTGGTGTTCGTGGACTTATGAATGTGCAATATGCAATCTATGAGGGAGAGATCTACCTCATTGAAGTAAACCCTCGTGCTTCACGCACCGTCCCTTTTGTTTCCAAAGCGACAGGTATGCCACTTGCAAAGGTTGCTACACGTGTTATGTTGGGTAACACGCTCAGAAGCTCTTTGGAGTATTATGACAAATACAATATCGTTGAAGAGCATAATGGTCTGCTTCGTCCGCGTCTCAAAGGACATGTATCTGTCAAAGAGGCAGTCTTCCCATTCCACAAACTCTACGGTGCAGATCTTGTTCTCTCTCCTGAGATGAAGTCAACTGGTGAAGTAATGGGTATCAGTAAAAACTTTGGTGTCAGTTTTGCAAAATCGCAACTCAGTGCCGGCAATAAAATTCCAACTGGTGGAACATGTTTTCTCTCTTTTGTAGACTCAGACAAGCAACACGCTGCAGAGATTGGGCGTGGACTTATAAAACATGGCTTCAAGCTTGTAGCAACAAAAGGAACACAAAAAGCACTTGAAGATGCAGGTGTAACGTGTGATATTGTCCTTAAAATCTCTGAAGGCCGTCCAAATATTGAAGATAGCATGAAAAATAATGAAATCGCGATGGCTATCAATACTTCAGATAACAACACAAGTAAAAAAGATGCTGTTGTCATTCGTCAGGAAGTGCTCAAACGCAGCATCCCGTACTTTACGACACTTAGTGCTGCAAGAGCACTTATTCTTGCTCTTGATGAGATGAAAGATGAGCAATGGACGACATCAACAGCACTGCAAGACTTTTTAGTATAGAGCAAAAAGTACTTCTTACACAAACTGACACGACTGTCGGTTTTTTGTCCCAAAATGGGACAAAACTTGCACATATCAAATCCCGCAGCCAGCATAAACCTTTCATCAAAGTCTATAAAGATTTTAAGAGCTTTCATAAATATGGCGCGCGTATTCCAAAGAGACAAAAAAATCGCATCAGACGAATGAAACGCAGTAGTTTTATTATAAAGAACAACTCCTTTCGTATTGCCCCTATACCTTTACACTCATCCCTTTTAAGAAATTTAGAGTGGAGCTACTCTACCTCTGCAAATGAAGCGGGAAAAAACTTCCAAAGAGCCTTTTGTGAGCAAAAAGCTGATATAATTGTGGAAGATAAGCGGGGACTTTATGAAAAAAGCGCCTCCAATATTTATAAAATAAACAATAAAAAAATAGTGAGACTACGATGACAAAACTTCTGCAAGCATTTTTAAGTGGTGTCTTTTTCACCTTTATTTTAGATTTTTTTATTATTTTGGGTATTAAGCTTCATTATATAGAGCCACATAATATCAATGTTTACTACAACATTTTATTTGCCGACCATCAAAATATTTTTATTTTTCTCTTTTTTACTATTATTATCGGTTACCTTGTGAGCTATGCTTCTACAAAGAGTGCACTTATTGGAGTTGGTTTACTTTTTATTCTCGCATTTTCCACTCTCATTCCCCCTGTAGGTGAACAGATTGGAGAACTCATTTTACTTAAAAAAGATGCAACTCTCAAAACTGCAAGGTTTTCCTACCACGGAGACATATACTATGATGGTAGAAAAGAGATTACGTTTTACGATTATAAACTCAAAAAAGTTATAATTCTAGATAAAAATAAAGTAATAGGTGAATATTAAAAATGATAAAAAACAGACATATAGCATCAATAGCAAGCGGTGTAGCTCTTGGAACAGCAGGAGTGATAATGATGGGAGCGCTCAGTGGTTGTGAACAAAAACAGGCTGAAGCGCAAAATAAATTTTTGGTAATTGAGCAACAACCAAATGGTAAATATGTCGTAGTAGAAGAGATGCCAACTGAAGGGCCTACTCGTGCTATCATTCGTGAGAGAGATGAAAATGGGCATGTAACTGAGCGCTTTATGAACGAAGATGAGATGAAGGCCCTTGCCGAACAAGAGTACCAAAAGGTACAAAACGGAACAAGTGAGACGCTTCAGGAAAATGGCGGCAGTGAAGGTATGGGTCTAGCTGGTACTATATTGGCAGTTGCAGCAGGAAGCTTACTTGGAAATATGATAGGCAATGCACTGATGAACAACAAAAGTTTTGCACGAAATGCAAGTAGTGCAAACAGAAGTGCCTACAGCCGTTCAGCTGCAGGGAAATCTACAAAAACTTCAAGCAGTAGAAAAAGTTTCTTTGGAGGAAGTTCGAAAAGTGCATCAAGAAGCGGCGGCTTCTTTGGAGGATAAAAACTTATGATAACAACAGAAAAACTCTCTCCCATAGATGACACTACACTCGAAGAGATAGGTTTTACATGGCATACAGACAGTGATGGCAGTAAATATGTCAGTGATGAACTTGTCATCGTCAGACAGGAAGAAGCCGATGCCTACTACGAAGCTGCAAATACACTCTACGATATGTACGTTGAAGCAGCTGAATATGTCATTGCTAATGATCTCTTTTTTGATTTGGGTATTCCATTTAACCTTATAGAGACCATTAAAAAATCATGGGAAAATGATGTGCATTGGCACATTTACGGGCGTTTTGATCTTGCCGGTGGCATCGATGGAGAGCCGATTAAACTTATAGAATTCAATGCCGATACGCCGACTGCCCTTTTTGAAACGGCACTACTGCAGTGGGGAATACTCAAAGCCAACAATATGGATGAAGAGAAGCAGTTTAACAATGTCTATGAGGCTATTAGTGAGAACTTCAAAAGACTTGTAACTCTTTTTGATGATCCAAGTACTTTTGAAGAACACTATGACGGCTGGAAAATTCTTTTCTCCTCTATTGCAGAAAATGATGAAGAAGAAGCAACAACAAGACTCCTGCAGCAGATGGCAACAGATGCCGGTTTTGTAACGCATTTTGACTACCTTGGAAACGTTGCGTTTGACGATGAGGGTATTTACGATGCAGATGGCAATCCATATGAGTATTGGTTCAAGCTCTATCCGTGGGAAGACATTGCAACAGATGAGCCAGAACTTGCAACGACTTTAACAAACATTATGCTGAACCAAAAAGCAATTATACTCAACCCTGCATACACACTTCTTTTCCAATCAAAAGGAATGCTGGCAATACTCTATGAACTCTTTCCAGACTCCCCATATCTGCTGCCTACATCATTTGAGCCACTAGAGGGTGTCAAACAGGTTGAAAAACCTGTCTTTGGCAGAGAAGGGGCAAATACGAAGATTTTAAACGCAGATGGAAGTGTACTTACTCAAACAGATGGAGAGTATGCAAACCATAAAAAAGTCTACCAAGAGTATGTAGAATTTCCAAAAGATGTTCACGGTACGAAGTATCAGGCAGGCGTCTTCTTTGCCTATGAAGCGTGTGGTCTCTCCTTTAGAAAAGGTGGGGATATTTTAGACAATATGAGTAAGTTTGTCGGGCATATACTAAACTAAAAAAACAACATAATTCTATAAGTTTTTTTTATATAGCTTACTTTAAGTTAAATGGAGTTATAGTTACCTATACATCAAAGGATAACTTCCAAATCTCATTATTTCCAAGCTGTCCTTTTATATGGAGCTCGTGATGAAAAAAGAACGAATAGCTATCATATCTGGACTAAGAACCCCTCAAGCAAAGGCAGGAGGCAAGTTTAAAACCTTACAGGCAGACACTCTTGGAGGGCGTCTGCTACGGGAGCTGATGCTGCGTTCAAACATCAACTATGATGAAATAGACGAAGTCATCATGGGAAATGTCTCCCAGCCTATTCATGCTGCTAATGTAGCAAGAGTGATTGCACTGCGTGCGGGTTTTGCACAAAAAACACCGGCAATGACAGTCAACCGTAACTGCGCTTCTGGAATGGAGTCCATTACAAACGCAGCCGCAAAAATCCATGCAAAAGAAGGCAAAATCTATCTCAGTGGCGGCGTAGAGTCAATGAGTAACATTCCTCTTATCTACTCCAAACACATGACAGATCTTTTTACAGAACTCTCAAAATCAAAAAGCCTTGCAAACTCTCTACGTATACTCTCACACTTTCGCCCGGCCTTTTTAAGACCCATCATAGGGCTTATGTCCGGACTTACAGACCCTGTCTCAGGGATGATGATGGGTTCTACGGCAGAAGTTCTTGTAAGAGATTTTGGCATCAGCAGAGAAGAGCAGGATATGTTCGCCATTGAAAGCCACAAAAAAGCATTCCAAGCAAGAACTCAGGGTAGATTTGCACAGGAGATTACTCCCATCGTCTATGATGAAGAAAATGCAAAATTTTTGGATTATGATGATGGTATCAGAGAAGATCTCACACTCGAAAAGTTGGCAAAACTCAAACCATTTTTTGATAGAAAAAATGGAACTGTCACAGCAGCCAACGCATCACAAATCACTGATGCGGCAGCGGGAGTGATACTTATGGGTGAAAAAGAGGCACAAAAACGGGGGCTTACTCCTCTTGGCTACCTTAAAGAGTACTCCTATGTCGGGCTTGATCCCAAACGTATGGGTCTTGGTCCTGTCTTTGCAATGCAAGATCTCTTTCGTAAGACAAAGCTTAGTATGAAAGATATAGAACTGATTGAACTCAACGAAGCCTTTGCAGCCCAAGTCCTCGCTTGCGAAAAAGCCTTTGCATCAAAAGAGTTTGCATCAAGACACTTTGGCAGTTCTAAAGCACTAGGAGAGATCGATCCAAAAATCTTAAATGTCAATGGCGGCGGTGTAGCACTTGGTCATCCCGTAGGCATGACAGGAACACGATTGGTCATTACACTTTTACATGAACTTCACAATCGTAATTTACAAAGAGGGGTTGCAACACTCTGCATAGGTGGCGGACAAGGTGTCGCTCTTCTTTTGGAGGCAGAGTAATGGAATTTTTTAATCTTCACAAAACTGATGATGGCATCATCACACTCACATTTGACACTCCAAAGAGTAATGTGAATCTCTTTTCAAAAGCATCAATGCAGGAAATGGACACCATTATAGAGACTCTTTCTGAGGATGAGACAATAAAGGCACTTTTTATTGAAAGTGCTAAAACAGATATTTATATAGCTGGAGCAGATATTAATGAGATAAAAACTGCTGACAATGAAAAAGATATTTACAATTTCGTTAAACAGGGACAAGATCTCTTTAACAAACTTGAAAAGCTCCCCTTTGCTACCATAGCTCTAATAGATGGAGTATGCTTAGGTGGCGGACTTGAGATGAGTCTTGCCTGCGATTACCGTTTGGCTACTTCCGATGCCCACACAAAAATCGGGCTTGTGGAGGTCAACCTTGGCATCATTCCCGGATTTGGCGGGACACAAAGGCTTCCTTCCCTGACCGGATATGCAAAAGCAATGGAGCTTATTATCGGAGCAAAACAGTTAAATGGTGAAAAGGCACTCAAGCTCGGTGTTGTCGATGCCTGTGTACCAAGTGGATATTTACAGTTTAAAAAAGAGGAATTCATCAAAGATATTCTTGCGAACAGACTTGATGCAAAGATTAAACGCAACAGAAAAGGCGTCAAGTGGTATGAACACTTCAAAGGAGTACGTGAGTTCATCGGTACAATAGCCCGTAAAAAAGTCTTGCAAAAAACAGGAGGACACTACCCTGCTCCACTAAAGCTCATAGATGTCATGCAAAGCAGCTTTGACCTACCACTTGAGGAGGGACTGAAAATAGAGAGAGAAGTCGAGGTCTCCCTTGCTTTGAGTGATGTCTCTAAAAACCTTATAGGACTTTTCCTTATTTCAGAAGCACTTAAACATGACTCTTTTAGCTCAGCAAAAGCAAATGACATCCACTACAGTGCAGTTGTTGGAGCAGGTGTTATGGGGAGTGAAATTGCTTGGGCACTTAACAGCAAAGATATTGAAGTACGTCTAAAAGTGAGACATTTTGAAAGTGCGGCAAAAACAATTCAAGTCGTGAAAAAAATATACAATACAATTATCAAACGCAACCGTTTAACCCCGCGTGAGGTTGCACTCAAAATGGATAGAATCAGTTTTACCACTGAATACATTGGCTTTACACAGATGGACTTTCTCATAGAAGCGGTCAATGAAGACGAAGCACTCAAACAGCGTGTCTATAAAGAGTTTGCAGCGGTGTTGCCAAAGAGTGCCATTATTGCTACAAATACCTCTTCTATCTCCATTTCACAGCTTGCAAGCCAGCTCAAGCATCCAGAGCGATTTATAGGTATGCATTTTTTCAATCCTGTCCACCGTATGCCCCTTGTAGAGATAATTGCAGGAGAGAAGACAGATGAGACGACAGTTGCCACAGTGGTAGCTCTTGCAAAACGTATAGGGAAAACCCCAATCAAAATAAAAGACTCTGCAGGATTTTTAGTCAACCGCATCCTGCTTCCTTATCTTCAAGAGGCTGTTTTTATGTTTGAAGATGGAGAAAAAATAGACAAAATAGATAAAGTACTACTTGAGTTTGGTATGCCAATGGGACCTTTTACTCTTATCGATACAGTAGGTGTAGATATTGGTGCAAATGTCTCTGAGATACTACACAATGCTTATGGAGAAAGAATGGCACCATCAAAACTCATGTCTGAAATGGTAGCACAGAACTGGCTTGGCAAAAAGACAAAAAAAGGCTTCTACGACTACAGCTCAAAAGAACCAAAGCTCAACAACGAGATTTACAACTTTCAAAAAGCACAAACAACACTCCAAGAGGCAGAAATAGTCGAAAGAGCACTTCTTATGATGATAAATGAAGCTGCAAAATGTTTGGAAGAAGATGTTGTGGATAATCCAAAATACTTAGATATGGCAATGGTCATGGGAACAGGCTTTCCTGCGTTTCGCGGCGGATTACTACGATATGCAGACAGACTGGGTACTGCAAGCATTGTAAACAGACTTAAACAACTACACCAGCAATTTGGTGAGCGGTTCCACCCTGCTGCACTACTGCAACAGATGGCAAAAGAGTCAAAAAGCTTTTATGGAGGTGCGCTATGAACACTTTTCAGGAGTTACGCATAAAATACTTCACCCAACCACTTTTTAAGCTGCTCAAATCAAAAGGACTGCTCCCTTCCATTTCCCAAACAGAGAAAACTGCATTACGTGCCGGTGATGTCTGGATAGAGGGAGAGCTCTTTAGCGGTAAACCGGATTTTAAAAAAATCTTTGCATATCGTTATCCAAAACTCACCCAAGAGGAGCGTGACTTTTTAGAACATGAAGTTACAGAAGTTTGTAGCATGACAAGTGACTGGGAGGTCTTTTCTCAACGTGATTTACCGCAAAATGTCTGGCAATACCTCAAAGAGAAAAAGTTCTTTGGCATAATCATCCCCAAAGAGTATGGTGGCTTAGGCTTTAGTGCCTACGCCCACAGCTGTATCATTGAAAAACTTGTCACACACTCTCAGGTTCTTGCTATTACTGTAATGGTTCCAAACTCCCTCGGTCCTGCAGAACTTTTACTCCATTACGGGTATAAAGCGCAACAAGAGTACTATCTTCCCCGCCTTGCTTCGGGAGAAGAGATTCCCTGTTTTGCACTTACAGAGCCAAATGTTGGGAGTGATGCCGCAGCCATAGAGTCTTATGGAGAGCTCTTTTTAGATGAAGAGAAAAGATACAAAATCAAACTACAGTTCAATAAGCGCTACATCACCCTCGGCTCCATTGCTACTGTCATAGGACTTGCCTTTGAACTAAGAGATCCGTATAACTATCTTGGTAAAGGTGAAAACCTCGGCATTACATGCGCTCTTGTCAATGCAAAAAAAGAGGGAGTGGACCAGACAAAACGGCACGACCCGCTCAATGTTCCTTTTATTAATGCTCCGCTCATTGGTAAAGACGTGATTATAGAGCTCGATGATATTATAGGAGGTCAGGAGGGAATCGGTGAAGGTTGGTCTATGCTGATGGAGTCTCTTGCTGTGGGGCGTGGAATATCACTACCTTCAACAAGTATAGGAGGCAGTAAACTCGCAAGCTTTGTGGCATCTACATACAGCGCCGTGCGGTATCAGTTTGGTATTTCCATAGGAAGGTTTGAGGGTATCTCTGAGGTCATAGGTAAACTAGCCGCAGAGACATATCTACTTGATGCAGCAAGGACTTTTACCCTCGGTGCTATTGATAATGGATCAAAGCCTGCTGTTGCCAATGCCATTATGAAGTACCAAAGTACAGAAAAGTTCCGTCAAAACATTCTTCGTGCTATGGATATTCAAGGTGGTGCTGCCATCATAAGAGGACCTAAAAATCTTTTAGCTCATGCTTATTTTGGTGCACCGGTTGCCATTACCGTTGAGGGAGCCAACATCATGACACGCTCTTTGATACAGTTTGGTCAAGGACTCATTCGCTGTCATCCTTATGCTTATGCTCAAATTGAAGCACTTGAACAAGGAGATATAGCACAATTTGACTCACTTCTCTTTGCACATCTCAGACATGTTGGACGCAATGCTTTGAGAACTCTTGTATTAGGGGTATCACGTGGACTTTTACACCGTGCAACAACGCAAAACGTAAGTGCAAGGTATGAGCAAAAACTTGCCTGGGCTTCTGCAAAATTTGCATTTTGGAGTGATGTTGCACTGGCGCTTTTAGGAGCGAATCTTAAACGCAGGGAGTCTGTTTCTGGACGCTTTGGCGATATACTCTCACAAATGTATCTTATGAGTGCAGCACTCAAACGTTTTCAAGAAGAAGAATCATTTCAGGGAGATGACATTTTACTTCGTCTTGCAATGGATGATGGTTTCAATAAAATAGATGAAGCTTTTATCGGTATATATACAAATCTTTCAAAAGGAATTTTGGGCGTATTATTTAAAGTAAATGTACTGCTAGTACGCCTTAATCCCATGGGCAGACCACTCAAAGATAAAGATCTGCATACTATTGCCAGCCTTATGATGACAGAATCCTCTACACGCGAGAGAGTATGCACAAATATCTTTGCAAGTGAGCGTATTCAAGAACTCTCAAACGCAACAGATGCCATGAATAGGGCAAAAGAGGCTCTCACAAAAGCGAGAAAATCAGGAGTGCAGAGTCTTACAAAAGAAGAAAGAAAATTAATAGAGAAGGCAACAGAACTACAAAACAGTGTCGTTGCAGTTGATGCTTTTTCAAAGGAAGAGTATTTTAAATGCTAAAATTTGTGCTGCTCCTCTCCTCTTGGGTTCTCTATCTGATAGAAAAACTCTTTGGCATCAATATTACCTATAGTGGCTCATTACCCAAAGAGGGAGCCATGCTCTTTTTGGCAAATCACTTTACCCGTTTTGAGACCTTTGTCGTACCCTACATACTTTTTAGCAAGTACAACCGTGTCAGCCGCTCTTTAAGTGATGACTCTGTCTTTATCGGTCTTTTAGGAAAATATATGCGTCTTGCAGGAACTGTCTCCATTAAAAATGAGACAAAAAATGAGATTATCATTCAGGATTTACAAACTGCTGAAGCTGACTGGGTTATCTATCCTGAAGGGTATA
>Ga0256829_1000727_pt1 | contig 30552 bp, 40 predicted proteins | sample 131447metaG_FD_185979 | JGI IMG/M metagenome (GOLD analysis project Ga0256829, IMG submission 185979) | Hydrothermal vent microbial communities from Lau Basin, Pacific Ocean - 131-447 | ecosystem: Environmental > Aquatic > Marine > Hydrothermal vents | place: Pacific Ocean: Lau Basin | collected... | reverse complement strand
CTTTTAATTTTAAATCGGCTTTTCTTTCTTATAAATAGATTTAAAAGATGTGAAATTGAAGTGATTTCAAAATGTGTAATTGGAGTTGTAGATGGTAAATCACAACTAATTTCGCCAACATAAGCAGTGCCTGTTCTATTGTAAATGGTAAAATTACTATTGTTATATTCAAATTTAATTATATAGGTAACATTAGGAGATCTAACACCAAGACCAGTCGAAATATCTTTATCTTCAAAATAAAATTTTCCGTTTTCTTTTTCTGCAATTCTTTTAAATTCGCTCTTAAACATAATTTATTTGATTAAAACCAACAAAATCCCAATCAAAGCAGGTAAAGCTTGTACAAAAAATATCTTTTTAGAAGCGGTTATTGCACCATAAATACCAGCAACAGCAACGCAACCTAAAAAGAATAATGCAATGTTAGATTGCCACGTTGGGTTAGTGATAAAAAACGTCCAAATTAATCCAGCAGATAAAAAACCATTATACAATCCTTGGTTTGCTGCCAATGCTTTGGTTGGTGTAAATAAATCTTTAGGAAACTGCTTAAAAATTTTTGGTCCTTTGGTTTCCCAAGCAAACATTTCAAAATATAAAAAATAGAGGTGAAGCAAGGCTACTATGGCTATGATGATGTTGGTTAGTATATTCATGATTTTAATTTTTAAATACTTTATCCAAAAACGCCTTAATACTATCTTGACTGCTTTTAATTAATTGTTGTCTGGCGATTTCTTTGTCTTTTGGTAGTTTATCTTGAGAGAGTTTAAACTTGCCTTCCCAAGTTTTAATATCTATTTCAAACAGTTTAATATAGTCTAAATTTTTATCTAATCTTGGGTTGTCAGGCTCTAAAACGTAGTTGTGTTCTGGCGCTTCTAAAAACTCGGTCATCGTAATTAAAGACTGTTTTAAAGCAGCTTTGTCTTCAATTCTGGTAACAGTTCCGGTAAGGTGTACTTTAATGTAATTCCACGTTGGTAATTGTGTTGTGGTATAAATACTTGGTGATATGTAACATTGAGGACCAGAAAATATTATGGTCACTTCATTTTCATGCTGAAGCAAGTCCGTTTGCGGATTGTAAATATCTATATGACCAATAAGTTTACCATCGGTTTCTCTATAAATTAAAGGCAAATGCGTTATCAAAGGTTGATTGTCTTTTACCGAAATTAATGTAGCTAACGGATACGTTTTTATCACTTCAATATGATGAAGCTGGTTATTATCTTGATGTTTTTTTGGTGGATACAATTTTAAGTTGAAAGTATTTAAGGTGAAATATATTTAAAGTTTTTAAGCTAATAAAACACGTTTGGTAGTTAAGCGAAGTCTATTTGGTAGCTGAGCGTAGTCGAAGCTACACATCAAATTGTCTAAAGTGATGATCTAAATGTTTATAAGCACTTTTTCCCCATTGGTCTGCGGTAAACGTTCCAAAATAAGGATGTTTCTTTTTAGGTTCAAAATAGTCTTTAGATGTACTCATGGTTTCAATTTTAGACTTTAATTTATCTTTTTCGGTACTAAAAGCTTCAGTGTTAACTATAATAAATTCTTTAGCAGTTGGTAAACCTTCTTTCCAAGGTTTGTCGTTGTAAAGGCTTGGCGCAACAAGTTTCATCATCATACCCATTAAAAAATTTGGTTTTTTAATAGTGCTTTCGCCCAAAGCTAATTCAATAGGTTTTGTACAGTGTACCAGCATTTGGTTAACGTTCATTTTTCCCCATTTAGCCGACGATTCAGCATCAAGATTTTCTAAACGGTTTAATAGTTCAGCTTTAGCTTCGGTTTCAAAAATAGATTTCATATTTAGATAATTAGTTGGTTTTTTGGAGTTTAAAAATTACAAAATATTGTGTAGTTTTATCAAATGTCTGAAAAAAAGCCATCTTTTTCAATAAAAAACTGGTCGGAAGATGATCAACCACGGGAAAAGCTTCTAAAAAAAGGAAAAGCAGCCTTAAGTGACGCCGAATTAGTCGCCATTTTAATTGGATCTGGAAACCGAGAGGAAAGCGCTGTAGATTTGTGTAAACGCATCTTATCTAGCGTAGAAAATAATTTAAACCAGTTAGGAAAATTAAGTATTAAACAATTAATGCAATTTAAAGGCATTGGCGAAGCTAAAGCTATAAGCATTGCGGCTGCATTAGAGTTAGGACGACGCAGACGAGCTGAAGAAGCCTTACAGCAATTTAAAATTACCTCTAGCAAATCTGTTTTTGAGTTAATGCAACCCATGATTGGTGAGTTGCCACATGAAGAATTTTGGATTATTTATCTTAATAATTCTAACAAAGTAATTGATAAATTACAGCTTAGTAAAGGCGGAATTACAGGCACTTTAGTAGATACACGTTTAGTCTTAAAACAAGCGCTACAAGTAGGTGCAGTTGCAATAATTATGGCACATAATCATCCATCAGGAACCTTAAAGCCAAGTCAAGCCGATAAGGATATTACCCAAAAATTAAAATTAGCTGCTCAAAGTTTAGATATACGTGTTTTAGATCATTTAATTATTACAGAATCGGCTTATTTTAGTTTTGCAGACGAGGCTTTGCTGTAATTTCATGTTAATTTCTTTAAAACTGATCTTAAAAAATACACTTTTAAATCAGGAATTTGGTACTTTTAAACCTTATAATTTCAATCGTTAATGTTACTAGTTTACACACACAAAATTACGCCACGTGTTAAATACACTTTTAAACAAGTGTGTACTAGAATACTTGGGATTCCTGTAGAATTTACAACAACTATAGAAGATTTTATTGCTCATGATAGCCTTAAAATATCTTATGCAAAACAACCTTTAAGTAACGAGGTTTTTATTAGATCTAACGATTTGTTATTTGAGCAAGGTTTATCAGATATAGATATTAATATTTATGATTGGGAAGAAACTAAATGCTTTTTTCCTGCAGGAGATAAAAGTGCTTTGCCCTACGATATTTTTGCTGCAACTTTTTATTTAATTAGTAGATATGAAGAGTATTTACCACATGTTAAGGACAATTATGGTCGTTTTCCAGCAGAAGAAAGTTTAGCCTTTAATAATCAGTTTTTAACACAACCAGTAGTAGATATTTGGGCATATAAGTTTAAAACCATATTAAAAGAACAATTTCCTAATTATATATTTCCTGATAAAAAATATACAGTAACACCAGTTATAGATGTACCTATAGCTTATAGATATAAATTGGTAGGAGTAATGCGTACATTTGGCGGAACCTTTAAAGATTTTGTTGCATTTAGATTTAAAGATGTTTATGAGCGTTTTGGCGTATTATTAGGAGCAAGAAAAGACCCGTTTGATACTTATAAATACATTGTTAATCGACAAAAAAAACGAAATTTCAAATTTATATTTTTCTTCTTAGTTGGCGATTTTTCTACCTACGATAAAAACATAAATAGTCAAAAACAAAAGTTTAAATCTTTAATAAAACACGTTGCAGACTATTGTAAAGTAGGTATAAAATCTTCATTTTTTGCTCTAAATGACATTGAATTGTTAAAGATTGAAAAGAGTAGAATGGAAGCTATCATTAATACAAATATAGCAGGTTCTAGACATTCTTTTTCTAAAGTAAATTTACCAGAATCTTATCGTAATTTAGTAGAATTAGAAATACCTGAAGATTATACAATGGGCTATGTTAATCACTTAGGTTTTAGAGCAGGAACTTGTACTCCGTTTTTGTTTTATGATTTAGATTACGAGGTGCAAACACCACTAAAAATAGTACCATATCATGCTTTAGATTTTGCATTTTTAAAGTATAATTCGTTATTAGATAAACAAGAGGCTTTAGATAAATTAATTAAACAAGTTAAAGCTGTAAAAGGCAATTTTGTACCTGTTTTTCATAATTATACATTTAGTAATATACCGCGTTGGAAGCACTTTAAAACACTATTTAATACAATTTTAGACTCAGTAGATGAACAATAATATAAAGCATATTTTTTTTGATTTAGATCACACACTTTGGGATTTTGATAAAAACTCGGCATTAACTTTTGATTTTATTTTTAAAAAGAATAATCTACAACTTAATTTACCTGAGTTTTTGAGCGTTTACGAACCGCTAAATTTGCAATATTGGAAGCTTTATAGAGAAGAAAAAGTAAGCAAAGAACATTTAAGATTTTATAGATTAAAAGATACCTTTGATACTTTAAATATAGAAGTAGAGGCAGAAGTAATTAATAAACTGTCAGAGGATTATATAGATAACTTAAGTAATCAAAACCATTTATTTGATGGTACTTTTGAAATTTTAGATTATCTAAAACCAAAATATCAATTACATATTATAACCAATGGATTTGAAGAAGTACAGCATCATAAGATGAAAAAATCAAACATATTTCATTTTTTTGAAACTATAACAAATTCAGAAATGGTTGGTGTAAAAAAGCCAAATCCTAAAATATTTAATCACGCTTTAGATTTAGCCAATGCAACAACTAAAAACAGTATTATGATTGGCGATAATTATGAAGCCGATATTTTAGGCGCATTAAATATTGGTTTAGATGCTATTTGCTTTAATTATCATAAAGAAACTATAGCTCCAGATATAAAAATTATCAATCATTTATTAGACATTAAAAAATATTTATAAAGATGAAATTTTCAAAAATATTATTCATTTTCGCAGTGCTATTTAGCATCTCATTATCAGCCCAAGACCAATTAAATAACTTTAAATATATTGTTGTTCCAAATCAGTTTAAATTTCAAAAAGAACCAGGTCAATACCGTGTAAATGGTTTAACTAAGTTTTTGTTAGAAAAACAAAATTTTACTGTTTTATTAGAAGAAGATACCTTACCAGAAGATGCGATACAAAATAACTGTTTAGTTTTAAAAACTACAGCAATAGACGATTCTTCTATGTTTAAAACTAAAATAAAATTTCAGTTTAAAGATTGTCAAGGTAAAGTGGTTTATACCACAGAAGAAGGCGAATCTAGGGAGAAAAAATATATAGTTGCATACAATGAAGCTGTAAGAGAAGCTTTTAGTAGTTTATCTAATTTCACTCATAAGCATGAAGTAAAAGAAACTGAAAATGAAGTAGAAGAAGTTATTGTTACTCCATTACCTAAAGTAACAGAAGCACCAATGATTGAAGAAGTTGATGAAAAAGAACTAGATGAAGAAATTGAAGTACCCGTAGAAGAAGTAGGTCAAAACATTTCTAATAATACGCTTACCGCCGAAGCATTTGGAGTCATTAATTATAAATTAAAAAATAGTCAAGGTCAAACGGTATACACTATATTATATTCTGGTAAAGAAGACTTTTATATTGTAAAAGGTAAAGATGCTGTTATTTATAAAATAAATGGTAGCTGGGTTATTGCAACCAACGACAATGGTACTTTACAGATTAAATCTATTGATATTAAGTTTTAATGTATTAATCTTTTAATTGATTATTACTTAGTTTATTTCGCGTTAGGGATTAAGGTATTGTTGGAGCACATCTTTGATTGCGACTACCGAAAGCCCGACGCACTTTTGCTATAAAAAGCAAAAGTGGGTAACGCCCAAAACATTTTAATACCCATATTTATCTTTCCAGCGCTGTTTTAAAAATTCACGTTGCGCATTTTCTCTAGCATTATTACTAGGTTGGTATAATGGTGTATTTGCAATTTCTTTGGGTAAAAACTCTTGTGCAGCAAAATTATTAGCGTAATTGTGACTGTATTTGTAGTCTTCGCCATAACCAATGTCTTTCATTAGTTTTGTTGGCGCATTACGTATGTTAAGAGGTATACTTAAATCTCCGGTTTGTTTGACTAATTGTTGCGCATTATTTATTGCCATATACGCCGCATTACTTTTTGGCGAACACGCTAAATAAGTAGCACATTGGCTAAGAATAATCCTAGATTCTGGATAACCAATTGTTGATACTGCTTGAAATGTACTATTGGCAATAACCAAAGCAGTTGGATTGGCATTACCAATATCTTCACTAGCTAAAATTAACATACGTCTTGCTATAAATTTTACATCTTCGCCGCCTTCAACCATACGTGCTAAATAGTAAACAGCAGCATTGGGATCACTACCACGTATAGATTTTATAAATGCAGAAATAATATCATAATGCTGCTCGCCAGTTTTATCGTATCGTACGGTATTACTTTCTACTTTATCCATCACCATTTTATCGGTAACAACAATCTTGTCGCTATCTTCTGCGTTAATGATAAGTTCAAAAATGTTAAGTAATTTTCTAGCATCACCGCCAGAAAGACGTAATAAAGCACTAGTTTCTTTAAGTTTTATGTTTTTTCTGGATAAGATCTCATCTTTTTCAATTGCACGGTTTAAAAGCGCCTCTAAATCGGTTTTTTCAAATTCTTTTAAAATATAAACCTGACAACGTGACAATAATGCCGAGATAACTTCAAAACTTGGGTTTTCTGTAGTAGCACCAATTAAAGTTACCCAACCTTTTTCTACCGCTTGTAGTAAACTATCTTGTTGCGATTTGCTAAAACGATGAATCTCATCAATAAACAAAATTGGGTTTTTAGCCGTAAATAATCCGCCGCTTTCCTTTGCTTTATTAATTACATCTCTAACATCTTTCACTCCAGAAGCAATGGCGCTTAATTGATAAAACGGACGATTAGACGTGTTAGCAATGATATTTGCCAATGTAGTTTTTCCTATTCCTGGTGGTCCCCAAAGTATCATCGATGGGATTAACCCTTGTTGGATGTGTTTGGTTAACGTTCCGTTTTTGCCCACTAAATGTTGCTGACTAATATAGTCTTCTAGCGTTTGTGGTCTTAATCTTTCGGCTAAAGGCGTGTTCATCTTGTAAAATTAAATCAAACTTTTTTAAAACAATAATTACAATCAAACAACTTATTAACTTTGTTATGGCGTGCCTTTTTTTGAAAAAAATCAAAAAAAGTCGGGCTTTCGCAAGTCGCAATCAAAGATGTGCTCCAACAATTGCTTAACTACGAAGTAATCATGAATACATAAATTAAAAATAAGTATTAATGAATAATCCCTCACGCATTTACTTGCTGACAATTTAACATCACTTCAAAGTTGGTTAACTATTTGCTATATTCACTACAATGAAACAAAAAGAACAATTTAAATACAGTCCAGAAGTATTACTTTATCCGTTAGGATTTGTAATGCTATTGTGGCTAATTTTTGCTATCGAAATTCGTTTTGGTTTCAGTTTAAATAAATTAGGTATTTATCCTCAAAAGCTGTCAGGATTAAAAGGCGTTTTGTTTAGTCCTTTTATACATGGCGGGATTAGTCATTTGTACCATAACACAATACCGTTATTTATTCTTTCAGCAGCTTTATTCTATTTTTACAGACCGATAGCATTTAAAGTTTTAGGATACGGTATATTACTTTCGGGTTTTTTAACATGGTGTATTGGACGACCATCTTATCACATTGGAGCTAGCGGATTAATATATGTTTTAGCTAGTTTTATTTTTTTTAAAGGTGTTTTTGCAAAACATTATAGGTTGGTAGCTTTATCTATGCTGGTTGTCTTTCTTTACGGAAGTATGGTTTGGGATGTTTTACCATTAAAAGAAGGTGTTTCTTGGGAAGGACATTTATCAGGTTTAATAACAGGTTTGTTTTTTGCTTTAGTTTTTAGAAAGCAAATAGCAAAACCAAAACGATATGTTTGGGAACAACCAAATTATAACGAAGAAGAAGATGATTTTTTAAAACACTTTGATGAAAATGGTAATTTTATTGAAAGTAAAGAAGAAGATATTGAGGTAGAAGATAAGCCTTCAGCTCAAAATTCAATACAAATAAAATATACTTTCAGAGAAAATAAAGACGATTAACGTCTTTGTCTTACAGCTTCATATAAAAATGCGCCACAAGCAACAGAAACGTTTAACGATTCTATGTCACCAAGTAAGGGTAGTTTAGCTTTATAATCCGCAACTTTAATAACAGATGGATTAATGCCTCTTCCTTCAGATCCCATAATAATGGCACAAGCACCTTTAAAGTCGACATCGTAAAGCGTATCTTCTGTTTTTTCGGTAGCAGCAATAACTTTAACACCAGATGCTTGTAAAAAAAACACAGCATCTTTAATGTGTGATACCCTACAAATAGGTACTTTAAATACAGCACCAGCGCTTGTTTTAATAGTATCTCCGTTAACAGGAGCAGCACCTTTAGATTGAATAATGATTCCGTTTACACCAGTACATTCAGCAGTTCTGATTATAGCACCAAAATTACGCACATCACTCAATTGATCTAGTAGCAAATAGAGTGGAGTAGAAGTCTTTTCTAAAACTTGTTCATGTAACTCTTCAATATCATAAAACTTAATAGGAGATATCTGTGCAACTGCACCTTGGTGATTATTTTGTGTTAATTTATTTAGTTTTTCAATAGGGACATAAGAAGCGTTAATTCTATTATGATTTATTAAAGACTCTAACTCTTTAAATAAATCGCCTTTTAATCCCTTTTGTAAAAAGACTTTATCAATGTTTTTATTGGCATTTATAGCTTCTATAATAGCTCTTAAGCCAAAAATTTGTGTTGTTTTTTGCATGGTGTAAAGGTATAAAAAAAACAGCCTGATTTCTCAGGCTGTTTTTTTTATTCTTAATTGTTTTTCTTATAAAGAAAAATCAAAATCAAAACCGGCACCATAGTCTCCATCAGAGTAGTATAGTGTTGATTTGTTTCCATCTAGTAAATAAATTTCTCCAGCACCATCACCATATGCATCATAAACTTCAAGTCTATAGTCTCCATCGCTTAAACAAATAGGTAAGTTAGTAAATCCTGTTCTGCCAGCATAACCACCAAAAGCAGGAGAAGAATTGTTAGAAGCAACAATAACACCAGCGTTAAGATCAATAATTCTCCAGTAAACTTCTTCTGGGTAATCGTCAAAAACAGTGTAATAGAATAATCTGTTTTCTAAACACTCTCTAAAAACGTTAATTGTAGCAGGCTCACCAATTGATGATCCATCTCCATTAGGTTCTGTAACGTTTAATACTAAAGTTACAGGCTCACCATCTAATCCAGCATAATCATTAATAGAAACAGCTAAGTCTCCTTTATTAGATCCTGCAGGTATAGTAACAGTTGAAGGTACTGTAATATAAGTTTGGTCTATTGTAGATGCAGACAAAACTTCAACATTATAAGTCCTGTCATTACCAGCCACGTTTGCTGAATAAAGTGATACATTTTGAGTACTAGAACCGCTAATTTCAACTTCTAAATCTATAGCTTGTCCTTGGAAAGCTACATAGTTTGTTCCTGGTGCTTCAACTTCTTCTTTTTCACAACTTGAAAAAAAGAATGCTGCCCCAATAGCTAAACATGTAAATAATTTTAATTTTTTCATGATTTGTATTTTTAACACACTTCTATGAAATATAGATCATAGAAGTGTGAAATTATATTATTGATTTTGGTTACTTAAAAATGGATTGTTCTGAATTTCATCTTGTGGAATTTCGAACTGCATTCTTTCGTCATTATAAGGAATTGGTTGTCCTACAAAAGATAAATGGTTAGAACCTCTAGTTACGGTAGCTTGGTTACGCTTCATAGCTAAATAACTCTTACCTTCACCCCATAACTCGATACGAGTTTGTAAGTAAATTTCATCTAAAAGTGCTTGACCTGTTAAAGTATCTACATAAGCAGAACTAGGTACTCTTAAATCTAATAAAGATTTCAAGCTTGTTCTAGCAGCAGCTTCGTTTGGTATTCTAGCGTTAGCCTCAGCATTTAATAGGTAAGCTTCTTCAATTCTCATGTAAACGTAATCTGCAGTTACAGTTTGAGAAGCACCTCCAATTGTACCAGAAGCAGCAAACTTAAATAAAGGTTGTAAGTGTCTTCCGTTAGCAGGATTGTTTAAGAATTGACCTTTACGTGCATCATTTGCAGGGATTGCAGCGAATAAACTTGCGTCTATAGCTTTGTAATCTCCAGCCCATGCATAACTATATGAGAAAGAATCAACTTGTCCCCACCAAGATACTAAACCTAAACCATTGTTTTCTGTAATGTCAATTCCCCACATCCAGTTGTCTGTAAAATTAACATCATTAAAAGCATTACTAGTACCATCTGCAGGTACAACAGTTACTTGAGCAGGCTGTAACATTGTGTGACTTGTAGTTGTGATAACATCATTTGTCAAGTCAGCTACGTCTTGCCATCTTCCACCTTTTGCACCTAAAACGTAAGCATAAATCATTCTAGCTACGTTTTGGTCAACTTGGTTTTTAGCTGTTCTGTTAAAACCATCTAAAAGAGTCACTGCATCCATTAAGTCCGCTTCCATTTGGTTGTAAACTTGCTCAGCTGTAGACTTTGGTAAGTTTTCAATTTCAGGCTCTATATAAAGAGGTAAAATAGCTTCGTTTGGTACATACTCTTTTTGAAAATATTGTGTTAAGTAAAAATAAGAATGAGCTCTTAACGCCTTAGCTTGTCCCATTGCATATTTATTCTCATCTAACTCAGGTACTGCGTCATTACCTCCTAAAGAAGCAATTACGTTGTTTGCAGATCTTACAATTCTGTAATAGTATCTCCATACCATTCTGTTACGACCTCTTGTGAAATCCTGAGGAGCTTGGAATTCAGTAATATCTGCTCTGTACCATCCATATGTACTAACACTAAGTGCCATATCACCACAAAGCATATCACCGTAAATATCATAACCTTTTTGACCAAAGTCATCATGGTTAAGATTTGTTCCTCCTGATCCAGTTTGAATCATTTGAGCGTAAATACCATTTACGAATGCTGCAGGTATATTTGTGTTTGTTTCTGCAGCCTGTTCTGCATCAGCAGAAGTAAAAGATGCTGTTGGTTGGCTTTCACCAGCAACACCTGTGTTGTCTAAGAACTCTTCACTACAGCTGAAAGACAAGGCAATCACCGCTATAGCTAAAGTTTGTTTAAATATATTTTTCATAATTTCTTTTTTTTTGTTTAAAATTTAATTCTTGCACCAAAAGTAATAGTTGTTGCAGGTGCATAAATTTGTCTTCCAGAGTTACCATTTTCTCTAATAGATGGATTAAATCCTTCTCTCTTAGTGTTAATCATTAAGTTATCTCCAGAAACCCAAAGGTTTAAAGCATCAATACCTGATTTTGATATTAATTTGTTAGGTACAGTATATCCAATTCTAGCATTGTTAAGCGCTATGTAATCTGTACTAATGATAAATCTAGATGATGTAGAAGTACCATTAACAACAGCATTGTCAGATAATAAAGGCACATCTGTAACATCACCAGGCTGTTGCCATCTGTTAAGGATATCTGTGGAGTAGTTGTTACCAGCTGCACCAAAACGATCACTCATTAATTCAGCATATTGAGCATCATAAGCATAACCACCTAAACTATAAGTGAATTGAGCAGAGAAATCAAAGTTTTTGAACGCTCCAGATAATCTAAACGCACCTCTTAAATCAGGTATAAAAGATTTGTCTAAATATACTTCTGTTGCATTAGCGTATGTTTTAGTAACAGTTCTTTTGATGTTAGCATTACCTACTTTTTGTTGGTATTCAAAAAGAGATCCTGTTCCGTTTAGAGATTCTTCAGTACCATTTCCAATGTAGAAATTATCTGTCGATGTAGGCTCACCTGCATCTAAAACACCATTGTTGTTTAAATCATCATAGTATTGGTACCATAATGGAGAACCATCACCTGGATCAACACCAGCCCATTCTCTCATGTAAAAGTCGTAAATAGAACTTCCTTTAGACCAAGCATATAAACCTTGAACATCAATAATTTTTTCTTGACCAGTAGATACATCTATTGGCATTTTCTTAAATTCATTACTGATGATTTCTCCGTTAGCAGAAATGTCTAATTGGAAATCTTTGTTTTTGATTATGTGAGCAGTTACATCAAATTCAAGACCACTGTTAGAAATTTCTCCATCATTAACTAAGATAGAAGCAAACCCGATAGAAGGACCTCTTCTTTGAGGGAAAAATAAGTTGTCTGTATACTTATTATAGTAATCAATATTAACATCTAAGAATCTAGATCTACCAATTGTAGATTCAATACCAAATTGAGTCATTTTTGAGGTTTCCCAAGTTAAGTCAGGGTTACCAGGTCTAGTTTCTGGTAATGAAATTGCACCACCAACAAATTCTCTACTGTAGATTGTATAACCAGATACGTTAGAAACACCATCTTGGTCACCAGTAATACCGTAAGAACCTTTAAGCTTTAAGTAAGATATGTAACTATCTGCCATAAAGTCTTCAGCACTCATTACCCATGCTCCACCAATAGAACCGAATACACCCCATTTGTCATTTACAAATCGAGAAGATCCATCTGTTCTTAAAGAACCTGTTACATAGTACTTACCATTGTAGTTATAGTTAACTTGACCAAAGTAAGATTCGATTGCCGAACCAGTTGTGGTACCAATTGCAGGAGAAGTACTTTCTGCATAGTTAGACAGATTGTAGATGCCTGGTTGGTATACATTTTGCTTAAACTGTTGAGAAACATCAGATCTTTGCTCGTTAGATTCGTGTGCTACTAAAGCTTCTATAGAGTGATTTCCAAAAGTCTTGTTATATCTTAATAACTGTAAGAAACTTGTGTTCCAAAGTTGAGAGTCAGTAACCGTTAACGTACCGTTAGAGTTAGCTGCTATCGTATAATTGTTGTTACCTACGTTGTAGAATCTTTGGAACCTGTACTGAGCACCATATCTAATTTCAGCTTTTAAATCTTTAGTTATGTTTATATCAGTAGTGAAGTTACCATTTAAAGCATGATTATCACCTCCGTTAAAATCTAAAATAGCTGATCCTACTGGGTTTAATAAGTTTGCATTAGGTCGAGATCTATCAAAACCATTAGCTAAAGCTGTAGGAGATCCAAAGTCAAATTGAGCACCTCCATAAATTGGATCTGGGATTAATTGACCAGTACCAGGATATCTTGCGTAAACAGGATATATAGGCGCCATTTTATCTGCAAATTCAAATATGTTTTCTGCTCCATCAGTTTGACCATTGTTAGTGCTTTCAGAGTATGCGTAGTTTACATTAGCACCTACTTTTAACCAATCTTTGATATCTGTACTTAAATTAATTAAACCAGTATATCTTTTGTAATCAGAATTTATGATATAACCTTCGTCATTAAGGTATCCTAAAGACACATAGTATCTTGATTTGTCACTTCCACCACCCATTCTAAGGTTAGCTTCAGTTCTAATACCAGTTCCAAACGATTCGTCTGAGTAAGATTCTGGAGTAAACAACCTGTTTACACCAGGTCTAACTGAACGTGTTACAGGGTCAATTAATTCTGCTCCTGTAGCAACATCCCACATGTTGTAACCAGCACCGATACCGTTATCTCCTAATAAACGGTTGTTAGCAAAACCTACTGGGTCTGGATTACCCTCAACAACACCTCTATTGTATAGTCCTTCCCATACAAGACCAACGTATTGTTCTGGAGAATCGATTACATCGTATCTAGGTATAATTTGGTTATTGATACCTGTTTTTAAGTCAACTTCAATATAAGATTTATCAGTAGAAGTACCGCTTTTTGTAGTAATGATTACAACACCATTAGCACCTCTAGAACCGTAGATTGCAGTTGCTGTAGCATCTTTTAAAACCGTAGTACTTTTAATATCAGAAGGGTTTATAGTGTTAAGAGCAAAAGTACCTTGTAAAGGAACTCCATCTACAACATATAAAGGCGCTCTGTTTCCGTTAGGAGAACCAAAACCTCTAATTCTTATTGTACCAACAGTACCTGGCTGACCAGATGTGTTAATTACGTTAACACCAGCTACCTCACCAGTTAAAGCTTGAGTTACATTGGCAAAGTTTTTTGCTTCTAAAACTTCACTTTTTACAACTTTAGCTGTACCAGTGTTTGCTCTTTCTGTTGTAGTACCGTAACCAACTACGATAACTTCATCAAGAGTATTGTCTGGCTCAAGAGTAACATCAATTTTGTTACTAGCTCCAACAGTTACTTCTTTGGTGCTATATCCAACATAACTGTATGTTAACACATCACCTGTACTTGTGCTGATAGAGTAATTACCATCAAAATCTGTTGTAGTTCCGTTAGATGTTCCTTTCACAGCTACTGTTGCCGATGGTAACGGTAAGCCATTTTCGTCAGAAACAACTCCTGAAACTGTTTTTTCTTGTGCAAAAGATAGTTGCACAACAAACGCTAGGAATAGCGTTAAAATTCCACTAAACTTTGTTTTCATTTTATAATTTATTTGAATTAGTCTACGCCAAAAATCATAATAAAAACTTAATTAAACAATAATTATGGGTTAAAATTTTGATTTTTTTATAAATATTTCCTAAAATCTTAATATTCGATTAGAATATTGCGGATAATTTAAGGTGTATCTTCGAATTATTTAATTTGAATGGTAATTCTTCATTTTTACCATTTGCATATACAAAACTTAATATTCCTGATTTAGTTAATATTCCAAAACCAAAACCAAATCCGTATAGATTTTGATTTTGGTTTATAGTTTCGTTTTTAAATGTACCTAGATCAACAACACTGTTAATATAAATATTTGAGCTTAGATTATATCTGTATTCAGTATTTAGAAGGTAGTAGTTAGAGGCAATTATACTATTTTCAGAAAACCCTCTTATTGAGTTTATACCTCCAAACCGATATAATTCATTTTCTAAGTAATTACTAGAGGATAGTATTTCAGCTTTTCCTCTTAAATATAAACTATTTCTATCATTTAGACTAAAAATATGATTGGCGTCAATGCTTATTTTGTTCTGTTTTGTTTTATTGTTGTTGTCCCTAAAACCAGTTCCGTAAATTAATGTAATATCAGTTTTGATTGGGAATAGGACATTACTTTGTCTTTTTAGATATTGATAACCAAAATTTGTAAATGTAGCGTTGTAGTTATCAATCAACGAATTATTAATCGTATTGGAAGAGGATAAGTTTGTGGAGTTGCTAGATTCTATGCCTCCAAAAAATAAATTCTCGCTATTAAGCTGAAAAGTGATATTCGCTTTTTGGGTTGTGTTTGAAAAGGTCGAATCTACTCTAACTATTTTTAATGCTGTATTTAAGCCAATTGGAGAATTGAATAAATAGGGTAGGTTGGCTTCAATGTTGAAATTTGTCTGATCAGATTCATCGCTTTTATAATTGATTAATAAGCTTTCTCCGTAATTAAGGTTATTGGTTAGTTTGATGTCTAAGTATCCATTAAATTTAATTTTATTTGTTTCTTCATTAGTTGTAAAACCAATAAAACCATCAAAAGCGTTGCTTTTAATTTTTTCTATATAAAGATAGAGTTGTGTTGAGTCTTTGCTAAATAAAATTTCTGGTTCTTTAATTTGATTAGAAAAGCTTAGATTGTTTAAGGCTTTTGTTTTTTTCTTTATTTCGGTTATACTAAAGTTGGTATTCTGTTTTAATTTTAAGTAATGTTTTAAATATGATTTAGGAAAACTCTCATACCCTTTAACTATTATTTTATTAAGTTTTCTTTTCGAACCTTCAATGTTTATTTTTAAATCTGCTCTTAAACTGTTTTGATTTATGTTTGAAATATTTGAAAGTTTGATTGATAAAAAAGGGTAACCATCAGAAGATAATTTTTCAGTTAGATTTTCTAAGGTTTTTTCTAAATTTTTGTACTTTATAATAAGAGTGTCATTTGAGATTTTTTCTTTTAAACTCTTTTTAAACTTTTCATTAAAAATATCATTAGTGTATACATGGATGGTTTCAATTTTATTTTTAAGATGAAATTTTGCAATAAATAAGTTTTTAGAAATTGAATCCAAGCTAATTAGTTCTGTGTTGATATAGCCATCATTGATAATATTGGTTCTAACTTTTTTTATTTCTTTTTCTATCGATGTAATATCAGTATGTTGAATGTTGTATCCAATTTTATTGATAATTGAGGTCTCTGTACTATCAACACCAATAATATTAAGTTTCTTGTCTTGTGAATAGCTTTTTGAAATCACAAGAGAAAATATGTAGAGAAAAATAAGTTTTAAACGCAAATTATTATGATGTTTTATTTGGTGAGTAAAACTAACCTAAAAAGTTAATCATTTATAACTGAATTTTATAAAAAAGTAAATTCTATTGAAAATTAATGGTTTAAGATTTGAATTATTGATTTTAATTTCTACCTTTGCAGCCCTCTAAGAAGAGGTAACGAAAAAATTATATATAAATTATATGCCAACAATTTCACAATTAGTACGAAAAGGAAGAGCCAAAATAACCAAGAAGAGTAAATCGGCTGCTTTAGATTCGTGTCCTCAAAGACGTGGTGTATGTACTCGTGTTTATACAACAACACCTAAAAAACCTAACTCAGCAATGCGTAAGGTAGCAAGGGTTCGTTTAACAAACGGTAACGAGGTTAACGCATACATCGGTGGTGAAGGTCATAACTTACAAGAGCACTCGATAGTATTGGTTAGAGGTGGAAGGGTAAAAGATTTACCAGGAGTTAGATATCACATCGTTCGTGGTGCCTTAGACACAGCAGGTGTTGCAGGTAGAACACAACGTAGATCTAAGTATGGTGCAAAACGCCCTAAGAAGTAATTTAAAACTTTAAGAAGAAGACATGAGAAAAAGACAAGCGAAAAAAAGACCGCTTTTACCAGATCCGCGTTTTAACGATCAGTTAGTAACTAGATTCGTTAACATGATGATGTGGGACGGAAAAAAGTCTGTTGCTTTTAAGGTGTTTTATGATGCAATTGATATCGTAGACTCAAAAAAGACAGATGAAGAAAAAACAGCTTTAGAAATTTGGAAAGATGCCTTATCTAATGTTATGCCTCACGTAGAAGTACGTAGTCGTCGTGTTGGAGGAGCAACATTTCAAATTCCTAACCCGATACGTGCAGATCGTAAGGTTTCAACTGCTATGAAGTGGTTAATCAGCTACGCGCGTAAAAGAAATGAAAAATCTATGGCTTTAAAATTAGCTTCAGAGATTTTAGCAGCAGCTAAAGAAGAAGGAGCAGCAGTTAAGAAGCGTATAGATACTCACAAAATGGCAGAAGCTAACAAAGCATTCTCTCACTTTAGATTTTAATAAGAAATGGCAAGAGATTTAAAATATACAAGAAACATAGGAATTGCAGCTCATATTGATGCAGGTAAAACTACAACAACAGAGCGTATTCTTTACTATACAGGAGTTTCTCATAAAATAGGAGAGGTACATGATGGTGCTGCTACTATGGACTGGATGGAGCAAGAGCAAGAAAGAGGTATTACAATTACTTCAGCTGCTACAACTTGTACGTGGAAGTTTCCAATGGAAAACGCACAACCACTACCAGAAACTAAAGATTATCACTTTAACATCATTGATACTCCTGGTCACGTTGATTTTACAGTAGAGGTAAACCGTTCTTTACGTGTATTAGACGGTTTAGTGTTCTTATTTAGTGCAGTAGATGGTGTGGAGCCACAATCTGAAACTAACTGGAGACTTGCTGATAATTATAAAGTACCACGTATCGGATTTGTTAACAAAATGGACCGTCAAGGATCTAATTTCTTAGCGGTATGTCAACAAGTAAAAGATATGTTAAAGTCAAACGCTGTGCCAATCGTTTTAAATATTGGTGATGAGGCAGACTTTAAAGGTATTATTGATTTAGTAAAAAACAGAGCTATCGTATGGCATGACGAAACTCAAGGGGCTACTTTTGATGTTATCGATATTCCAGAAGATATGAAAGAAGAAGCGCGTAAGTACCGTGCACTTTTAATTGAAGAAGTTGCAACTTACGACGAGAATTTATTAGAAAAATTTATGGAAGATGAAGATTCTATTACAGAAGAAGAAGTGCATGCTGCGCTTAGAGCTGCTGTAATGGATATGGCTATAATACCAATGGTATGTGGTTCTTCTTTCAAAAATAAAGGTGTGCAGTTTTTATTAGATGCTGTATGTCGTTATTTGCCTTCTCCGTTAGATAGAGATAATATTGTAGGAACAGATCCTAATACAGGAGATTCTGTTGTGCGTAAACCAGATGCTAAAGATCCATTTTCAGCTTTAGCGTTTAAGATTGCTACAGATCCATTCGTAGGTCGTTTAGCATTCTTCCGTGCATATTCTGGTCGTTTAGATGCAGGTTCTTATGTTTTAAATAATCGTTCAGGTAAAAAAGAGCGTATCTCTCGTATTTACCAAATGCACTCTAATAAACAAAATGCAATCGATTTTATCGAAGCAGGAGATATTGGAGCAGCTGTAGGTTTTAAAGATATTAAAACAGGAGATACTTTATCTTCGGAAAATGCACCAATCGTTTTAGAATCTATGGAATTCCCGGATCCAGTAATCGGTATCGCGGTAGAACCAAAGACTAAAGCAGATGTTGATAAATTAGGTATGGCTTTAGCTAAATTAGCTGAAGAAGATCCAACATTTACAGCAAGAACTGATGAAGCTTCAGGTCAAACAATTATATCAGGAATGGGTGAGCTTCACTTAGATATTATTGTGGATCGTTTAAAGCGTGAATTTAAAGTTGAAGTAAGTCAAGGTCAACCTCAAGTAGAGTACAAAGAAGCAGTTACACAACGTGCAGAGCACAGAGAAGTTTATAAAAAACAATCTGGTGGACGTGGTAAATTCGCAGACATTGTATTTACATTAGAGCCAGCTGAAGAAGGAAAAGATGGTTTAGAATTTGTCTCTGAAATTAAAGGAGGTAACGTGCCAAAAGAATTTGTTCCTTCAGTAGAAAAAGGATTTAAAGAGGCTATGAAAAATGGTCCATTAGCAGGATACGAAGTAGACGCTATGAAAGTGACTTTAACAGATGGATCTTACCACGATGTGGATTCTGATCAGTTATCGTTCGAATTAGCTGCTAAATTAGGTTTCAAAGCTGCTGCAAAAGCTGCAAAAGCTGTAATAATGGAACCAATAATGAAGTTAGAAGTTATCACTCCAGAAGAAAACATGGGTGATATCGTAGGAGACTTAAACCGTCGTAGAGGACAAGTTAGTGATATGGGTGACAGAGCAGGAGCTAAAACAGTAAAAGCAACTGTACCATTATCAGAAATGTTTGGATATGTAACTACATTAAGAACATTATCTTCAGGACGTGCAACTTCTACAATGGAATTTTCTCATTATGCAGAAACTCCATCTAACATTTCAGAAGAAGTAATAAAAGCTGCTAAAGGCGCTGAATCGTAAATCTTAAGAAAATGAGTCAAAAAATCAGAATAAAATTAAAGTCTTACGATCACAATTTAGTAGACAAGTCTGCTGAAAAGATTGTAAAAACAGTAAAAAGTACTGGTGCTGTAGTAACTGGACCAATTCCATTACCAACACACAAAAAGATTTTCACTGTATTACGTTCACCACACGTAAATAAGAAGTCTAGAGAACAATTTCAATTAAGCTCTTACAAGAGATTATTAGATATTTACTCTTCATCTTCTAAGACAATTGATGCTTTAATGAAGCTTGAATTACCAAGTGGAGTTGAAGTTGAAATTAAGGTGTAAGTAAGATTAAAATTCGTTTAAGGAATTTAAACGAAACATGTCCGGAGCTGCGAGCGAAGGAAAAACGGTAAAAATACAATTCAAGGCTGAAACGTATTTTTCAGCCTTGAGTTTTAATAAATAAATTAATAATTAAATAAATAAATATGTCTGGGTTAATTGGAAAAAAGATCGGTATGACCAGCATCTTTGATGAAAATGGAAAAAACATTCCATGTACAGTAATCGAAGCTGGACCATGTATCGTTACCCAAGTCAGAACTGAAGAAGTTGATGGCTACAATGCTGTACAATTAGGTTTCGATGACGCGACAGAAAAAAGTGCTACAAAAGCAGACTTAGGTCACGCTAAAAAAGCAGGTACTTCTGTAAAACGCAAACTTGTCGAATTTAAAGGTTTTGAGGAGGAGTACAAATTAGGTGATGCAATCACTGTAGATCACTTCGCTGAAGGTGAGTTTGTTGATGTTTCAGGAACATCAAAAGGAAAAGGATTTCAAGGAGTTGTTAAACGTCATGGTTTTGGCGGAGTAGGACAAGCTACTCATGGTCAACATAACCGTTTAAGAGCACCAGGATCTATTGGTGCTGCATCTTATCCTGCAAGAGTATTTAAAGGAATGCGTATGGCAGGTCGTATGGGTGGAGACTCAATTAAAGTTGAAAATTTAAGAGTTTTAAAAGTAGTTCCAGAAAAGAACTTACTTGTTGTTAAAGGTTGTGTACCTGGACACAAAAACGCTTATGTAATTATCAGAAAGTAATGAAAGTAGCAGTTTTAGATATAAACGGAAAAGAAACAGGAAGAAAGGCAGACCTTTCTGATGGTGTTTTTGCTATAGAGCCTAACAATCATGCTGTATATTTAGATGTAAAACAATACCTAGCAAATCAAAGACAAGGTACGCATAAGTCTAAAGAAAGAGCAGAAATTGCAGGAAGTACTCGTAAAATTAAAAAGCAAAAGGGTACTGGTACTGCCAGAGCTGGTAGTATCAAATCAGGAGTGTTTAAAGGAGGAGGACGTATGTTCGGACCAAGACCAAGAAACTACTCTTTTAAATTAAATAAAAACTTAAAGCGTTTAGCGCGTAAGTCTGCATTAAGTATTAAGGCAAACGAGAAATCAATTATAGTTTTAGAAGACTTTAATTTTGACACTCCAAAGACTAAAAACTTTACAGCAATCTTAAACGCATTAAACCTACAAGACAAAAAATCATTGTTTGTCTTGGGAGCGTCAAATAATAATGTATATTTGTCGTCACGTAATTTAAAAGGGTCTGAAGTTGTAACTACTTCAGAATTAAACACTTATAAAATACTGAATGCAAATCAAGTTATTCTTTTAGAGGGTTCTTTAGAAGGAATTGAGTCGAACTTAAGTAAATAAGAAACAAAATGAGTATCTTAATTAAACCTATAATCACAGAAAAAGCAACTGCAAACAGTGAATTAAATAACTGTTACAGTTTCTTCGTGAACACAAAGGCGAACAAGGTAGAAATTAAAAAAGCAGTAGAAGCTGCTTATGGCGTTTCTGTAGAAAAAGTTCGTACTATAAATGTCCGTCCAGATAGAAATACTAAGTATACAAAAACTGGTATTCAACATGGTAAAACAAATGCAATGAAAAAAGCAATTGTACAACTGGCGGAAGGTGAAATGATTGATTTATACACTAACATGTAATTAAAGACAAATGTCAGTAAGAAAATTAAAACCAATCACACCAGGTCAGCGATTTAGAGTAGTAAACGGGTTTGACGCCGTTACTACTGACAAGCCGGAAAAAAGCTTATTAGCTCCGAAAAAAAGATCAGGTGGTAGAAACAGTCAAGGACGTATGACTATGCGCTACAAAGGTGGTGGTCATAAAAGAAGGTATCGTATTATCGATTTTAAAAGAACTAAAGTAGGTGTCCCTGCTGAAGTTGCTTCGATTCAATACGATCCAAACAGAACAGCGTTTATTGCTTTATTAAACTATCAAGATGGTGAAAAAGCATATATTATTGCTCAAAATGGATTAAAAGTTGGGCAAACTGTTGTTTCTGGTGAAACTGCATCTCCTGAAATTGGAAATGCTATGCCATTAGTTAATATACCATTAGGTACAATTATTTCTTGTGTAGAGTTAAGACCTGGGCAAGGTGCTGTTATGGCGCGTAGTGCTGGTGCTTTTGCGCAATTAATGGCAAAGGATGGTAAATTTGTTACGATCAAATTACCTTCAGGAGAAACTAGATTAATCTTGTCTACATGTATGGCTACAATTGGAGCTGTATCTAACTCAGATCATCAATTATTAGTTTCTGGTAAAGCAGGACGTAGTAGATGGTTAGGAAGACGTCCAAGAACAAGACCTGTAGTGATGAACCCAGTTGATCACCCAATGGGAGGTGGTGAAGGTAAGTCTGCAGGTGGACATCCACGTTCTAGAAACGGTGTGCCTGCTAAAGGTTACAGAACCCGTTCTAAAACAAAAGCAAGTAACAAGTACATTGTAGAACGTAGAAAGAAATAATAAGACATGGCAAGATCATTAAAAAAAGGACCTTACGTTCATTATAAATTAGAAAAGAAAGTAGCTGCTAATGTAGAAGCTAACAAAAAAACTGTAATCAAAACATGGTCAAGAGCTAGTATGATTACACCTGATTTTGTTGGTCAAACAATCGCAGTACACAACGGTCGTCAGTTTGTTCCAGTTTATGTTACAGAAAACATGGTTGGACATAAATTAGGAGAATTTTCACCAACAAGATCTTTTAGAGGACATGCTGGTGCTAAAAATAAAGGAAAAAAGTAAGCTATGGGAAGTCGTAAAAAACAAATGGCAGACGCTATTAAGGATGCAAAAAAGCAAGTAGCTTTTGCAAAGCTTAATAACTGTCCTACGTCACCAAGAAAAATGCGTTTAGTTGCTGATTTAGTTAGAGGTGAACGCGTAGAGAAAGCACTTAATATTTTAAAGTTTAGCCAAAAAGAAGCTTCAAATCGTTTAGAAAAATTATTATTATCTGCGATAGCTAACTGGCAAGCAAAAAATGAAGATGCTAGTATAGAAGATGCTGAACTTTTTGTTCAAGAGATAAGAGTTGATGGTGGATCTATGTTAAAAAGATTAAGACCAGCTCCTCAAGGACGTGCACACAGAATAAGAAAACGCTCAAACCACGTAACAATCGTAGTAGGAGCTAACAATAATACACAAAGCTAAGATAGATATGGGACAAAAAACAAATCCAATCGGAAATCGCTTAGGAATTATCAGAGGATGGGAATCTAACTGGTACGGAGGAAACGATTATGGTGATAAACTTGCCGAAGACGATAAGATAAGAAAGTATGTTTATGCTCGTTTATCTAAAGCTAGTGTATCAAGAGTAATTATCGAAAGAACTCTTAAACTTGTAACCGTTACTATCACTACTGCTAGACCTGGTATTATTATCGGTAAAGGTGGTCAAGAGGTAGACAAGTTAAAAGAAGAGCTTAAGAAAATTACTGGTAAAGAAGTTCAGATTAATATTTTTGAAATAAAAAGACCTGAACTAGATGCGTTTTTAGTTGCATCAAGTATTGCTCGCCAAATAGAAAATCGTATTTCTTACAGAAGAGCAATTAAAATGGCTATTGCTGCAACAATGCGTATGAATGCAGAAGGAATTAAAGTTCAAATTAGTGGTCGTTTAAACGGTGCTGAAATGGCACGTTCAGAACATTACAAAGAAGGACGTATTCCTTTATCAACTTTTAGAGCCGATATTGACTATGCTTTAGTAGAAGCACATACTACTTATGGTAGACTAGGTGTTAAGGTATGGATCATGAAAGGTGAAGTATATGGAAAAAGAGAGCTTTCTCCTCTTGTTGGATTATCTAAGAAGCAAGGAAAAGGTGGTCGTGGTGGAAAGAGAGATAATAAATCACGTCGTAGAAAGTAATTTTTTAAAGCACAGAAAAAATGTTACAGCCTAAAAGAACAAAATTTAGAAAACAACAAAAGGGACGTATGAAAGGTAACTCTGGAAGAGGTCACCAATTATCTTACGGAACTTTTGGAATAAAATCATTAGATTCTAACTTTCTAACTTCACGTCAAATTGAAGCAGCTCGTATTGCAGCTACTCGTTACATGAAAAGAGAAGGGCAATTATGGATAAAAATATTTCCAGACAAGCCTATTACAAAGAAACCTCTTGAAGTACGTATGGGTAAAGGTAAAGGTGCTGTAGAATATTGGGCGGCTGTTGTTAAACCAGGAAGAATCTTATTTGAAGTTGGAGGTGTGCCTTTAGACGTTGCTAAAGAAGCATTAAGACTTGCAGCTCAAAAATTACCAGTAAAAACTAAGTTTGTAATCGCTAGAGATTACGAAGCATAATTAATTAATATTATGAAACAGTCAGAAATTAAAGAATTATCTGTAGCTGAGTTACAAGAGAAACTTAGTGAAACAAAAAAGAGCTATGTAGATTTAAAAATGGCTCATGCAGTCTCTCCTTTAGAGAATCCTATTCAATTACGTTCAGTAAGACGTGATGTTGCTAGAATAGCTACGGAATTAACTAAAAGAGATTTAAAATAATTCTGCTTAAAGATGGAAAATAGAAATTTAAGAAAAGAGCGTATAGGTGTAGTTACTAGTAACAAAATGCAGAAGTCAATTGTGGTTTCTGAGGTTAAAAAAGTAAAACACCCAATGTACGGAAAGTTCGTATTAAAGACTAAAAAATACGTAGCACACGACGAGACAAATGATTGTAACATTGGTGATACTGTAAAGATCATGGAAACAAGACCTTTAAGTAAATCTAAATGTTGGAGATTAGTTGAAATAATTGAAAGAGCGAAGTAATTATGGTACAACAAGAATCAAGATTAAAAGTAGCAGACAACACTGGAGCAAAAGAAGTATTAACAATACGTGTTCTAGGTGGTACTAAAAGAAGATACGCTTCTGTAGGAGACAAAATTGTCGTTTCAGTAAAAGATGCAACTCCTAACGGAAACGTAAAAAAAGGAGCTGTTTCTACTGCAGTAGTTGTTCGTACTAAAAAAGAAGTTAGACGTCCAGATGGATCTTATATTAGATTTGACGATAACGCATGTGTTTTATTAAATCCAACAGGAGAAATGAGAGGAACACGTGTATTTGGACCTGTAGCTAGAGAACTTCGTGATAAACAATTCATGAAAATTGTATCATTAGCACCAGAGGTGCTTTAATTGATAAATAAGATGGCAAAGCTTAAAATAAAAACAGGAGATACCGTAAAAGTTATAGCAGGTGATCATAAAGGATCTGAAGGTATAGTACAAAAAGTCCTTATCGAAAAAAACAAAGCTATAGTAGAAGGCGTGAACATGGTTAAGAAACATACTAAACCAAGTGCACAAAACCCTCAAGGTGGTATTGTAGAAAAAGAAGCACCAATTAACATTTCAAACTTATCATTGTTAACTTCTAAAGGAGAAACAACTAGAGTAGGTTATAGAATGGAAGGTGATAAAAAAGTAAGATTTTCTAAAAAATCTAATGAAGTATTATAGTTATGGGATATTCACCGAGACTAAAAGAAGAGTATAAAAGCAAAGTAATTGCAGCTCTTACAGAAGAATTTGGATATAGTAACGTTATGCAAGTACCAAAGCTAGAAAAAATAGTACTTTCTAGAGGTGTTGGTGCTGCAGTAGCAGATAAAAAATTAGTAGACCACGCAGTAGAAGAATTAACAACTATTACTGGTCAAAAGGCTGTTGCTACTATGTCTAAAAAAGATGTTGCGTCTTTCAAATTACGTAAAGGTATGCCAATTGGAGCAAAAGTTACTTTACGTGGAGAAAGAATGTATGAGTTTTTAGACCGTTTAATCACTACAGCGTTACCACGTGTAAGAGATTTTAACGGAATTAAGGCTACAGGTTTTGACGGAAGAGGTAACTACAACCTAGGAGTTACTGAACAAATTATATTTCCAGAAATAAATATCGATAAAGTTAATAAAATTGACGGAATGGATATTACATTTGTAACTTCTGCTGAAACTGATAAAGAAGCAAAATCATTATTAACAGAATTAGGATTGCCTTTTCAAAAAAACTAAATTATGGCTAAAGAATCAATGAAAGCCCGTGAGGTTAAAAGAGCAAAAGCAGTAGCTAAATATGCTGAGAAACGTAAAGCTTTAAAAGAAGCTGGAGATTACGAAGCATTACAGAAGTTACCTAAAAATGCCTCTCCGGTTCGTATGCACAATAGATGTAAACTTACAGGAAGACCAAAAGGATACATGCGTACTTTTGGTATCTCTCGTGTAATGTTTAGAGAAATGGCAAACAAAGGTTTAATACCAGGTGTTAAAAAAGCAAGTTGGTAAAATTATTATAAATTGGATTAAGGTTTGCAATAGTGCAAAAACCAAGTCCGCAAATTAATACATATGTATACAGATCCAATAGCAGATTATTTAACTAGAATTAGAAACGCTGTGCGTGCTAATCATAGAGTAGTTGAAATCCCTGCTTCAAATTTAAAAAAGGATATAACTAAAATATTATTCGATCAAGGATATATTTTAAGTTATAAATTTGATGACTCTTCAGTACAAGGAACTATCAAGATAGCTCTTAAGTACAATAAAGAGACAAAAGAGCCAGTAATTAGAAAAATTCAAAGAATTAGTAAACCTGGTTTACGTAAGTACTCAGGTTCTAAAGAAATGCCAAGAATTCTTAACGGTTTAGGTATTGCAATTGTTTCTACTTCTCACGGAGTAATGACAGGTAAACAAGCCCAAAGAGAGAATGTAGGTGGCGAAGTTTTATGTTACGTTTACTAATTAAAAATCCAGAAAGAAAATGTCAAGAATAGGAAATAATCCAGTTGCCATTCCAGAAGGAGTAACTGTAACAGTAAAAGATAATACAATTACGGTAAAAGGAAAATTAGGGGAATTAACTCAAGATTTTGATACTGTAGAAGTAAAAGTAGAAGAAGGAAACGTATTAGTAACACGTTCTGCAGAAACTAAACAACATAAAGCTAAGCACGGTTTATACCGTTCTTTGATCAATAATATGATTGAAGGAGTATCTAAAGGATGGACTAAAGAACTAGAGTTAGTCGGAGTAGGATACAGAGCAAGTAACCAAGGTAATGTTTTAGAATTAGCCTTAGGTTTTTCTCACAATATAGTGATGAGTTTAGCACCAGAAATTAAAGTTGAAACAGTTTCTGAAAAAGGTAAAAATCCAATTATTAAACTTTCATCTTTTGATAAGCAATTAGTAGGTCAAGTAGCTGCTAAGATCAGAGGATTCAGAAAGCCTGAACCATACAAAGGAAAAGGTATTAAGTTTGTTGGAGAAGAATTAAGAAGAAAAGCTGGTAAATCAGCATAATAATTTAGTTATGGCGTTAACAAAATCACAAAGAAGATCAAGAATAAAAAGCAGAATTCGTAAGATTGTTTCTGGTACAGAAGCAAGACCGAGATTATCTGTTTTCAGAAGTAATAAAGAAATTTATGCTCAAATAGTAGATGACGTTACAGGTAAAACACTAGTAGCTGCATCTTCAAGAGATAAAGATATTAGTTCTTCAAAAGGTAATAAAGTTGAAATAGCTGCATTAGTAGGTAAGTCTATCGCTGAAAAAGCCTTAAAGGCTGGTGTTGAAACTATTTCTTTTGATAGAGGTGGTTATTTATATCACGGAAGAGTAAAATCATTAGCTGAAGGAGCTAGAGAAGGAGGACTTAAATTCTAATAAATTATGTATCAAAAATACAAAAGCGCAGAGTTAGTAAAACCAAGTGGATTAGATCTTAAAGATCGTTTAGTTGGAGTGCAAAGAGTTACTAAAGTAACTAAAGGAGGTAGAGCATTTGGATTTTCAGCAATCGTTGTGGTTGGTGATGAAGCAGGTGTAGTAGGACATGGTCTAGGTAAATCAAAAGATGTTGCTAGTGCAATAGCAAAAGCAATAGAAGATGCTAAGAAAAATTTAGTACGTATACCTATATCAAAAGGAACATTACCTCACGAACAAAAAGGTAAATATGGTGGTGCAAGAGTAAACATCATACCTGCAGCTCCTGGTACAGGAGTAATTGCTGGAGGAGCTGTTAGAACAGTTTTAGAAGCAGTAGGTGTACACGATGTATTATCTAAGTCTCAAGGATCATCAAACCCACACAATGTAGTAAAAGCTACTTTTGATGCTTTATTACAATTAAGAGACCCACAATCGATTGCTCGTGAAAGAGGAATCTCTTTAGAAAAAGTTTTTAACGGTTAATCAAAACAGAAATGTCTAAGATAAAAGTAAAAAAAGTTAAAAGCGCAATCAATAGAACTCAAAGACAAAAGAGAACTTTAGAAGCTCTTGGTCTTAAAAAGATTGGGCAAGTTGTAGAGCACGAGGCTACTCCTAATATCTTAGGAATGGTAGCAAAAGTAAATCACTTAGTTTCTGTAGAAGAAATTAAATAATAATACTGAAAAATGGATTTAAGTAATTTAAAACCTGCAGAAGGTTCAGTTAAAGGTCAAGGAAAAAGAGTAGGTAGAGGTCAAGGTTCTGGTAAAGGTGGTACTGCAACACGTGGACACAAAGGAGCTAAATCTAGATCAGGATACTCTAAAAAAGTAGGTTTCGAAGGAGGGCAAATGCCAATCCAACGTAGAGTGCCTAAGTTTGGCTTCACTAACATAAATCGTAAAGAGTATCAAGGAGTTAACCTTGACACTATCCAACAATTAGTTGACGATAAGAAAATTAATGATACTTTAGATTTTGAAACACTTGTAAGTTTAGGACTAGTTGGTAAAAACGAATTAGTTAAAATCTTAGGAAGAGGTGAATTAAAATCAAAGTTAAACGTAACAGCTCATAAATTTACTGCTACTGCTAAAGCTGCTATTGAAGCTGCAGGAGGAGAAGCTGTAACTTTATAAGAATTATAGACGCATGAAATTTATAGAGACATTAAAAAATGTTTGGAAAATCGAAGAACTAAGAAACAGAATCATCGTTACTGTTGGTTTGTTATTAGTTTATAGATTTGGAGCACAAGTGGTATTACCAGGTATTGATGCTGCCCAGTTATCTAACTTACAAACTGAAACTAGTGAAGGTTTATTTGGATTATTAAATGCCTTTACTGGTGGAGCTTTTGCAAATGCATCAGTTTTTGCTCTAGGAATCATGCCTTACATTTCAGCCTCTATTGTAGTTCAATTAATGGGAATAGCTATTCCTTACTTACAAAAACTACAAAAAGAAGGTGCAAGCGGACAAAAGAAAATAACACAAATAACAAGATGGTTAACTATAGCAATATGCTTAGTACAAGCACCAGGTTATTTAGCTAGTTTAGGTCCAGTGTTTGGTATTCCAAATTCAGCATTTTTATTAGGACAAGGAGGAATGTTTTATGTTTCTTCTATAGTAATCTTAGTTACAGGTACAATTTTTGCTATGTGGTTAGGTGAAAAAATTACTGACAAAGGAATTGGTAATGGTATATCGTTATTAATTATGGTTGGTATTATTGCTACCTTACCTAAAGCATTTTTACAAAATGCTGCTTCAAGATTACAAGATGGTAATAATGTAATGATGATTTTATTTGAAGTTGTCATATGGTTTGCTATTATCTTATTATCAATCTTGCTTGTAATGGCAGTACGTAAAATAGCAGTACAATATGCAAGAAGAACAGCATCTGGTGGTTATGAAAAGAATGTATTTGGGTCAAGACAATACATTCCATTAAAGCTTAACGCTTCAGGTGTAATGCCAATCATATTTGCTCAAGCAATTATGTTTGTTCCAGGACTTATTGGTAAATCTTCTTTCTTAGAAGATACATCGGCAGGATTATGGTTACAAACTAATTTCTCTGATATATTTGGTTTTTGGTACAATTTAGTATTTGCATTATTAATAATCATATTTACATATTTTTATACTGCAATTACAGTACCTACTAACAAAATGGCTGATGATTTAAAACGAAGCGGTGGTTTTATACCAGGTATTCGTCCAGGATCTGAAACATCAGAGTACCTAGACAAGATAATGTCTCAAATAACGTTACCAGGTTCAATATTTTTAGCTTTAATAGCTGTGTTCCCAGCTTTTATAGTTAAGTTAATGGGTGTACAACAAGGATGGGCATTATTTTTTGGAGGTACATCATTATTAATTATGGTTGGAGTTGCAATCGATACTATGCAACAAGTAAATTCTTACTTGTTAAATAGACATTACGATGGCTTGATGAAAACAGGTAAAAACAGAAAAGCAGTAGCTTAATATTTTTAACATGGCAAAACAAGCAGCAATAGAACAAGACGGAACAATTATAGAAGCATTATCTAATGCTATGTTCCGAGTAGAATTAGAAAATGGTCACATTGTGACTGCGCATATTTCTGGTAAAATGCGTATGCATTACATTAAACTTTTACCAGGAGATAAAGTAAAATTAGAAATGAGTCCTTACGATTTAACTAAGGCTCGTATAACTTATAGATACTAATACGATGAAAGTAAGAGCATCAATTAAAAAAAGAAGCGCAGATTGTAAAATAGTGCGCAGAAAAGGTAGACTTTACGTCATTAATAAAAAGAATCCTAGATTCAAACAAAGACAAGGGTAATTATGGCAAGAATTGCAGGAGTAGACATACCAAAACAGAAAAGAGGAGTAATCTCTTTAACTTATATCTACGGAGTAGGTAAAAGTAGAGCAAAAGAAATTTTAGCAGCTGCTAAAGTAGACGAAAGCATCAAAGTACAAGACTGGACAGATGATCAAATCGGAGCAATCCGTGATGCTGTTGGTAACTATACTATTGAAGGTGAATTACGTTCTG